>Ga0065711_1045145_pt1 | contig 13661 bp, 16 predicted proteins | sample Hoacrofraction12_FD_59098 | JGI IMG/M metagenome (GOLD analysis project Ga0065711, IMG submission 59098) | Hoatzin crop microbial communities from Cojedes, Venezuela - Epithelial fraction 12 v2 (version 2) | ecosystem: Host-associated > Birds > Digestive system > Esophagus > Crop | place... | reverse complement strand
GCCGTCGGGGACACGAGGGCTTGGGCATGGCTGCGCTGGGCCGTGGGAGCGGGCGCAACGGTCGGGGCAGGGCCGTGGGATGCATTTCGGGGGTTGCTTCAAGGCAGCGGGTTTGCCCCTGTGCTGTGGGGGGATCCCGAGTCCTGCGGCTGGGGGTGCCGGGCTGGCTCCCCGTGTGTGCTGGCTGATGGTGGGCAGTGTTTGCTCCGTGTTGCTGGGCGCTCTGCTTCTCCGCCTGCTGCTGGGTTTTTTTGCAGAGCGTGCCACTGGTGCAGCTGGGGCTATGGGGCAGACTGGGCTGGAGCTTGGTCCCAGCGGGACCCAGACCAGACCCACTGAGCCACGTCCCTGGCACCGGACAGCCCAAATCTGGGGGGGGATCGTGAGGGATGGCGTTAGCAGGAAGCGTCTCTTGCTTGCGGAGGTGGCAATCGGGTTACGGCAAGTAGCGCAGCCGAGTTCAGCTCCTGCTCGGTGGGTGCCTCCAGCCCTGCGGTGCCTCGTGATGTGGTTATCGCCGGCACAGCCAGAAACTGGTCTGCTTAGGAAGAGTTTTAACGTGATTGTGAGCCATAAGGGGATTAAAGCCTTCGCCACGTTCCTGCTTAGGGAACAAAGGTGCTTTCTGAACCTCTGTTGACCCTCAGCTTCCTTGAGACCCTCTTGACTTCCCCGGTCACGAGCCCAAGTGTTTCCTTTGATGGATGGGGAGACGGGAGCCCTGCCTGCGTGTGCCGCAGCGTCCTGCCCGGCCGGAGCTCGGTGCGGTGTGCGAGCCGCTTTTGGTACTGCTGCGGCAAGATGGGGTTTGCTGCAAGCTGGGGGCTCGTTTGTGCCGTGCTGCAAGTTGGAGGGGCTTTGGGGCTGAGTGGCAGCGGGGGAAGCAGGGCAGCATAGAGCGGGGTGCAGTGTGAGAACCGAGGATGTGGCTTCCCTTCCTAGAGAGGGGTGAATGCCATAAGCGTAAACATGGGACAAATGCTAAAAAAAGGAACAAAACATTGCAGTTTGGCCTTCTGGAAAGGGTTGGGATGTTTGCAGAGCGGCTGCTGCTTCGCCGTGCTGTGGTGGCCATGGTGTGGTCACGCTGGTGTGGATGGAGGGGGTGGTATCCCCATGATGGGGTGTGTTCCCCATCCTACTCCTGGGGTGTTTGTGAGACCGTGCTCACCTCCCCTTGCTCTCCCCACAGATCCTGGTGGACTTGACGGCCGAGAGGAAGCACCAAGCGCTGCAGTATGAGAACGTTGTGGCCCATGAGGGCAGCTCCATCCTGCGAGACCTGGTGCTGAGCCCCGACCGCCAGCACATCTACGCCATGACCGAGAAACAGGTAAGGGGAGGGGATGGCAGTCCCTCACTCTCCTGACGTGGCAGCCCACATTGCAGTCCCATGCGAAGGGACGGCTTTCGGGCAGCTCCCGGTGGGGTCTGGCCTTTGCTGCCTGGGGACTCCTGTCCCAGGACATGGCGGCAGCTTCTCTCTGCAGAAACACTGCCCCGAGGCACTGAATCTGTGGCCCTGCTGCTCCTCTCCTCACCGGGCCCTGCCCCAGGCATTAATTGTTGGCAGCAGCTGCTTGAAATCCCCCCGGTCCCTGGGGACTAAGGGCTGCCTGATGCTTCCTGGCTGCGGGGGGCTGGCCATAAATCTCCGCGCTGCTCCAGCCATCCCCTCCGGGGCAGGGTTTCTACGAGTCAGCAGAAGCTCCTTGCTCCGAATGGCTTTTTCTCCTCTGAGGCGGCTGCGTTTGCATCTTGGGGCGAAGGGCACGGTGTGTCTCCAGCCTCCAGACCCTGAGGTGAGAACCCCGTTCTCACCCTGGTCCCTGCCTCTGCTGCTGCTGAGCCAGCCGGAGGTACAGAACCGATCCGGATCCAGCGCTGCCGCCCTGGCAGCGCGGTCAGGGCTCACGAGAGGAAGTTTTGGTTGGCTTTGTGAGGTTTTGCGTGATCCCTGACCTGACAGAAAGCCTGCTGGTGTGAGTTCATCCATCCGCGGGCTGCGTTGGAGCGAGTGAAGCAGGTTGGTGCCACGGTGGTGGCACGTTTTGGATCTGGTGCCAGCGGGGATGCACGCTGTGCCTGGTGGGGTGGCCCAGGGCAGCCGTGCTGGGACTTGATGTGCCTGTGTCTCGCAGCGTCTTCTCTCCTCTGCTCAGGAGAGGTGGGACTGCAGCAGAGCTTTGAGCGTAACAGGTCTCCTGGCCCCCAGCCCAGGGGCTTGGGAGAGGGAAGGATTCTGGAGCAGGGCCGTGGGTTTGTCTAGACAGCCCCATGGGGACAGCAGAGCCCTTTCCCTCCTCCTCCCAGTGCCTGTCTCTGGTTTCTGCTCTGCTGCAGGAAACCCACAGCTTCCCAGGCGAGGCAGAAACTGGGTTTGGACTCCTCCATGTTTCTGTCCCAGGCCTGGCTCAGCTAAGCCTCCCCTTTGCGAGGGAGATGCTGGAGACGTGGTTGTGGGATGGGGGGTTATGCCGAGCTGGACTGGGGATCTCCCCCAAGGGCCGCCGTGGTGGCTGGGAGCCGGCACATGCCTGTGTGAGGTCTGCCTGGGGGTACGTTGCTGACCCCCTCACTACTGCCTGGGAAGCGATGTCTGGAAAAACAAATGGGAACATTACGGGTATCCTGTGTCGGTGTGCAAACCTAAGGGTACTGGCTGGCCAGCCTTATCCCAGCCCTGCAGGCGTCACGCTGAGCCCGTGCCCTGCTGGGCTGGGAGGAGGGAGATCACCCAGGGTTTAGCCTTCAGTAGAGAAGTTTGCAAATTTTAATTAACGAGTGAGTCTTGCCCTGTGGGAGCAGTGGGGAAACTGAGGCACGAGCGTGGCAAGTACGGGCAGCTGCTCGGTGCTGCCGGCTCCTCGCAGCGGGTGAGCAGGCAGCTCCCTGCACCCCTTCCCTGTCCCCCCTGTTCTCCTCCCCTCTCCTTAATAAAGCCCGCTCTCTTCCCTACGATGGCTCGGTGTTATCAGAGTGCTGGTGGAAAGTAATTAAATGAACAGTTGTAACAGAGCTCGAAGGGCTTGGAGAACGAGGGGATTTTAATCAAATCTGGAGGAGCAATTAATAAAGGACCAGTAACCCTTTCGGAGCAGGGCTGCGGCAGCCACGGGGTGCCTGGCCAGCGCCGGGAGCCGGCGTGGGGCTGAGCCGGCACGGCCCGCTCCCACAGACCTCTGAAGAAGCAGCAGTGGAAGGAGCTTGGTTGGGGTAGAGACCTCCCTGGGGTGGAGGTGTTGCCTGCAAATGTGCTGCTTGGGCTTGGGAGAGGAGCGGGCGATGGCGGGGGGCTCAGCCCGCTCCCTCCTGTCTAACGGGCCAGGGTGAGCCTGTGCTGGGTCCGTCTCTGCGGGGTCGAGGTGTGGGCATGGAGGGAAACACGCGGCCCGTCCCCCTTCACTGCCTGCCTGTTCCCGCAGGTGACGCGGGTGCCGGTGGAGAGCTGCGAGCAGTACGAGAGCTGCGAGCTGTGCCTGGGCTCCCGGGACCCCCACTGCGGCTGGTGCGTCCTCCACAACATGTGAGTACCGCAGGATCGTCCCTGCGGCCACGCCAGCGAACCGCGGTTGGCAAAGCGTGTCCGTCCCTGTGGCTGGTCTCCTTGGGGACAAATCTCCTGGACTTTGGCCCCGAAATGCGGGGGGATGGAGCGATCCAAGGGGTCTGTCATCCCTGCCTGCAGTGCCTAGGCTGTGCTCATGAGCACCCCGGGCGGCGAAGCTGCTGGCCAGGACCCCTAATCCTGCCCATGGGCTCCCGGGTTCAGCATCCTTCTGCCAATAAGAAAAACTGAATGTGAACCCTCTCCAGAAGTCCCCAGTGCTGTCACCAGGGGAAAGCAGAGCTCCCATACAGGCCTCGGGCACCCAAGGTCCCTAGCTGGGCATCACCTCCATGCCAAAGGGTCTGTCTGCCGTGGTGTCAGCCCAGAGCCCGTGGGATCCTGGGGGGTTTTCCTCCTCACCGTGGTGGTTTCGTCCCCCTCCAGATGCTCACGCAAGGACCGGTGCGAGCGGGCGGATGAGCCCCAGCGCTTCGCCTCTGACCTGCGGCAGTGCGTCCAGCTCACCGTCCAGCCGAAGAACATCTCGGTCACCATGTCGGAGGTCCCGGTAAGCCACCTCTGCTGCCCGCGGAACCCCCCCAGCCATCTCCTGACCCTCTGGAGGCAGCAATTAGAAACAAGTAATGAGTGTATGACAAATAGGGAGAAAGGGGAAGAGAGGTCTGAAACAAATAAAACATAGCAAAGTGGAGGGCGTTGACGAGGGCTGGCCTATTGATGGAGATAATAAACCAGTTGGTGATTATTCAGAAAAGACGTAACCGAGCAATAAATATTTCTCCATAATACAAACACCGACATCAGAGCTGCCGTCCACAGGCCAGCGATCCATCTAGCTCAATAGCCTGTCTCTGACCCTGGCCTGCAGTAGATATTCTGAGATGAGACTTCGATGCACGGCTCGCTGCTCTCGGTGCGGACAGGAAGGATGATGGACTTCCCCAAAGCATTTCTAGGCCATTAGCACAATACAAAAAAGCATGTACTAGCATTAAAGCTTTGAAAACTGCCAGGTCTGGGTACCTGGTACTCAGGAGTCCTGAAAGAGTTGGCTGAGAAGTTCCATGGCCTGCGGACTTTTGTAATAATATGACTTTGTAATAAATAAGTGAATGTTGAGAAAAGCCCGGGAAACAGAATAGGTGCTTGTTTTATTGCCCAGATGCAGAAAGGACCAAATGGTCACAGGCTGCTTAGTTTGATGTCAGGTTTAGAAAAACAAAAGGGAAAAAAATAGTGCAGGATGCAATTGATAAATATTTAGGGATGGGAATTATAATTAATGCCAGTCAGCGCGGTTTTATGTCAAACAAACCACATCTTGTTCTTTGATGAAATTATGACTTGAATTAGAGGAAGGACTGTGGGGATGTGATGTCTCTAGACTTCTGCAAGGCATTTGACTTGGTACAACACAATGTTCTGATTAAAAATTAGCATTATATAATATTGATAAAGCACGTGTGAAGTGGATTAAGAACTGGCTCCGTGACAGATCTCAGAAAGGCCTCGTCAGAGGGGAAGTGTCACTGGATGGAAACAGTTTGGAAGGCACTTCTGCAGGGGCTAATGTTTGTTGGTAACGTGGGGATAAATGCGAGATGGCTGCGGATGGGACCTGCTGGGACGGCAGGGGAGGCGCGGGGTGAGATTTCCTTCAGAGCAGTCAGGTTTGGGTGGGGCTGATTTAGCAGAGAAATTGGGGTTTGATATTGCCAAGTCTAAAATTAGACGTGGAGGGAGAGGGCAGGCATTCACCCGCCATCCTGGAAGGTGGTGCTGGGGCTGAGCCCTCGCTGCGGGGCTCTCGATGCCCCTCGGGCGAAGCCGGGAGCTGGGCGGTGTTTTCGCCTCTCCGGTGGTTATCTCCCTGACCCGTGGCAGGACGCTGCGCAGAGGTCTGGTGCGGTCGACACGGGGATGCTGCGCTGGGGCTGGAGTCCAGCTTTTGAAAGGGGAGGCTTTCAGCCTCCCGTAAACATCATGTAAATGAGTTGAAGGCTGGAGAAAATGCCTTGCAGTGAGAGACTTCCAGAGCTCAATCTGCTTAGCTTATCAAAAAGAAGATTAAGAGGTGACTTGATTACAGAGTGTAAGTGCCTTTACAAGGAGCAAATATCAGGGACTAAAGGGCTTTTTAATCTATCAAGGAAAAGCATAACAAGAACTAATGGCTGGAAGCTGTGAAAAATTCAAATTAGAAATAAGGCAAGCATTTTGTAAAGTGAGAACTGCTGACCCCATGAGTGTCTTTGCGAGGGAAGAGGTGGATTCCGCAGCTCTGCTGGAGCGGATGCCTTTCCGCGAAACACTCTTCATCCCCGGCGCTGTGCTCGGTCTCTGTAGAGGTGAGGCGTAATGGCTTGTGGTACAGTGAGGGCAGAGGACGAGAGGCTGTGAGTCATTCCGTCTTTTAACCCATTTAAATCCTCTCTCCTTGCCTGAGCAGGAGGTCACTGGCTGTGGTTTGCTTGCAAAAGCCCAGAGCAGGTCTTCCCACCACATGTGGGTGGTGGAGGAGGCCTTGCACCTCTCGTCTTTTCTGTTGGCTGGACTTATACATAGCAGACAAGGAGGAGTAGTTTTTGCTTGGTTTTCTGTGTTGATGCTCTTGCCTCTCCCCTGCAGCTGGTCCTGCAGGCCTGGAATGTCCCAGACCTCTCGGCAGGAGTCAACTGCTCCTTTGAAGACTTCACCGAGTCTGAGAGTCGCATTGAAGATGGGAAGATCTACTGCAGCTCTCCCTCTGCCAAGGACGTCATCCCCATCACCAGGGGCCGCGGTGAGCTTCTGCCCTGGGGTGGGAAGAAAGCCCAAGACAAACCTTGTCCCGCTTGCTGCCCCATAGCCAAGTGTGGAGGAGGACAATTCTCCCATGACATTGATCCCTGGCCCCCAAGTAGGAACCGAGTTTGGTTCTTGTGGTGTAGGAGGAGAAGCACATTGCTGCTCCCTGGGGACTGGTCCTTGCTGTCATCCAAGCCGTGGGCGCAGCTGCTTGCTGGCGCTGCAGTGGTCTGTGCACTGGTCCTGGGCACCCTGGGCTGCTTCCCACCTGTGGACCATTCCTGGGCAGATGTGCTGTAGGTGACGGTGGGCTCTAGGACATTCTGCTGACTCCAAAACTCTTAAGCTCCCCTCCAGTACCACCGGTAGAACCCAAGGCACCTGCCTTCATGCCAGCAGCTTGCAGTGAGCAGTACTGGGACTCTATTGGCTCATTTGGTGGCTGGGTGGGTGTGGGTGGATGCTTTTTTATTGCCAGATTTGGGGGATTTTGCTTGTTAACTGGGATGGGTGGTGATGCCCAGCTCCCTCCAGCCCTTCGCAAGCCTTGGGCTGAATGCTGGGCCGTGCACTGTGTCCTTTCTGAAACCTTTTTCTGCTTTGGTCTCTCCCAGGGGACAAGCGAGTGGTGAAGCTCTACCTGAAATCTAAGGAGACGGGGAAGAAGTTCGCCTCTGTGGATTTTGTTTTCTACAACTGCAGCGTCCATCAGTCGTAAGTGGCCTGGGCTTCGCGAGAGCGCTCCGGGAGCAGATTGGTGGGGCAGTGTGAGACTGGGAGAGAGAGATCTCAGCTTTGCGGGTGCTGATGTTGCAAGAGGAAAGGGCAGTCAAGTATAGTGGTGTTTGCAGTGAGAAACCTCCTCCTTTTGCCCTTGTAAACTGGGACGGTGACCAGAGCACCCACAGTTGGTTTGGGCGTGTGGGAACATGTAGCGTCAGGGCAGAACCTCACTTAAAAACAGGGCTTTGGGTTTGGCAAAGCTTTGGAAGAAAAAACGAGTTTACTGCATTGCAGACTATAGCAATCCATGTGACGGAAAATGCCAAGCATCTTGTTATTCCTGGAAACAGTTAATAGGAGTGAGTTGGCGATGCAAAAGGAGAAGCCTGTGTTTTCCTGCGATGGTACCCGCGTCCCAGGCTTGCTGGAGAGCGAGCTGGAAAGTTGCAGTAAGGTGGGACGGAACATGATGCATGTCCTGGGGCGTTTACCCAAGAATTTCCTAACTGGCAGTAAATGTGAATTTGCTTTCTTGTCAGGCTGCCTTGAAGTCTACTCCACTACGGGTTTTTAGGCAGATTGAGATATGCGTGTGATAAAATAGAGGAGGTGTGGATTATCGATGTGCTGCCTAAGCAGGGTGTCTAAAGCCTCTAACAGCGAGCTCCTGATGAGGAGCTGCGACGGTGTGCTTGAGCGGCGGGGAGACGGCTCCGCGGTGGGGACGTCGGAGGAGATGCTGGGGTGTGTTTGGGCAAAGAATTTGGAGCTCAAGAATGCAAGCGATTTCATTACCCTGCCAGAAACCTCCCACGGACGGCGACGGGCTGCCTGATCAGTAATTATAGATAAGCAAACGCAGAGTGATCTCTTTAGGACGGCTTTTTGCAAAGTGTCTAGCCTGGCTTGGGGGGGCTTCTGCTGCAGGTTGCTCCTCCAAACCCTGTTCAGATTTTCCATGTTGATCAGGGAAAAGCAGGTGAGATGCAGGCACCCCGGCTGCGTGCCTGCGGTGAGCTCCAGGGCGGATGCGTTGGAGGAGAGGCCCTGCCAGCCTTGGGCATCACAGGGATTTCTGCCCTGCCCACTCGTGGCACAGGGAGCAGGTCTCGGCTCCTGGGAGCTCTGTGTCAGTGAGGGAGGAGAGAGTTTGCAAACCTGACTTTCTCCCTCACCTTGACACCCAGGATGAGCTTTGTCTCCCTTCACGTTGTGTGGTTTCAATAACATTAGCTCAGCTTTAGCTCAGCCTGGCTGCATGTCAGTATTTTACAAATCAAAAAGCAGATGTGACTTTTATTTTTCTATATGAAAGAAAGAAGATGTTTAAGCACAAATGGCAATGGATTCGGTCCAATCAGGGCTCCAGCATTTTGGTCCAGCGAGAAGAGGTGGTGAGGGAATTGGCATTTTATTTTACGTGCCTAACATAGGAGGGGAAGAAAAAAACCCACCTTCCTTCCCTCCCCCCCCCAAATCTACAACAAAGAGCCCTGACTGATTTATTACTGCGTTGATGTTTAATTTTGGATGCATTATTTAAAAAGGCTAATTATGGATGCATTAATATTTATGGGCTCCGGTTGGAGCTGATAGAAAAGTCCATGTTCTACGCTGGTGAACATTATTATTATTATTTTCTTTACGTCAAGAATTTTAGGGTTTGGAGGCAGTTTTCACTATGTGACCTGCAGTCGAGTCATAGCCAAAGAGCATGACAAGACCTAGGATGATGCAATACTTTTAAATACCGTTTGCAGACAGACGTCTTTAATGGATCTCTTCGGAGTTAATAGCCTTTCAGATCCAGGTTTCATATTTTGTGGAGGAAAATCTATACGTCAGCCTGATAAATTCTGTATTAGGAACAATATGCTTTTCCATGAGGCTGATGTTTTTCCTGTGGAGAGCTCTGATCACTGTGCATTGCATTTTCTTTTTACGTTTGGGCGGCTTTGCTTAGATTGGGAGCCAGAGGCCTGTGTGTCGAATCCTTTCTCAGCCGAGGACGGAATGTTTAGGTGAGATTTTTCAGATGGCTGTGGAGAGGTTGGAGGGTTATAAGGCAGCTCTTCCCTTGCGTCAGCTGGGGTAGCTTCAGGGAAGCCAACACAGCTCCACCGTATACACTGGGGAGAGTCTGACCCTGCTTATTTTCAGCAGATGCCTGGAAAGGCATCAGCAAATCGCGCTGCTAAAGCTCTTTTGCGGGCTGCCCATGGGGCTGATCCTGCTGCTGTGCGAGCATCCCGGCTCTCTTGTTTCTCACCACCCTGCAAAACTTCATCCCATGTGTTTTCAAAGACTGCTGGAACCAGCCTGATCCAGGGGAGGGTTGCAAAAGGGAAGATATATCTAACCCCTACTCCTACGGAGGGCAGGAGGGCTACGGAGGAGGTTGTGCTGGCTCTAAGTTTGGCTTGTGATGGTCAAGGCCAAAGAGGTGCCTTCCAGGTGGAGCCATGTTGCTGTCCTGTCTCTTACTGCAGGGCTTTATAGTGTCACCTGGTGTAAAGGGACTGTCCCCATTGCAGACCAGCATCGCTGGCTGCTGGGGCACTTCTCCCTACGGGGTCCCTGGGACCCCTGTTGTGGGACTGGTACCCTCGCTGGGGCTCCGTTCCCTGCTCCAGCAGGGTCACCTGCCAAGCTTCTGGGGGTCCCGGCTTGATGTGCTGCACCCTGGCAGCCTCGGGGCTCCCGTGGGGCTCAGGCAGGCGCTTCCCGGCAGTGGCATCTTTTGGGCATCTTGCCCGTGGAGGTTTGTGCGTCAGGCAGGGGATGTTTCTGGCTGAGCTGTGAGAGGTGCGTCGAACAGGGGAGTGGAAACCTGGAGGTCGGTGCAGAAAAATGAGTCCCTTGCAAAGGGGGACGTGGGTGACTGAGGGTTGCTGCCAGCCCATGGTGGGGAAGAGGGCTGCCTGTGCAGGCTCAGCTCTTGGGGACAGGCTGTGGTTCCTGTGGTGAAATGTAGAAAACCCCGTGGCAGGGCCCGGGGTGGCTTCCCTTGGGGTTTCCTATGGGGCACCGATCAAGCGCAGGCATTTAAAGGCCGCTCGGCGCCTTTGATCATCTAATGAATCGGCCCGTGTCCAGCGCGTGTGCGGGCAGATGTTGAGGTCGTCTTTGTCAGCGTTAAACTCCCTCTTCAAAGCATTTGTAGGGAAATGAGTCCCCTTTCAAGATACAGACGTAACACCAGGCTCCCTGCCCACCTCCGGCAGAGCCTGCGCTTGCTGGCGAGGTGGGCGAGCAGGGAATCCTCCTGGAAAGCCAGCGAGCAATTGAGGGGAATACCGAGGTGTATTTCTTCCCACTATTTCCATATTTGCTCTCTGGGTTTCTCCTCTGGAAACTCTGGTCCATAACTCCTGTTGTGGTTTGGCTTTACGGAGAGCATGGCTGTGGGGATGGGTCTGGCAGGTGGAGTGGGACGGGGGAGAAGATGAGAGAGAGCCTTCGGTGCTTCCCTCGATGCTGTGAGTGGGTTTTGCAGTGCTACTGGTTTTTCAAGCACCGGCGTGCCCAGCGCATCACCAGATTCCCGCCAGCGTGACCAGTCATTGCAGTGTGGAAGCAAAAATCCAGGGAGTGGCACAGGGGAAGGGGGAAAATCACAGACTGGGGGTCTTATGCTAAGAGCGGGGAGCTGAGTAGCCAGGCAGCCTGTGCTGGTGCCTGCCCACGCTGTGTCTCCTCATGGCAAGCGGCTCTAGCTCTCCTGGCCAGAGAGATGCGGGTCTGCTGTCACCCTGTCCCGCAGGTCAGGCTTTCCTTGTAAGTCTCCATTAAATAAATGGGATTTTAGTGCATGACCCCAGGGGCTGGGAGCAGGGCTGGGCTGCTCCGGTGGCCGAGGCACCTGGTGGCACCTGTGGGAGGGTGTGAGATGATGCCAGTGCTTGTACCACGGGGCTCTTTGCTGCAGCCTTCCCGTCTGGCCGTGCCCTGGCCTGCCCGAGCCTCCGAGCTGCCCATACCCAGCGTGGCTGCTTCTCCGCAGGCCCAGTGCTGCTTGTTTCCAGATGCTTACAGATGCTTTCTTTTCAAAGGCACGGACAGATGGCTGCGAGCAGTTGAGTGAGTGTATCTGAGTTAGCACAGCTGAGCTGTGAGGTGGTAACAGATCCCTGCGTTCTCCTGGGCTGGGGCAGGTGGAAAAATCCCGTAGGATGGCCCCAGAGACCACTCAGGATAACCTGGTTTATGTCACGTTTGTTGTGAAGGAGGAGGGCTGGTGCAGCCCGGTGTTCGATTTCAGTGATGGGAGGTGGCTGAAGGTGTTTCAAGAGAATTATGTGTTTCTGGCAATCTTAAAAACCAGGGCCTGATTCTGCATCCTCCAGCCAGCGTGATGGTGGGTGCCCTGGACCACCCTGCAGCAAGTCTGTGTGCCCAACCCGTACCCTGCGAGTAAGGTTCAGTAAGGTTCTTGGCAAAACCCAGCAGGGATGGAAAAGCATCGGGCTGACGTGAAAGGAAGTGCAGAAATGTGGTGGTTTGAGATGGGCAGGGGTAGAGGGAGGGGATGGATCTCCCACCCTGCGGTTCTCCTGGCTTTGGGTCCGGGCACTGGCTGGGAAGGGCAGGGCTGTCCCTAGGTCCGTGTAGGGGTTTAGGGGCCACTGACCGCCTGTTGCTGCTGCTGTTCAGGATTTCCCCTCTCCCTGGGGCAGAGAGATGGATGTAAAGCCCAAAGCACCACGGTTCAGCCCCTCACCCCTGGCAGCTGCCGCTCCAGATGCAGGCTGTGCCGGAGCTGAGTGTTTGCTAAGGATGCCTCCTTGCCAAGAGGAGGGCTGAGGAGCAGTCGAGGGGCTCGCTGTGCTGTGCGTGTGCAGATGCTGTTTCCAGCAGCACTGTGTTTATAATTTCCCTTCTCAATGGACCTCCCCTGCTCTGCTCTTGGTGCCGTTGAACTTGCCCCCGTCCCTCCTCCCTGCCCTTTGCTCCGCGTCCTTCCTCCAGGAACGCGCCACGCCATGGAAATAGCCCCAGTGTCCATGTCTGTTTGCATGCACACGTGTGTGCAACGCTCACACCCCCGTCCCTTGCTGCTCAGGCTTACCACACGCCTGTGGGTGCCAGGTTTGGTTCCTGCCTTGCCCCCTCAGTGCGCTGAAGAGCTCTGGGCTCCTTCGGGCCCGGGGCTGGGAGCCCGGGAAGGGCAGGGAGTGAGGAGCCCGGATCCGGTGCCGCCAGCTTCCCATGCTTCCCATCCGTATTGCTCCGGGTCAGGCGTGGGGAGAGCTGTGACCTCGCCGTGGCAGCCGGAGGTCCATTCTGCAGAGCTGCCCTTGCACCCGGTGTGGAGGGGTCCCCAAAGCCACCCCGGGGTCTGGGCTCGTCCTGCAGCAACGCCTGTGGCCCTGCACCCACCCTGGAGACGTGCCCAGCCCTGAGATGCTCCTTTGCTGTCCTGCTGCCCTCTCCGCACCGCTGCTTTTCTGCAGCCGTGTCAGGCGTTTCCCCAGCGCGGCATCGGCCAGTTTGGGGTTGGTTTGGAAAGTGGAGGAGAGCAGCGTCGGGAGGTCTCGTCCCAGCTGCGCAGTGAGTCGGGGGCTGTGGGGAGGCTCTGGCTTCGCCCCTGGGTCGCTCAGAGGGGGCAGAGCTGCCCTGCTGCCTGGCAGGGCTGCCTGCTCATTCCAGGGCAGGTTGCAGCGAGCCTGGGCTTGTTTTGGGATGGGGCACTGTGCACAGAGCGATCCTGAAACGCGGGTCCAAGGGTGGTGCCGCTCCGCTGGCACGGGGACGTGAGGAGGCCAGGGGGGCACAGCCGGCGGGTCTGACTCCTTTCCCCTGCCCAGCCTGAGCTTCGTCTCCGCCTGGCCCCTGGCAGGGCTGGGGGGGAGGCGGAGGGGCAGCAAGCTGTGGGTCCGTGCCTGCGCTGTACCCCCAGCCTCGGTTTTCTGCCTGGCTGGGCTTCTCACACTCCCGACACGCTTCGGGGAGGGGGGGGACTTCAACACATGAAGGAGAGCCTCCCTCTAATTATCAGGAGTGATGAAAGCCTCTTAGGCAAGAAGTGATGAGGGAAGAGTGCCTGACCGTGGGAAGGAGAGAGACGGCACAGATGGCATCGTGCTGCCGAGCAACCTGCTGCTGCGCCGGGAACAGACAGCAGCGACACACGGACGCGCCGGGGATACGGCCGCGGCCACGCCGCCCAGCCTGACCTGCAGCCGGGGAGCCCTGCCTCGGCCCCTGCCCCGGGGTCTGGGCAGCCTTGCGGGGAGCTGGGGGTCAAACAGACGCGCTGAGGCTGGCAGGACCAAGGCAGGCTGGAAACGGGGTTTCACCACGTTACCGGCACCCGGGTGCTGAGTCGCTCGCCACTTCACAGAGTCTTTGGCCAGCTGCAGGGTGCTGACCCAGACAGGCTCTAAGTGCAGCAGAGACGCTGTGGAGCAAGACGCGTGGTGGTGAGTGCTCTTACTGCCGCGTTTGATGTCCTCATGGCAGATGGAGAACCTCGGCAGAAGGGAGAGTGTGAAAACCAGCTCTGGGGATGGGGCTTTAGAAATGTCTCGGTTTAAGTTAGAAGCACCCGGGAGGGCTGAAGTAGGAGGGGGGTGGGGGG
>Ga0065711_1045144_pt1 | contig 13661 bp, 8 predicted proteins | sample Hoacrofraction12_FD_59098 | JGI IMG/M metagenome (GOLD analysis project Ga0065711, IMG submission 59098) | Hoatzin crop microbial communities from Cojedes, Venezuela - Epithelial fraction 12 v2 (version 2) | ecosystem: Host-associated > Birds > Digestive system > Esophagus > Crop | place... | reverse complement strand
CAAAATCTCTGATTTTGCCACCTTTCACTGCAAGCGTCAGCTTGCCTCTCCTCTCTTTCGGCTGCAAAGGTACAAAAAAATCCTCACACTGCAATATTTATTCATAATTTTTTCATTATCCTTTCTCAAATATATGCCCAAGGGGGAAAATTATCTGATAATATTCCCCCTCCACAGGGAAAAAAATCGGATAATTTTCCCCCTAAGCCCGATTTTTTAGTTAAAAATCATCATAAAAATGACATTTTTCACCTTCAAAAGTATTACCAAACATTTTTTTTTGTAACTTTGCACTATGAAACAACGTTTACTATATCAAAAACTGGTAGAGCATCTTGAAGTCAAGAAGCACACCATCATTGTAGGGGCGAGACAGACAGGTAAAACCACCCTCTTGAAGCAGCTGCGCACTTATTGCGACAAACAAGGATGGCCTACTGTTTTCCTCGACCTTGAACACAAGGACATTCGTGATGAGTTGGACAAAAATCCGGAAAACGTTTTTCTGTATTGCCCATCTGTAGAACAACGCATCTACATTTTCCTTGATGAAATACAGAAGCTGAAAGATCCATCGAATTTCCTTAAGCAACTGTATGATGATTACAGCGATGGAACGAAAATAAAAATCGTTGTCACCGGCAGCAGCGCATTCTACATCGACGATAAATTCAACGACTCGCTCGCCGGCAGGAAAAGGGTGTTCAGACTCTTCACTTGCTCTTTCTTTGAGCATTTGCTGCTTTCGGGGAAAGATGATTTGGCAAAAGAAGTGGAAAGGATAAAGGCTGTTGACAATGCCAAATCAACGATGCTTCAACAGCTTCAAAGGGAATTTTATGAATATATGCGCTTTGGAGGATATCCGGAAGTCGTTACAGAAAAGAACGAGAATGAAAAAATAGCATTACTCAAAGACCTCAGAGACTCGTTCGTTAAAAAGGACATCGACGAGGCTGGAATAAAAGATGAAGAGACTTTCTACGCCCTGTTTCAATTGTTAGCCATTCAGGCTGGCAACCTTACCAACACAAGTGAATTGTCAAAGACACTGCGTGTGAAAGACGAGACGATAGGAAAATATATCGACGTTATGGAAAAATGCTTTCATGTGGTCAGGGTAAAACCATTCCACCGAAACTTGTCTAAAGAGTTGGTGAAAATGCCTATGACATATTTCCTCGACTCCGGGATGCGCAACGTGCTTGTAAATAATTTTCAGCCTTTCATCACAAACCCCTCACAAGGGCAAATATGGGAAAACCAAGCTTTCAGAATCCTTGCTGATAAATACGGCATCGAAGAGCTTAGATTCTGGAGAACGACAGACAAGAAAGAGGTGGATTTCGTTTTACCAATGCTCACACCCCCTCTGGCATACGAAATCAAAACAAGTGAAAATGCTGCAAAACTCAGCAAATACAAGACATTCACTGAAACCTATCCCGAAATTTCTTTCGGTTTCTTGACTCTAAACCCATTCAGCGAAGAGCTAATAAAAAACATTTCCTAATCGATTAGATATAGGAGATAAAATGATGATAAAATCAGCACAGAATACTTTCATAGAATAAGCCCTGCCAGCACGAATGCCAAGCAGAGCTTATTCTTATTGAATTTGGTCTGATTTACTTCATATAGCCAGAATATTTCTTTCTACCTTTGATGTAAACTCCATTTTCCGGATTGGCATTCAAACGGCGTCCTTGCAGGTCAAACACTTTTTCATCAGCGGCAGAGTTTTTACTGCCAGCGTTGATACTCTTTATACCCGAAACTTCACTTTCTGTCATTATGTTTTTAAACAGACTCCAGGGATAGGTGGTTTGATATGCCTCTTTGCTGCCATCGGGCACCACTAATATAGTATTATTGTAAATAGTAGAGTCTCCTTCATTCTCATACATAAAAGCATACTCATCCATATAGAATACAGTTGGATATTCATCATCAGCAAGGTCGGCGTATGGGTCTTTTTTGCCCACAATGGGGTCGGGTCTTTTACATACGATAGTGTCGATAAGGTGGTTGGTGTCACAAGTTATACTGTAAAATCCTATATGTTTAAGATTAGCAGGAAGCACGATTTTCTTAAGATTCTGCACGCCATAAAAAGCCTCGTGTTCTATGGTGTCAACAGTCTCTGGTAAAATAACGCTCTCTGCAGGTGCGCCCGCTGCGTATGCTACTACCTTCGTTGTGTCTTTAGTAAATATAATGTTATCCATTGCAAAATAATATGGATTTTCAGAATCCACAGTAAGGCTTGAGAGGGAAGTGCATCCCATAATTACGGAACCGTCGGATATATAATTTACTGATGCAGGTATATTTAAACTTTTAATACTGGCACAGTCGAGGAACGCCCAGTCTTCTATTCTTTCTAATGAATTTGGAAGTACAATGTCAGATAATAGTGAATCTTCGTCAAAGGCATCCGACCTAATCTCCTTAAGCGATGAAGAAAACTCAACTGATTTTAACGAAATGCAATTTATCACCCCCATAGAATCAATATAGGTTATTGTTGGGGCCATTATTAATTTTTCCAACTTATTGCAGTTGAAGAATGCATGCTGTCCTATACCAACGACTGTATATGTTGTTCCATTATACACAGCCTCAGAGGGAATGTTTAATGTGCCGATATATCGAAGGGAGTCTTCATCATCAGCCACATAGAATGTCTCACCAGTTTCACAATCTTCCATTTCTGCCGTGTACCTGTAAGTAACCTCACAAGTTTTGTCTTCTTGGGATACGATATTATACCAAATAGAATCACCGTCGGCATTCACAGCCCCAAAATCATACGCATTTTCTGCGTTTGCGACATTGGCAAACATTGTCATTAGCAATGCAGCCATAAGTCTTAAGTAATTTTTTTTCATAATACAATGTCGTTTAGTTTAATATTAATAGTTGACGTGCCTCATCTCCTTTCGGCTGCAAAGTTAAACATTTATTTGTTATCAAAGAAAGAAAAACAGTTAAAGAAATATAAATGAATTGATTTATCTCTATCACCGTATTTCCATCCCAGACAAATCGTTTTTACGGAGGTTAATTGAATAACTTATTTTAAATAAAATAAACGTATTTTGTACCACGTTTTATCGTTGTTGATGCAAATTGTAAAATTTATGCCCAAAAATTTGCGAGTTTAAAATTATTGTATTACCTTTGCAAAAAATTAATGTGCGTAGGACTACAAAATGACATTAAATATATCGAAATATATACTCACTGCTGCGCTGGCAGCATCGGCAGCAATGCCAACAGCAACGGCACAGACAGTCTCTTCGACGACAAAGACGACATCGACGACAAAGACGACAGGAGCAAAAGCATCGACAGCACAGACGACGCATCAGGCCATAACACTGCCGACCGACGGCCCTCTTACGGTGAGGCCGCTGCTGCAGAGCCTCGCCCACCGGCTGCTAAAGGGCAAGACCGGCTCCGTGGTGGCGATACGGCCCGACAACGGCGAGATAATCTGCCTCGCAGCCAACACCAAAAACGGCGAGGACCTCACACAGGCAATAGCAACACCACACGCCCCGGGCTCAACCTTCAAAACGGCACAGGCCCTCACGATGCTCTCCGAAAGTGCGATAACACCCGAGACGACAGTGGAATGCCACGAGGGAATAACAGTGGACAATATGAAAGTGGGATGCCACAAGCACCGCTCGCCACTGAACCTCAGAGACGCCATCGCTTTCTCGTGCAACACCTGGTTTATATCCACCTTTGCATCGATGATCAACGACGACGACATGTATGAGGACAAAGACGAGGCCATAAACACCTGGAGGGAATATATGAGGAGCATGGGCCTCGGAGGACCGCTTGGCATCGACATGCAAGGGGAAAAAGGAGGACTGCTCGCAAATGCCGACTACCTCAACAGAAGATATAAAGACGGGTGGGACGGCAACACCATCTGGTGGGCTGGAATGGGACAAGGCGACGTAACAATGACAACCCTCCAAATGGCAAACCTCGCCACGACAATAGCCAACAGAGGTTGGTATTGCGTGCCGCACATCCATAAAGCCACCGCCGACAAGCCTCTGAAAGACAGGTACTTGCAGAAGAGGCACACGAAAGTGGCAGAAGAGGCCTACCAGCCCGTAATCGACGGAATGAGGCTCGCCGTGGAAAAAGGAACGGCACACGACATCAAAGCCTCCTACCCTATCTGCGGTAAGACAGGAACAGTGGAGACCACGGGAAAAGACCACTCCGCATTCATGGCTTTCGCACCAGAAAAGAACCCCCAAATCGCTATCGCCGTACTGATAGAACACGGCGGATGGGGAGCAGACCTCGCAGCACCCATGGCAGCCCTCGTCATCGAGCAATACCTGAAAGGGAAACTCTCGGCAGCCTCAGAACAAAAGGCGAAAAAAATAGAGAAAATAAAAACTCAATAACAGCATCCGCGGATGAGAGGAACGAAAAAATACATATTCCTTGCTTTAACGGCGCTGCTCATAGCATGGGCAACTGCCGCAACAACCACGGCGCAAACAAAGCAACAACAGCGGAACAAGACTGCCGCAAAAACAACATCGCAATCATCCGCAGCAAACCAGAAGACGGCAACACAAAAATCTGCCGAGACATCGAAAACACCGATTGGGAAAGCGTCAGCAGAAGCGAAAATGAAAGAGATCACCGACACCACATCGGAAAAGGAAAAGCTCAGGCTCGACATGTATAAATATTTCGGAGTGGTTGACTCCGCAAACTTCTTCAAAGCCACAGAGCAGCTCAAGGAGGTGTGCCTAATGGAAAACGATGAAAAACTGTTTTATAAGGCCTGGGGAAACGAGGCCATTCTGACTTTTAATCACCTCGACAGACAACGAGGCATGAACATAGCGCAAGAAATGCGGGATTATGCCAATAAAAACGACAGCAAATACGGACTCTACACCTCCATGCAAGTAATCGGAGCTTTCCTCTCGGCACAAAAACAAACACAATTAGCGAAGATAGAACTGCAAAAAGCACTCGAATATCACGACAAATATTTCCCCGACGAGAGCATCGCAGCAGCACTCATGACACTCTCGAAAATATCACACAATGAGGGAGATTACGAGGGGTCGAAACAATATTCACAAAGGGTTATCGACAGCAAAGACGCTATAATGCAGCATAAAATGCCGGCATACTCAATGTATGCACTGTCGGCAATAGCACAAAAAGACTCCGCGGCGTTTCTCGACATATACGAAAAAAGAAAAAAATACGCCGAGGAAAACAATAACTACATCGACAACTACGAAGAACTTGTGCAAATGGAATACTTTATTCTCAAAAAAAGATATAAAGAGGCAGAGAAATTGGCTATGTCAATGAAGTCGAAATCATCAAAATACGCAGGACTGGCTAAAATCTACCAACAAATGGGCGACTACAAAAAGGCTTTCTATTACCACGTAAAATATAAAGAAAATTCCGACTCTATAAACAACGAGGCAATGGCGCAAAGAGCAAATGAATATGCAGCCGAAATAGGTCTCGTAAAAGCGGAAAACGAAGCCAAAGACCTGAGGCTCTCAAACCAAAGGATGAAAACAAGATTCCTCTATATCTCGGCCATTATACTGCTGCTCTTCTCTATCTTTTTCTTCTACAGAAGAAGAAAGCAAATCCTTAAGCTGCGAAAAATAAACAAACAGCTCGAAGAGACAGGAGAGCAACTGAAAATATCGGAGCAGAAAGAGCATAAGGCAAGGCTCGAGGCAGAAAGGGCACTGAGGGTGAAACGCAACTTCTTGAACAATATCTCACACGAGATGCGCACACCGCTGAACTCCATCAGCGGGTTCTCGCAAATACTCACCGAAATGGGCGACCAACTGCCGAAAGAGGAGAAAAAAGAACTCAACGGCAGAATTAACGAAAGCACAGAGACACTCACCGACATCGTGGACAAAATGATTGAGCTCTCACACTACGACACAATGGAGAGCGTGGACAAAAACGACAACGTCAGCCCAGCGATAATTTGCCAGAAAGCAGCCGAGGAATGGCAAGAGAAAGCGAAGCCGGGAGTGAAGGTGCTGACAGTAAACAACCTGCCCGAGGGATACACGATAAAATCGAATGCGAAGTGTATCGAGAAAATACTTTCACACCTGCTCGACAACGCCACAAAATTCACCGACAGCGGCAAGATAGCATTGCAAACAGACATCTGTCCGGACAACGAAAATTGCGTGGTAATCAGCGTCGCCGACACAGGAACGGGAATACCAAAAGAAAAACAAGAAGATATCTTTGAGCTCTTCAGCGACACCGGAGAGCAAGTAAAAACAACCGGCATGGGACTCAGCATCTGCCAAACCATCTGCCGCCTGCTCAACGGCTCTATACATTTAGACACTGATTATACAAACGGATGCCGCATAGTGGTGAACATACCGTCGGAAAAATAAAAAAACCGCTCTGATTTCAGGGCGGTTCTTTTGGCGGAAAGTGAGGGATTCAAACCCCCGATACCCGTAATGGGTATACCGGATTTCGAGTCCAGCGCATTCGATCACTCTGCCAACTTTCCTCTTTCGGGGTGCAAAGGTAATGCTTTTTATTCATATATAGAACAATCCGGCTGAAAAATTAACGTTTTTTATTATTTTAAACTGCCTTGGCATCTAATTCGGCAGGGCATTCATCGTATTTTTTCGGCCGGAGCGATTCTTTCATAGGCAGGACGTCAAGTAATGAACTAATCATTTTTCCTCACTATTCTCATTTTGCAAAGATTATTATCATCGCTTTCATAGTCGAGCCAGCCCGTGATGACCTCCTTGGTGCAGGGGTCGAGAAATGCCTGCCGCACCACCCTGTCCATTGCAGCCTCATCGTAATGGTCGAGAAGGTAAAAAGATGTCTCGCCGAAATACTTGTTGCGAATCGCTATCTCGCCGGTTACAATGTTGGGGAGAGTGTAAACGAAAACCGCAGGACTGGGGAAGAAATTCCGATTTTCCTCTGAAGATGCTCCCGAAGGCAACGCTTGATTTTCTGAGGACGATGCTCTCGACTGCAACGCTTGATTTTCCGATAACGATGATCCTGACTGCGACGCTTGATTATCTCTTAGATTTTGTTCGCATACGGGGCTGTCGGCGATTGAGCCGATGATTTTCTGATATTTGCGGTCGTCCCAGATGGAGCCGGTGCGCCCGAATAATATCACTGCCGTCTGCTCACCGAAACTGTGGCGGTCGGCAACCTTGCTGAGCAACATTTCCACAGCGATAAATCCCATTCGGCTCAATGCATCCATCTTGTAAAATTTAGGATAAGAGATGCCGAGGCGGCGGTAAAGCAAACCGCTGGCGCGGTTTGCAAATTGACAATTGACAATTGACAATTGACAATTATTACCTTGCTGCACAAATCCTTTTTCAATACTATTGTCGCTATAGCTTGCAATTTGAGATTTGAGAATGGGCCTACGGCCGACCTTTCTCACGCTCGGCAAAGAAAGCGAGCTTTCTCTGCCCTCGCTTAACCGAAAGGTTGACAATTGAGAATTATTACCGTCGCTTTGCTTTTCGCTGGTTAAAGTACGCGAACTTTCTCTGCCCTCGTCTATCACCGTATATTCAAACGATAATGCGGCATTGCAGCCTCCGAAACCGGAGAGCAGTTTTATGAAGCGCCATTTATCTGTCGGTCGGTTGTCGCAAGAGATATTCACTTTTTTCGACACTCCGAGTTCTTTGTATCCGCGGGTGGCGAGAATTGTGTGATGCTCAATCTCTTTCATCGAGATTATTGTTTCGAGTATTCCTGCCGCTCCCATGGTATGGCCGTAATATCCCTTCAGCGAATTTATCGGCACTGACGACAGTTCGGCGCGGTGTATCGCCACCGACTCCATCTCGTCATTAAAAAGAGTGCTGGTGCCGTGAACGCTGACAAGTCCGAAATCCTCGGCTTTCAAATTCCCCTTCGCCACCCGCAAAGCCCTCAAACTGCCTTCGCCCGTGCGCACAGGGTTTGAGATATGATTGGCATCATTACGAATAGCTCCGCCAAGAGTCCGCCAAACACGAATGCTTTTTGTTGCGGCATGGCTCTCCCCTAGCCTTTCGATTGCCTTATATGCCCCTGTAATATCAGATTCTCTTGAATTATCCCCGATATCTTTTTTCCCGAAAGTTTCTTCGGTACCGTTGTTCGCAAAAGTTTCTTGGGTATCGTTGTTTCTAAAATTTCCGGGGGTATTGTTTTTCTCAAGAATTTCAGGGGTATTGTTTTTCTCAAGAATTTCAGGGGTATTGTTTTTCTCGAGAATTCCGGGAGTATTGTTTTTCTCAAAAGCCTTGTCAGCAGCATAGATAATCGTTGCGGCGGCCTCTCCGAGGTTCAGCCCTTGTCTGTCGATGTCAAACGGGCGGCATTCCTCTGGCGAAAGCGCGTAAAATGACTGGAAGCCGCTGATAATAAAACGGCTCTGCACGTCGCAGCCCGCCACAATCGCATAGTCATAGTCGCCAGACTCTAATGCCCGCATTGCACAAATCTGCGCCGACAAACCGCTAATGCAAGCATTCGACACCGCAATCACGTTATTGCCATTACCAAAATATTTAGCCACGGCTGTTGCTGCCACTCCGAGGTTCACTCTTTCCGCTGGAATATTTTGGTTTGTTTTGTCGCCCTCATCGAGCATTCCGACATTCCCTTTCGTCGATGATATCACCCACAGCACCCTCTCCGAAGCCGGGTCGAAATCAGGCACTTGCGCCAGTGCTCCGCTGATGCTGTCGATGAGCAGCGATTCAAATTTCGTGTATCCCTCGCGCGGCTCATAATCCTCTATCAGCGATGCCACGAAAGGGTCGGGCAAGCCCATAGCCCCCTCATACCGCCGCAGTTTGCTGCGACCGCAGAGCAGTGCCTGAAAGTTCTCCTCCGAACCGTTGCCGAGGGGCGATATTATATTGTCAGCTATCTTTATCAAGAATTTACTACTTTTTTGCTTCTATATTCACGGCACAAAGGTAGTGTTTTTAGTCCATATCACCAAAATTTAAGCCGATTTTCATCAATTTATCAATTTTTTTTGCTGTTTCGACCGAAAAAAGCAGAATACTAACATCTATAGAGGTATAAACAATAAAAAACATAAGGATATGAAAAGAAATAATATTTACAAGGCATTAAATGCCACTATTACACTCATCGCAGTGTTATTATGCTTAGGCTTCAGCGGTTGCTCAAACTTTAATAAAGAAGAGGCGAAAGTGAAACAAACAGCTGAGCCCCAGATTGAACGTTTTGTGCTTCTATGGGACGCTCTGAATGACCCTGAGGACAGAATGTCCCCAACAGAGGTGGCAGGCGAATGGAATGGCACACGCTTCGACTTCGAGTGGAACGGCACGTTAGGCGACGACAAACTCATCGGTTTCTTAGGCAACTACAAGATAATGATAGGATCATTCCAAATCGCGCATTCCTTTAAAGTAAATCCTAACACTATGGCCAAGCATTGCAATGACAGTGTGTATGAGATAGAAGGCACACTCATAAGAAAGCCGTTAGATTATCCCGAAGGCTCTATCAAAGACCTGCCTGTTACATTCAGGTTCGTTTACAAGGGATCAAAAGATTACATAAAGATAGTTGGTATCGAAACTAAGGGCAGCCTCAATCCTGTGATAACATCAAAAGGCATAAAAGAAACCAGCAAGAATGATATGCCATCCAACCGTCAGAAAGTTACTTCCTGGTTCGACACGGCTACCTCCTGGTTCACCACAGCTATTTACAACATTAAAAATTTACACACCAAAGTTGTACCCGGACTGAATTTGTCTACTAAAGAAAGATTAAAATGCTTATTTTATTTCTTTCTCGCCATGTGTGCTTGCATTGGCATCCTTTGTTTAATTTCTTGGGTATGGATGAAAACAATTGGAAGAATCATACCTGACAAGTGGTCAGAATTCATCGGTTGTATCTATGGCATATTCTCGGTCTGCTCATTCTATGGTGCAATGGTTTATATTCTTGCGCCAAAAACCGTGGTAATCACTACCACCATCTATGTCATGGCCGTTGCCTTAGTCTTTTTCTTTGTCTGGACTATCATCGATAAAATTCTACAAATAAGGCGAGAGAAGAAAGCAAAGCGTTTAAGTTACAGATAGCAAAGCTATTCTAAGTTCGCACATCAATCTCAACAGAAACAAAAATATTCATATTATGAGAAAAGTGTTTTATATCTTGGCAGCTCCAGTGGCTGCATTCGTGATTATGATATTGCTTCTGGCAGCTGTTTTCCAGACTGCCGAGGCAGTGATGCAATGGCGCAGTTTGCTGCCCCTCCTTGGCGGGGCGGTGGCAATGTGGGCCATAAACCATAAATGGGGGAAGCGCAGCAATTTCGGGATAACAAAGACCTTGGCCCACGAGATGGCCCATACGATATTGGCGATTATATGCCTGCATCGGGTAAGTGAGATACGTGCGAATACCAAATCCGGCTACATAATGAGAACTGGCATGGAATCCATGTCGTCGCCGTTTATCACTCTTGCGCCCTATTACCTGCCATACGCAACGTTCCTATTATTTGCGTTCCGGTTATTAATCACCCCGGAATACCTCTGGATATTCGACATCGTGGCGGGCATCACCCTGGGATTCCACATCTGCTGCTTCTATGAGCAGACAGGAAGTTATCAAACCGACATCTCGAAGTATCCAGTCTTTTTCAGCTATGCTTTTATAGCGTTCTTCCATATCATCAATATGGCGATAATCCTTGGAGCCTGCACCTTCGAGAGCAACTCCGGCGCTCCTCTCAACCTCCATGGCTCTGTATGGCATTTGCTCTGCTCTGCCTTTGATATAACTAAAGACATTTTTAACAACTTAAAATCTATTTAAAATGAATATTTACAAACAAAACCGCGTACATTCCGTGGGATTCAGAAAATTTTTGTTAGGCCTCACGATTGTGGGATTGATTATCTGTCTTTTTTGCTGCACAAGCGACAAAAGGACATGTCTCTCTATTGAAGGATTTGACAAAGAAGGCAATATTGTTGTTGGTAAAGATTGCGACGTGGAATTAGGCTCGCTCCCTGAAAATTGTATCACCATCTCATTCGAGAACGGCAGCTATCGGTGCAAAATCGACCCGCAAGCCCACCCTATTTATTATAAGGTGAACGGTGTGAATCCCAACAAGCACAATATCGAAAGAAATCTTACCGTGGTATTGGCAGAAATGAAAGCCACTCCAATACCCAAGGAGACCATAGAGGCTAATCTCCGTGGTATCAAAACCACATACATCCGTCTGGCTGACTACTTGAAAGAGTATCACGAAGAATACGACAGTATTATCCAATACAACAACATTCAAACCCTCCTCTACCGCAACGATGAGGATAAGCCATGGGAAGTCATCTTATTAGACGACAACGTCTCTGTTGACGGTATTAAATACCAAAGGGAAAAGGTGACAGATGAAGGCTATATGAAGTTGGAGTGTTTCTATATCAACACCTACAATAGAACCCCAAACAATGACGAGAGTTTCACCGTGGACAGTCTCAGCCCCAAAGTGAACATATCAGCGGCTAAAACATCATGGGGTTGCGACTTCCTGCTAATCGAGAGAAACGGCGCTACAAACACGGTGAACTTCCCCAAGCCATATATGTCGGTAAAGAAGACAGAGGATGCAAAAGATATACTTAAAGGGGAAGGATACACTTCATTGGACAACTACAATAATGAGAAAGTTGTGCCATACAACTTGCACCTTTCTATGGTAAAAAACGACTTACTCTTAGAAGACTCTATCAAGGCAGGAGGCATAACAGAAATGCTGTGGAGCAAAGCGAAACTTGTTAACAAAACACATATAAGGTTTTTCGAGATTGGGAATGGCACATATTTTACTGTGTTACTTTTCATACCTCTCCTGCTTGGGGTTATTGCCTTATTAACATTGTGCTTACTGTTTGATAAGGAGATAAGAGGAAAAGATTTAGGCCATAAAGTCTATAATTTAAAAGACACCTGGAATAACTATTTCTTAGATAGTACTCTGCCATTAATATGCATACTCTTTTTCTTTCTGTTCCTTTTGGCCCCCACCTTCAAGTCATTCCACGACACCTACTCGGAGCCATATATTCCTGTGTATGTTGAAACATTGCTCGCAGAGATAGCCGCTACGATAGCATTCCCCTTGGCTGTGGCACTTGTCAACCCTGACGCTGTAAAAATAAGCTCAAAGAAGAAAATTTTTATCGAGATAATTATTATTGCAATCGCTGCATTCTGCTGGATCATGGCTGAGAATCATTACCTTTCATATATGGTATTAGGAATGTATAAAGAATCACATTTAACCATAGCTGGCTGGATGTTGGCAGCATGCGGCGCAATGTTATTGGTTCTTCTTTTGATTAAATGCGGTTTCTTTCATTGGATATACGGACTGCTTAAAAGTAAATTTAATTGGATATACGAACCTATTAAAGATAAAATCATTCCTATTTCAAATTGGATTGGACGACATCCTATATGGAAATTAATCATTTTAACGGCATGCTTGGGAGTAGTCATAGGAGCAGTGACACGTGTTGTTGAATTTCTTTCCTTGCCGGTGATGATATTATTGGTATCATGGATGTGCAAATATGTTAAAACATTTAATGCCTGCGTGCTGGTGGGATTTGTAACATTTATTATAGCTGTATCTACCGACATGGGATTCCTTATCAATGTGATACCTTTTATTATTGCTTTGATTCTTGTGCCATGGGTTGAACCAAATACTGATTTAACTTCAACTGGTATAGAGAAATATAAGAAGCAACAAGGATGGACATTTGTAATCAGTTGTATTCTCGGTATCCTTGCTTGTATTGCAGCCGTTTGTCTCATAAAATCTCATTGCTTGGAAAAGATATCGCCTGAGTTCATTACATTGACTAAACGTGGCGAGTCGGTAATGAATACCTATAAATACAATTCCAACCCCGATGCCAAGACGCAACAGGAGGCAGAATGGAATGCGGCTCAATATGCGATGAAGCCCGTGGGTAAAAGCTCTGACATACTTCAAAACATCTATAGCCCGGGCGTGGCATCAAAGAAAAATGCACTGAGGTCAACAGCCATCAACGACCTGTCGTTTTTAAGCGTGGGACGTATGCTCGGATGGGCAGGATGGGCATGGCACTGCATAATTCTGGGATTGGTATTAGCCTTGACGTGGTTTACATTCGACCGCATTAACAAATCAAAGAAATATAATATGCCCAATATCATACCTGTTTGCACTGCCATTGTACTGGCAACGTCATTTATAGTATATTATTTGATGTATTGGGCTAATGTGTTGCCTCTCACTGGGCGTCCTTTCTTCGGATTCTTCGCCTTAGACAGCCCCACCGCTCTCATAAGCAGCACCATAGTATTGGCCATGTTGGCTGTTAAAGACAAGGAATAAGGGCGGAAACGCCCTTTACCTTGCTGTTTTTGCAATTTATTAACAGTCCTCTCGACGAAAAAATGAGATTTAAAAACATCAGTATAGTTAAAGACCAGGAAACTCCCGAGTCGAAAATTGATATAATTTTTAAAATTAGAAGAAT
>Ga0065711_1045133_pt1 | contig 13661 bp, 8 predicted proteins | sample Hoacrofraction12_FD_59098 | JGI IMG/M metagenome (GOLD analysis project Ga0065711, IMG submission 59098) | Hoatzin crop microbial communities from Cojedes, Venezuela - Epithelial fraction 12 v2 (version 2) | ecosystem: Host-associated > Birds > Digestive system > Esophagus > Crop | place... | reverse complement strand
CTTCCTTCCTTCCTTCCTTCCTTCCTTCCTTCCTTCCTTCCTTCCTTCCTTCCTTCCTTCCTTCCTTCCTTCCTTCCTTCCTTCCTTCTGGTTGAGAAAGACCCCTAAGATCACCAAGTCCAACCATGAACCTAACACTGCCAAGTCCACCACTAAACCGTGTCCCTTCTGTATTGGCAGTAGGTCAGTCACTCCAACATGGACACGGTTACTTTGACAAAAGAGCTAGGTATTAGATGAAAAGAACCAATACTAGGAACATGATAAATTTTTGCTGGTGCAGCTGTGGTGAGCACTGCATCTCTACCCAGCTTGGTCCCACTGAAATATGAGGTGCAGCCCTACATCCAGAGATCGCAGACACAAAAGCCACTCTGGACTTTTCTGCTCTGTTTATTCCAAACCAGAGACCTGCATTTCCAAAAGCATCCTGCAGCACTGGTGATTGTGCTGGTCCAAAATGGCAAAGGCTTATTCTGATCTCCCTGCAGAGCAGGGTTTGGTAGGACACTATCCATCACCTTCGGAGGAAGCAGAGCCAGCTGGATTAGACACCCACCTTCAGGAAGGCTGAAGAAAGGTGAGACGAATCAAAGCTTTTGTGGTTATGGTTGGATGGTACCAACCATCACATGAAATACAGCAGCTCCCAACCAAAATGCTGGCCCTGATCTCAGCTCCAGGGCTCTCAGTTGCCCTTTGGAGAATCCTTTCTCTCTCCACTGACTATGGAAGATACAAAGGATTTCAGACAACTACTACAAGTGCTTGAAATTATCCAGTGTGAATAAACCCCTCCCTTTGCCTACCCCCAGGCTCTGCCCTAAAGAGTTGGAATCAGGATGGGAAGGTCAAGGAGAGGAATAGGGACATGGGGTGAAGTCACGGGCTTTGAAACACCAGGGAATGCAGTCCCAGCATCTTCATTGCTTGGCTAGGATCAAACCTGCCAAATTGCTCAGCAGTGATAAACTGTAGCAGGACTTAGTGTTTCACTTCCAAAAAGTGAAAAAAGAACCCCCAAAACACCAGGCCTTTTCAGCCCTTTTTTTGGTTTGGGTTTTTTTTCCAGTCTCGGAGGTGGAAAGGCTGTGAAGGATCAGGCCCTCCGTGGTGACGGAGGTAGTACCGGAGCCAGAGGAGCACATCTGGTTTCTCAGATGCTGGAACGGGTTGGCAGCACGAGCAGCAAGAAAGACCCACACTTTATTTGTAAACCGTGCGAAGTTACAATGGTGTCACCGCAGCACAATAAACATCGAGTCCCACGATGCTGGTTTTACAGCCTCCAGCCAGACCAAAGCCTTCCTTTAATATTGCGTGCACATAATCTTCAGTTTGTAACATTCACTTAATTCCTTATTGTTAAAAACCCCGGAGGAAGAACAGGCTAGTCCTAACCTCTTCTGGACCGCAGTTCTGAGCTATTAATCTGTCATGTCAGCTTATTTTATTAATACTTTTTTCCTGCGGACGATAGGTAGAAATACATCATAAGTCACTTACCATCTGCTGTGTAAGTGTGTTGTAAAATATCTTTCTTCCACAGATTATTGCTTTGATAGATTAGGGGTTTGTACAGCCATGATACCTCATCCCATCAGTTTTAAGCTCCCAGGAGAGCCCTCGTGGCTGAAGTATCTGATCAATGCAAAAGTCTTTACCGGCATCTCACTGTGCCCTTGCAGGCTAGGAAAGTGCTGTTACACCCGCTTTCCAGATGAGGACACGATGTCCAGGTTTTGTGCTGTATTGCTTTAATTAAGAGCTTTTTCGCCTGCTCCATCCCTAGGCAACGGGGAGAGATAAGTAGGTCTAGAGAGGAACAGCCCTTTCTCCAGGCTGAATTAGGGGTGGATCTGGGACTGGGAGCTTTCCTAGAGATGTCTTGTAGCATCCCAGCCACTGAGCCATCCACTCTGCTCTTTGGAGCTTGAACATGTCTACACCACCAGCTTTTATGGGGAGAGCTGCATGAAAGCAATGGGTGACCTACAGACCAGCACAGAGCAGCAGCGTCCGTGGGAGCAAAGCTCACCCAGTACTGTCAGAATCCACCTCATGCTGTTTTAGCTGTATTTAAATGCTGAGTGCTTAAGTATAAAGAATTATGTAGAGACAAGAAACAAGAAAGAGGGAGGTACCACAACAGAAAGGGTTCATTTCCAGCCTGGAGAAGGTATCTAAAGAAGGTGGGCTGAACTGGAAGTGTGCTTGCTCCATACCACCATAACTGCAAGATAATGTCAGTCCCTTTCATTGCACTTTTTTCCCCCACATTTAGAGATAAGGAATCCACGGGCAGCTGACACATCAGCGGTTCCCATTCTGCCTTCCCTGATGCAGTGTGTCCTGCAGCTATTATTTTTCCCCCAGTAAATCCTTGTCCATCACGCAGCTGTGTCTGTGCTGCGCTCAGCTCTATTGAGTCCTCACCTTGTTTTCTCCTTGAGGAGACAACGGAAGACCTTTCTTAGCTGGTGGTACATCTAAGACGCTGAATGGATGAATTTAGGCCTAAGAACTAGTGGTTTATGGTGGGCTGCAGCTGCTGTCAAACCTGAAAACAACCTAAACTTAAGCAGTCCTTTGGGGAAAACTCAGTCTTGCTGGATGAGGGCTTGAAGAACAAGGACGGACAAAAGATCTGGTTCAGCACGATGTAGAGCAAGGGGGACAAGGTGGCTTTGAGTGACATATGTCTGGTAAAGCTCAAAGAGTGTGGGTTTCTATATGAAAGTATGCATTAAGTGCATTAATAAATTCAGTGTGAAGAGTTCAGGAATAGATCAAACATGAGACATCCATGAGGATGGGGAATAAAGATATCAATTAAAAGAATAAGGCGTATCACTCTGTAGTCCAAGAGATGCTGAGGAGATCATGGCAGCTGGGATGTGTCATTGCCCAGCTGGATTTTCCTTGCATCTCAGTCCCAAAATACCCCAAACCAAAGTGGAAGACCCCTCCTTCCTGCCCCTAGGGACTTGTATCTGACACCTTGGCATGCTCAGCGCCCCAAAGCCTTCATCTACCTGAAAGCAGTTCAGCATCCTCAGGGTTAAATCAGATTTGGTATCCAACCAAGACCTGGCAGCTGAATTTCAGCCCAGCGTGAGGTTTTACAACCAAATTATAGACCCCAGAAAAAGAAGAAAAATACCGAAAAAAATCCAGTCCAAGGTTTATAATGGAAATCATGACAGAGCCATGATTGTAGTAGCAGGAACAGCATCACTGTAACACAGTCATAAACTGGTACTGTCCTGTGGGGAATTATAAAAGGGAAAAAAAGCTGTCTGAAGTGCACTTGGTACCCCCAAAAGGTCTGAGGAGGTGGGTGCCATGACTTGATGGGAAAAGGGCTGCTTGCCAAGATGAGCTTTAAAGGATTAAATCTCCTCCCCAGTGCAAAAAGGCATACATGGTATCTCAGCCACCGTGTGTCGAGGGAGGAGAGATGCTGAATCGCCCCCTCCGCGGGGCTCCTGACAGCTCTTTGCACCCCTGAGACAGGGAAAATTAAATATCTCCATTTCCAGGATGGACAGCTGTCTATATGTGGGTAAGCTGAAATTATATCGGGCAAAGCAATGCTGGATTGCAGCAGTTTTTCGTGGTGTGGGTCTAACAAGGTGGAGGTGCAGTCTTTTCCAGTATTTAAGCAGAAAAAAAGTAATAAAGCTTCTGAATTTCATCCTTACTATTATCTGGCCATAAAGGGAGGCAAAGCATTTGTGAGCTACTTGCAAATCCCAGCTTCTGAACTCCTGCTCTAGATCCTGGGTTTGCAATGAGTTTGGTCCATTCGTTCCAGGACCTCTTAAAAAGATGGAGCAGAAATGATGTTTGGCTCTGGCAGAAGTTGAAAGCTGAGAATGATACAATAAAGAAACAATGGTCACATTTTATTGCCTTACTCACGCATGGTTTCTTGAGTATGACTTATGGAAGCTTTGATTTACTCTGGTGCAAGCTTTATCTGCTGCTGTCTTGGCCAGCTCATTCTTAATACCGAGACCTGTGGGCCTCTGCTGACTTTCTTGGTTAAATAAATTAAAGCAAATATAAACATTAATGGAAGCCACTTTATTTATGGCTAGATTGGAGCACTGTCTCTTACACCATGGGTCCAATCCAAAACCCATTAATCCAAAGCCTACTGACATGCCTGCATCAGGCCCTATCTTTGGGCTTTTCCTTCTCACTATGAAAGCGGCAGCTAAAAAATAATTTGAAATGCGATTACATTATTCTGCAAAAGCCGTTCTGCACAAAACTTTCAACCCTTGGCACCTCTGGGGAGGCAGAGCATTTGGGATATTTTAGTGGCTGTTGTATGAAGGCTGAAGATATTCCTCCTGCAGTGATGCCTCCCCCCTTTTCCTCTCCATGCCAACCATCCCACCCTCTAAATATCTCTTCGTGAAATGCTTTGCAGTGCATCACGCACAGTTTGTGGCCAAACACATTTTTGGCTCTTCTGTATGATACAGAACCTCTTTCCAGCTCCTCAGAGACTTTCTCAGATTGTTCCTTGCCAAACTTTTATTTTTTTGGCCTGGTTGGATGGGAGAGAGCTTTCTGCTGCTTTTATTATTATTGTTATTTTTTTATTATTATTGTTTATTCAGAGATGCTTTCTGCCACACGTACATGGATAACTGCAGGCTTGCCATTCCAGTGTCTGCCTTAATGCATTCTGGTGTTCCCCTTGCCTCTATATTTCACCTTCTCCCGTTCAAAAAATACCCCCACCAAAAAGACAACAAAAGCAAAAAACCAAAACAAACCCCCAAAAACCGAAGAACAGTTGCATGCTCTTTTTGTGCTGAAGAGAAGAAGATCAGAAGAAAGGGCAGCCCAAAATATTGAAAAAGTGGAAAAATATAGGAGTTGTCCCACAAAGCATTAGGATGAGTCAGTAACTGAAGCTGTTGTGTTTTCACATGGAAGCAGCAAGTTCTGGGTTATTCTTGTAGCATAAAGTCTTACTGTTATCACAGCTGTGGGAGGGATAAAAGGAGCAGCGAGAAGGAGGACCAGCTCCTCAGTGAATATGAATTATTCTAGTTCACCGAGTCTGTGGCTCTTTGCTTGTGATCGTGTCCCATTGATATTAATAGAGCTTTTCCACCAAGTCAAGTGAGGACTGAATTCAGAGGCTGAAAGGCAAGAAGAAAGTGTTTGGTTACACCTCCAGCATGGAGAGGGACGGGGAATCTACCCAAAATGGCCACAGCATCAAGCCCCTTACCTCTGTGTGAGCACAAGTGCGTCCTTTGGGATGACATCCAGACTTGTTGGGTTCATAGACAGTGGTGTCCTTCCCAACCATGACTGGGCTGTGTGTGCACATGCACACCCAGAGGTGGTATCTGTGGCTTTGCAGGATTAGGAAGATGCCAATCTAACAAATCGGGACGATTCAAGGAGGCCTGGTGCCTTTGTATCCGTGTTTAAAAATAAAGAAAACAATTTATATTGTAGTAGTGGTGTTTGGGAGCCGTGGCTTGCTTTGTGCCGGGCAACTTGAGTGCATGTGGTAGGGGGGGTTTTGTACGCGTGACAGTCCACTGACCACAGGCAATGAAACTGCACACAAACAAGCAGGGAATGGGGGAAGTCCTAAATTAACCAAACCATTTCTCTCCAGCATCTGTCATCCCAAACTTTTCAAAGACAACAAGCCAGCACCGACTCTCAGTGCCACCTCCACACCATCTCCAGCAGCTGAACTGGCAGCGGCTTGGTGAACCACATGGGTTGTTGAAGGTGGCTCTGCTGAGCCGGTGTACCACAGACATATAGTCCAGTCTACAGGCCAGATCTGGGGACTGTTTGTGGTTTGGTTGCACTATTTCTTACTGAATTTAAGATAATAACCCTCTCTATCATGAAAAATGGCATGTTAGGCAGGTGGGATGAGATGTCGCCTGTAGGATACAGGCTCCTAAGCCTCTGCAAGCTGGTGAAACAGCAGAATAATCCCAGCCAGGCCATGCCAGCGTGGCCACCCTCTGCCAGGCACATCGTCTACAGACATCCAGAATTCTGCTTAGACCCATCCCACCGGGCTTGGTGGGGACTAGGCATGGAGATGGGATCAGAAGAGGGAATTTTACATGCTGTCTTCAGACGTTTGTGGTTGCTCCTCATGCAGCTCAGTGTGGGAAACCGCTGCTGGTAGTTTGCCTTCCGTTTTCATGCACTGGTGGGCTGCAGAGACATGCCCAGGTAAGGTGGCTCAAACACGACCCCACTCCACTTCCCCATTACTTCCCCTTAATGAACTACCTATAATCACTCTGCCAAGCCCTCATCTTTTTGAGCAAAGTGACAAATGAATTTCAAACCAGCCTTGCATTTTGCTGAGGAGAGAAAGAGCTTTGTGAATATCTACCCTGCAGATCTCCTCAATTAAAATAGCTTTGTGAATATTTGTTCTGCAGATTTTGTGCAACTAAGTGAACAGGCGATACGTAACAGCCTGTGTTTTCCAAGAGCAGGACGGTGTCCAAGCCATAGCACAGCAATGCTATGGGGAGGCAAAAGGAACAAATGCCTGCCCGTGTTTTTATGCCATCCTATAATTAACCCCTGAAATGGCTCTGGAATAAAATTCAAGTAACTCAGGGCTAAATCAGACGCTGAATCCATACTGCGGCCTCAAAAGTGCTATACCTTGCTCAGCACACATTTCACAAAGTTTTTACGATGGACATAGTTGATTGTGGAAGAGGAACCAAAGCCCATAATCAGGTGTTTGTAGGTAAACAGAAAGCCTAACTGAACCGTCAAGGCGGAATCAGGCAGAAAACACTTCAGAATCAGAGAGAATTCGCTCAGGAAAAAAAAAGCCATTGCTGTCAACAGTGAGGATTCTTCTCCAGTGTTTTCCTGGCAGTTTTAGGTAAGAACAAAATAACCGAGCCTGGGTGCTTCTGGGAAAGGACAAAGCGTTTTTGTAGCATCCCCTTGAAGACCATTTCTCAACAAAACCAGCAGGAAGGGCACATAGGTCAAGCTGGATGTCTTACAAATATCTTAAGGACGTCTTAGAGGATGTCTAAGAAAATCAGAGACCAAGTTTTTGGAAGCTGGGCTACCAGCAGAGCAAGCAGACGAGCAGCTCTGGGTTTCCATAGGTGTGACCCAGCCATGCAGGTTTTTAGGATAAACCAGCACCCAGATTTGAGAGAAGAGCCATGCATTAGCGGGGACTAAATGGGGTGTAGATGCTTGAAAATCAGCCCCCATCTGAGCTGTCCAGAGGAGCTTCAAATTTACGTCTTCAAGCCAGGGAAAGTATCGGTGAGGCGGATATATGAAAAGATACCTGTGAAATACAAGGAAATTTTTAGGTTAAAATAAAAAAACCTGGTGTTATGTATAGTTTATGATTACATAAAGCAGAGTATATCTGGGAGATGTTTTCCTTTTCTGAAGGGTTCCAGACTGAGTTTCAAAGCAAGGTACATTGTCTGGAGCCTTGACAGCTCTTGTAAAGTAAGGTCATAAGGTGATTATGCATTAATCTCCTTGCTGTCCCCAGTCTCCATCAAGAAGCATCTTTTTCTGATGGTAATAAATAGAAATGTTTGGACAACGTGGGGCACTATGGGTTGCTTTGGGATCCTTCTCCAAACTGGTGGTTGTACGTTCTCTACCCCAGGTCGTGGCTTGCGACTAACTAAGGTGGCCCACGTCCATGTTTTGATTTTGCTTTGTTTTGCCTTGTCTGAAAATGTGTCCCTTCAGCAGAGTAAGTCATGTCTGGATCTTCAGAAATGTTCAGCCCCTCTCATCACAGCTGGATTTGCAGATATGCTCAGCTCCCGCTTAGGCAACAGATATTCTATTTTTGAGGGATGTTCACACAAGCAGCATAGGAATATCTGCCCAGAAGGTGTGGCAGCAGTGATGGCTGCCTTGAGCCCTTCGGAAAGTCCACCTTCTTTTCTGCAAGTCAGTCTTGCCTGAAAAACCTATCAAAGAGCCCTTTGGATAACCTGGCCCTAATGCTGTCTTGCAAGAGATGGTCCCAAGACCCGCTGAGTCAGAGCAAAACCTGGCACAGCTCTCTCCTGGTCACTGCTTCCTGTCACAGAGTCAGAATGGATGTTGGGATCAGGCACTAGATCAAAAATGGTCAGAAATAGGGATTTCTAAGAAACGTCTTCCTCGCAGATGAGGTGTTTTCACTCTCAGCCAGCATTTGCAAAGCTGGGACCATCATGGCAGACGTCCCCCTGAATGTTTTACATTATTTCTCCTATTCCAAAAAGGCTATTTAGGCATTTTATCCTTTCCAGTTGGTCTCCACCTCTCCACTCTTGCAAATCACTGTTATTAATTATGTACCCACTGCTAAGCCCCACTGTGAGGAGGATTCCAGCTCCGGCACCGCAGCAAAGGAGGGGTTACTGGACTTCTTCGTCGAAAAGAGAAAGCGCTACCCCACCCTGAAGGGATCTTTTGGCTTTGGAGAGAGGAGCTGACAGCTGGTTTTTATTAGGATGGAGGCCTTTAACAGGCAGTGTTGGGGTAGGCGTGGGACCTTTGGTCCAGAGGAGAAGCATGTTCTGCTCAGTCCCTGGGCTGGAGGGTCAGGCTTCCGTGGTTTCTCGCCAAATGGCACAAAAATCGAGAAGTTCTGCTTTTATTTTCCTCTGGCTGGTGAAGGGAGCTGGGCTGGTGCAGCAGGACAAGAGTTGGCCACTGCTGTGCCTTGGACTGGGCGCAGACTGGACACCCCTACAGCGTAGGTGATGAGTGACAATATGAAAGACAAGGTGAGGGAGACAAGCACCACTGAAATTTAGGGAAAATGAGCTGTGGCTGCAGCTCTGAATCCTGCCCCTTTGCAGCCAGGTAAGCAGGGTGTTGGTGTATAAAAAATCTGTTATTTGAGGGCAGGGTAGTGGGAGAAAGAAGCAGAATAAGGCAGAGCTCTGAGGCTTCAGGCTTGCATTTCACAATGAAAATGCTGTGATCTTTTGAAAGGTGTCTGGTGGGGGAGAAACTTCAGGCTGCTGCAATCTTGCTGCTTTTCAGGGGTGGCCTCACACGCCAGGGGAAGGACAAACAGTGGGATCACCCCCTTTTAAAGCTGTCCATGCTATAGGTACACAGGAGTTTGCATACAGTCTTCGTAAAATCCGGCCTCTGTCACCAAGGTTTGGGCACTACAAAGAGAACCACTGAGCTTGTGCTTCCCTCTCACTGCACCTTCTTGGGATGAAAACCTAATTTCTGTTATTTGCCTTACAGCTGCCGCGCACCATCAAGGCATAACCAAAGCTGCATCCCCTCCACGCACATGGTTGTGTGGCTGTGGGGTGTGATGGATGCTCACACACTGCTCCTCCCAGTCCCTGCTCAGTCCCTGCCAAGCTGTGTTCTTGGTTTAACCCCCTGGCTGGCTTCAGAGAAACCTCATTTTAAAAATAATAATTAAAAAAAAAAAATCCGTGTATGAAAAGCTGTCTTCCATTTCCCAGAGATGTGGCATTTCCTCCTGGATGCTGTAAGGTTGTCTTTTCCAACCTTAATGATTCTATGATTCTACAATTCTGTACAAAGCAGGAAGGGCCGTAGCCAGTCTTGTACCGATGTATTTACCCCTCAGGGCTATCAATGCTTGCTAGGAGTATGTCTAGAGAAAACACTCCTTTAGTATATGCCCTATTCTGGATTTAATTTGGAGGAACTGCAGTTACTGAGTCCCTACTTCTGTATAAGCTCCTGCTCTTCAGCATTTGGATGAAAATTTTGGCACCAAACAGTCCTAGTTGGTTCTTCTCGTCAGAAGTAAAAACATGTGGGTGAATATTCAAAACTCGTATGACAATAATTTGGCTTTTTTTTTTTAGTAGGTGGAGAAGCCTTAATAAAAAGTCCCTATCAATGATCGAAATTGAAACTTATAGACCCAGTGAAAAACTTGTATCTGCTCATATGAGTAACTACGCAGGGTCAGGGGCACAAACCTGGTCACTGACAGATAATTATTATTAATATAAAATTCAAAGTCATCAAAGGCTGGGCAAGGCTTGGAGGATTTAAGAGATGTGTTTCTCAATGCAGAGTGTGGATGTGGTCACCTTGCTTTGGGCAAGGGATCTTGATTTTACATACTCCAGTTTTGCTGAGCCAGTTGTACGTTGGGCTCGTACATGGCCACTAGCCTGAAGTTGTGTATATTTATAGCTGATGCCCATGCCAGAAGATGGCCAGAATACTTGTTTAAAATGGAGGAATGGCATCCTGTCACAGAGCGTGCTGTCACACACCCTGGCATCTTCCAGCCACCGGTCCTAACTAAATAGTTAAAAAACCCTCCAGAACATTTAAAAGTGGCTCCTTTGACTGTCACATGCAGAACATGCAGTAATGCTGGGTGAAGCTCTATCCTAACCCCTCTGCGGGTGTGATGGCTTTCGTAGCTCATCCATAGCACGCAGCATCTCGAAACTCACTGATAAAACCATAATACCACACCCCACAGTATACATAACTATGTCATATTAATAAATATTTGCAGAGTACCATGACTTGGCACAGCACTTCAGAGATTTTTTTAATAAAGGAGCATGGCCCCCTGGTCTTCTCCTCTTGTTGGGGGGGGCGGGGGGAGAGAGAGGAAGAAGAGAGGGTGAGGAGACACATGCATAAAAATGAATGACAAATGATGCTACCGAAGGCAGCATGGGTGGGCCCGGGGCATTAGTAATGGAATACACCTTTTTTGCGTCTGTGTAGTTGGCTGGCATCCAGTTTTGCTCCTCAGCACATGGATGGTGTCCCTTTCTCCACAGCAGTGTTGCGGTTTATGTACCATGAGTCTGGTGAGGTCTGCAGCAGCACCGGGTCTTCTCCATGGGGTTGCTGGACTCAGTCCCTCATGCTTCTGAGTTACATTTGAGGCCAGAGACAGATGTAGCTGCAGTCTGGGTGAAGGGAGTCTCACCTAGGCTGCCTACGGTTGCTTTGAAGACCGATACCTCATCACCGCACATGCTCCTGCCGAATCCTGCAAGAGCTTGCTGGCAGATTTGGGGAGGATTTCAAGTCTTGGAGGTTATCATCACACCTGCTGCAACAGAAGACAACAAAGCCTTATTTTCCAGCCCACTATCTTTCTGACGTGCCAAAAAATTTCTTTATGCAGCCCCAAAGATATTTCTAAAGTTTCACAAGAAGATTTTCTAAACATTGATTTGAGTCTAATAATCAGGTCAATTAGGAAATGCAATCCAGAAGACATTGTCCCACTGCGTCCATTTCTAATAATGGATGGATACATCCATACTCTACATAAAGACTGTGTCTTTGCAGACTGCAGCGCCAAAAAAGGTTGTTTTCTTGACAACCAGTTTCTTCCCATTGGGCTTAAATGCTTTTGCAAAGTCCCAGCTCTGGCTTATTTATTGTCGCACGGGTGTGGTAAGTTCTGTTTTATGAAAACCCTGTGGAAAATGGTGAATCAGGTTGTCTTCTGCTGCTGAAAATGGTAGTAGCTATGACCCACAGAAGCTCATGATTGCTAAACATGTAGATTTAGACCCCTGGTTCAGCGCTGAGGTCCTGTGAAATACAACTCCATACACACACTGAGGCAGCTCTCTGCTTCCCCGGTGCCCAAAAAGCATCCGTGCTGTGCCGCCAGACCCACACCCCAATGTGTGCTTGAGGAGCAGGAGACAAATACCTGCAATGCTTCGGCATTGACATCCCTGATTCAGCAAAGCACTTAGAGCACAACATGTCACGTAGAGATTAAGAGGATTTAAACATGTGCTGGAATATTGTGGCATATCTGGGCCTGGGGGCTTGCCTGCGCGTGAGATTTTCTTAGATTAAAGGTTTGGGGTGGTTTTAAAGTTCCTAAAGCTGTTCTTGAATAGCTCCCTATACGTATGTGGTTAGTGCAGTTCATATTAATCCTATATCCTTTATGCATACCTCCTTTCTCACTAGCTTTCTGGTTTTTTACGCTTTTGACTTCTGTCTCCTATGTCCTTGTGTCCTGATGAACACCATGGACAAGCAGCTCATGAACACTGCAAGGAGTAGATACTGGTGCTCCGTGTGCCATTTTTTAAATGATTCTCCAGTGTGATGCCCTGTCGTAAGAAGTCGTAACAAACTGTTAGGGCTCAAGGCAACCTTGCAGATTGTGACCATCTCCATTCCATGTTCCTCCTCAGCACCATCATTTTTGGCCATTGAAGTCTCTTCACCGATATTTAGACCATGAAGGTCTGGTAGGACTTGCCTTGCTGTGTTGTGTTTGCACAGCTCTGAGCCCAGCAGGTGCCTACTGCAAAATCACGAGTATTACAACTACTGCTACTTACCACTTCTGCTCCTATTGATTAATAACAACCGCATTTTCCCAACAGCCCTTTAAAAATTAAGGTAATTTGGAAAAAAGCTATTCATACAGACATCAGGGCATTTGCACAGCAAGCCGGGCTGCAATAGATATTCCAGGCAATTTCCCCAAGTAAATAAGTTCTCCTGGTTTCTGGGGGACAGTGGGGTGGGAGGGGGAAAAGGGAGTCTTGAGCAGTTTGAGTGCTTATGGGCAACTGTCACACAAAGAAAAATGGCCGTACTGTGCAAAGCTGCTGGCAAACTGGGTCTTAAACAAATAATACCGTGGCTTTGGGAATTCGGGGTTGTGTATAGAGGGTTCTTTGCAATTCACATAGGACAGCCCGTTAGTGACCCATGTGTATGAACGTAATCTTTCCGGCACAGGGACACATCCATAAAAATATTATCCTGTATAAATAGCTGTTCTGAAATAGACCTTTAGTAAATTTATTCTGAGCCTCTTGGTCCTGAGACTAAAGCATTTATTCTCTGCTTTCCTTTCACCTGAAACCCACGATCAAACTGACTGAGCGAAGTGACACGGGTGCTTCTGCAACCAGCACCCGTTTGTTCACAGTCCACAGCTGGCACAGGCGCCTTGAATTCAGACTCCTGAGGCTGGAGGTTGAGGAGCCAGCTGTGCTTTTCTTGAAGGGTTTTTTCCTTTTCCTTTTCCTTTCTTCTTCTTCTTTTTCTTTTTCCTTTTCCTTTTCTTCTTTTTCTTTCTCTTTTTCTTTCTTTTTTCTTTTTCTTTCTTTTTCTTCTTCTTTTTCTACTTTTTCTTTTTCTTCTTCTTTTTCTTTCTCTTTTTCTTTTTTTTACTTTTTTTTCTACTATTTCTTTTTCTTCTTTTTCTTTTTCTTTTTCTTCTTTCTCTTTTTCTTTTTCTATTTCTTTTGCTTCTTTTTCTTTTTCTTCTTCTTTCTCTTTTTCTTTTTCTACTATTTCTTTTCCTTCTTTTTCTTTTTCTTTTTCTTTTTCTTTTTCTTTTTCTTTTTCTTTTTCTTTTTCTACTATTTCTTTTCTTTCTTTTTCTTTTTCTTTTTCTACTATTTCTTTTCCTTCTTTTTATTTCTTTTTCTTTTTCTTTTTCTTCTATTTCTTTTCCTTCTTTTTATTTCTTTTTCTTTTTCTTTTTTCTACTATTTCTTTTCCTTCTTTTTATTTCTTTTTCTTTTTCTTTTTCTTTTTCTTTTTCTTTTTCTTTTTCTTTTTCTTTTTCTTTTTCTTTTTCTTTTTCTTTTTCTTTTTCTTTTTCTTTTTCTTTTTCTTTTTTT
>Ga0065711_1045139_pt1 | contig 13662 bp, 12 predicted proteins | sample Hoacrofraction12_FD_59098 | JGI IMG/M metagenome (GOLD analysis project Ga0065711, IMG submission 59098) | Hoatzin crop microbial communities from Cojedes, Venezuela - Epithelial fraction 12 v2 (version 2) | ecosystem: Host-associated > Birds > Digestive system > Esophagus > Crop | place... | reverse complement strand
TGGTGACCACCAGGTCTAGTATCGCATCCCTTCAGGTAGGGGTGCTTATTACCTGGCTTAAGAAGTTGTCCTCAATGCATTCTAGGAACCTGCTGGATTGCCTACAGCTTGCCGTGTTGCTTTTCCTGCAGATGTCGGGGTGGTTGAAGTCCCCCAATAGGATGAGAGTCTGCGAGCGTGAAGCCTCCTGGAGTTGGAGGAAGAACACTTCGTCTGTCGGCTCCTCTTGATCTGGCGGCCTGTAGTAGACACTAACCACTAGGTTCCCTTTGTTGCCTCTCTCTCCGATTCTTACCCATAAGCTTTCGACCTGCTCGTGGTTATTCTTCAGGGACAGCTCTTCACTCTGTAATGTTTTCTTGATGTAAGGGGCAACGCCCCCGCCTCTCCTTCCTCGCCTGTCCCTTCTGAACAGCCTGTAGCCATCAAGAGCTACATTCCAGTCGCGGGATTCATCCCATCAAGTTTCCGTGATGGCAATCAGGTCGTAGCTTTCCAGCAGCGCGATTGCTTCCAACTCCTCCTGTTTGTTTCCCATGCTGCTTGCGTTTGTACAGAGGCATTTCATCTGAGCTGTCGGCCTTGTTACCTTCATAGCAGAGCACCCCTTTTTTCCCTTGAGGTGCTTCATGGGTATTTTCTTGTTGGCACCTGATACCTCAGGTGCCTCCAGCTCCCTTCCGCAAGACTTCCACATTGCTGCAGTGTCCCTCACATGCTGCTGGGCAACGGGTTGAGGGCTCCTACTACCCCCCCATCCCTCTAACCATTGTGTATCCTCCCCTAGGCTGTTGCTGGCAAGCCTGAGAGGTTCCCCTTCCCCTTTCACCTGTAGTTTAAAGCCCTGTCAATGAGCCCCGCGAGCTCCTGGGCAAAGATCCTCTTCCCCCTTTGAGAAAGCTGGTTTCCATTTGATGCCAGCAGGCTTGGTGCTGTGTATGTCGTCCCATGGTCAAAGAACCCAAAGTTGTGGCGGTGACACCAGTCACAGAGCCATGTGTTAGTAGACTGAGTCTGCCTATGTTGCTCAACATCTCTGCCCACCATTGGAAGGAGCGATGAAAAGATAACCTGTGCTCCAGATTCCTTTACTAATCGTCCTAGGTCAAAGTATGACACTTAATGTCCCTTCCACAGTTTTCTTATGGAGGATAATGATAATTCTGAAGGTCCTTCACAGTGACATAAATACCCAGACAGCCCAGAAGTTCTTGGTTTGAAGGACTTCTGCTGTTATATCTATCAACAGCTTACTTTGGGCCAGAAAACTTTTCCATCTCTAAATTCTGAATTTACCTCCTTTCAGAGCTGCCAGAGATCTCATTATTTTTGTTTCTGGAGACAGGATGGACACAAAGTAGCTATAGAGCTACTTTTTTGGGAAAGTTGAATGTGCCTATGTCTCTGCCAGGGTCATGTGGAAGTGGCAGCCTGCGTAGAGTAGGCCTAGAGCGGCTCTGGCGTTGTGGCCAATGTACAGTGAAAACATATCCCTGTGGGCAGAAAGAGTGTCCTAGGAGCAAAGGCAAGGAATGTGATAAGCCCAAGCTTTTCAATTGCTCCTCAGAGGTAAGTCTTTCCAGCTGCCTGCCTTTTCTGCTGTCCAGGGGTATCTGAGCACTTTCTAGTCAGAGACACTGTCAAGCCTTGAAGACCCCTGATATGGTGAAAAGTGAACCTCTGCTTCATAGGCAGGGAACCTGGACACACCTGGAAAATGAAGGGATCTACTCAAAGTCTCCCTTGCAACCAAATACAAAGTGGGGAGGTCTGCCAAGCCCTACTTCCTATGTAACCCCTCAGTCACTCTTCAGCCATCTCACTCTGCCAGCTTTTTTCCTGTCTTAGCAAGTTTTCTCTTCTGCTTGCTAATGGACCTTTTTCTTATATTTTTTTTAAGTTCATGCAAATCACAGTTTATTCTTAATCTTTAAAAATTCTTAAGCGTGATGGCTGGCAGTGGCATGAAGAAGTATTCTAAAAAAAACCCCTTATGGTTCTTATTTGCATGATTCCCTGAGCACACAAAGTAAGATATTAAAAGCTGGTAAGATTGTCAGCCAGGGTTCACTCACTTGATATTTTTGTCACCTCAAATTGCTTTGTTGTTTATGCTCCAGTCAAATCTCCATCCAGTGCTGGTTAATTACCCAATCACTATGATTATATCATAACAGATTTATCAGCATTTTAAATGGTGAAGTGTCATGGTGTCAGAAAGGAATTACAGACATGGCTCACAGTTGATTGTTATGTTTAAATGTGACATATAAAAACATGAAGTTCGAATTTCAAGCTTTTCCCCCTGTTCCCGGTGAAGACATAAATAAAACTCCCTTTCAGGCACACTGATAATGTAGGTAAGTAAACTTTCAGAGCACTGTAATGTTTATAAAATCCAAATGTCTCAAAAGAATCAATGATTAATCAGACAAATGAAAGGCCTATGAAGTGAAATTTATAAGTAATACACACCAGTTAGTTCAGGAACTGCAACATCTGCAAAGCTAAAATGATTTGGGAGAAACAGGAGATGACTTGTGTTACTGGAATTGTGGCTTTTCAGATTGTGATACTAACAGACAATCCACCATGCATTTATTGTGTATCCCCAGTCCAGAGATATGGATTTTTCCAGTAGTTCATATACCCTAATTACCATAACATATTGTGACCTCTCCAGAAGCCTGATGGTTTAGGCATTAAAAATAGTGTTTCACAGAGCATGGAGCTAATGGCTTGAATGGTGGGTTATGTTTTATGTGCCAAGACAATCTTGAGGCCTGGAAAGAGACATGTTGTCTAGCCAATGTCTGTGTAAATCTAGGTTCTGTGAGACACAAAAGTGTTTAAAAACCTTGAGCTTGTTGCTAGACTTGGCTTCCTACTAAATAAATGCTCAATTAAAATAGCTGATAGAGCTAATAGTAATCAGCTAATTCCAGTTACTGTTACTGAAGCCATTGTAGTGGGAAGGTTTTCATAGCATAAAATGATTCTGAGTGTGGTTTAAACAAGAGCTTGAACCCTCAACCATTTATTGTTATAGATAAGCCTGGCAGAGTTCTTTCTGCGATGAATCAAAATATTTTGGATGTCTCTGGAGTATGATCATTTTACATTATTCAGGGCAGATCCAAGAGCATCTTCAGCTGCTTGTGAACAGAGAGAGGAAAAGCAGCGTTTGAACAGATTCTGAACTCTGATAAACAGGGGCATGGACACTGTATGGGTGAAATTATGATTGCTCAAATGGTGTTTGCTCTTTTTCCGTTCTTTAGAGATTCCCTGCATGCAAATATGCAGACTCCATTCCCATTCCTCCAAACTTCGCCCTCCCACAACTCTATTCATGCCTGCAGCAAAAGAATTCACAATTTGTCCCCATCATGCCAAAGTATTGACTCACTGGGGAAATCCATTCTCTTGCATGGGTCTTGATGCGTTCTGTAAACACCTTGAGTTCTTCGTGAAGCATCAACTCAGTCACTCTACCTAAGTGTTCAGCAAAACTAGTAGATGGAAAGCATATTTCTCAGTCTAGCATTCTGGGATACACTCTTAAAGGGGACATGCTGACTTGTAAAACAAGATGTTTTGGACATTTTCCTCTTGTTCAAGGTATATGATTTGTCATTGCTGGGCTAATGCTCCCAACAAACAGTATTTCCAGCAGACATCTGGTAAGTTGAAGTCCCCCACAAGAACAAAGTCTAGCGGTTGTGACCTCTCCCACTGGCTTATGGAATATTTCATCTGCATCTTCATCCTGTTTGGGTGGTCTATAACAGACGGTCACTATGATATCTGCCTTATTGGCCTTTTGCCTGATTCTTACCCATAAACTCTTGACCCTTGCATCACCATTGTCAAGCTCTAGACAGTCAAAAATATTTATGTACATCTCACTATGTGCAAAAAGTGAGACTGGAGGACCGCTTAGATTTGTTTGCAAGTGAGTAGCAGAGGGATAGAAGAAGAAAGGTGCAGTGTTGAGTAAACTACTTAGCTGAATGAAAATCAATGATATCTTTCATCAGATGCCTTTAGTGTGCGCGTCGAAGTGTCAGGAAAGAGACATCTAAAACATTTGGTGTACTCTAGTAAAGGGCAAAAAGCGCTTTTACTGAAAGTACTGAGACTGAGGAATCACTAGTTGAATAAAATCAGGAATGAAACACTGACTGAAGTTAAAGTCCTTGCAATCCGGTTGATTATTTGCATGGCTGAGAACAGCAAGAGTCTTGCTCTGAATCACAAAGCCTGTTAGCCTCGCTGTTTGGTGTTTTGAGGCTATGTAAACAGAGTTGATGAGGCCAAAGAAATTAAATGCACAGCTAAAATGATGCTACCTGTCTGTGCAGCCATTCTAAGACCTGTCCCAGGACCAGATGAAGAGACATGTGGTTGGGTTTTGCCTATTTTTTTTTCACTTTGTGTCTTCATTCTCACCTTTAAGCTTTATCTTTGTTTTTGCCAAACACTTACCTTGGTTCATGGGCCTGCCTGAGACTTGTAGGAGACCCAAGACTGAATAGACTAGACTAGACTAGACTAATAGTATAGAATAGAGCATTTCAGTTGGAGAGGACCTACAATGATCATCTAGTCCAACTGCCTGACCACTTGAGGACTGACTAAAAGTTAAAGCATATTATTATGGGCATTGTCCAAGAGCTTCTTAAACACTGACAGGGATGGGTCATGGACCACCTCTCTAGGAAGCCTGTTCCAGTGTTTGACCACCTTCTCGGTAAAGAAAGGCTTCCTAATGTCAAATCCGAACCTCCTCTGAGGCTCTTTTAAGCCATTCCCACGTCCTATCACTGGATACCAGGGAGAAGAGATCAACACCTCCTTCTCCACTTCTCCTCCTCAGGAAGCTGTACGGAGTAACAAGGTTGCCCCTCAGCCTCCTTTTCTCCAAACCAGACAAACCCAGAGCCCTCAGCTCCTCCTCACAGGACATACCTTCCAGCTCTTTCACCAGGTTTGATGCCCTCCTCTGGATGCATTCAAGCACGTTAACATCCTTCTTCAATTGTGGGGCCCAGAACTGTTCACAGCACTCAAGGTGAGGCCGCACCAGTGCTGAATACAGTGGGATAATCACCTCTTTTGGACAGCTGGTTATGCTGTTTTTGATGCATCCCAGGATCTGGATTGCCCTCTTGGATGCCAGGGCACACTGCTGTCTCATATGAATCCTGCTGTCAACCAGCACTCCCAGACCCCTTTCTGCAGGGCTGGTCTCCAGCCACTCGTCTCCCAGTTTATACTTGTGACTGGTGTTACTCCACCCCAGGTCCAGAATCCAGCATTTGGTCCTGTTAAAGGTCATGCCACTGGTGATTGTCTAATGCTCCAATCTATCCAAATCCCTCTGCAAGGCCTCTCATCCCTTGAGAGAGTCAATACCACCTCCCAGTTTAGTATCATCAGCAAACTTGTTAATGGTGCATTCAGCTCCTGTCTCCAGACCATTGATAAAAATATTGAACAGAAATGGCCCTAAAATTGACCCCTGAGGAACACCACTGGTGACCAGTCACCAGCCAGATGTAGCCCCATTCACTACAACCCTTTGAGCCCTGCCTTTCAGCCAGTTTTTCACCCTGCACACCATGTTCCTGCACATCACACAGTTGGACAACTTGTCCAGAATGGTGCTGTGAGGGACAGTATCAAAAGCCCTACTAAAATCCAGAAAAAAATACATCTACTGCCTTCTCTTCATCCACTAGGTGGGTGACCTGAACATAAAAGGAAATCAAGTTAGTTAAACAGGACTTCCCCTTTGTGAACCCATGATGACTGTACAGGGTCACCTATAGCAGGCTACACAGGACCTTGTCCGCGCGGGTCTTGAATATCTCCAGAGACGGAGACTCCACAACCTCCCTGGGCAACCTGTTCCAGTGCTCCGTCACCCTCAGAGTGAAGAAGCTCTTCCTCATGTTCAGATGGAACTTCCTATGCTTCAGTTTGTGCCTGTTGCCCCTTGTCCTGTCGCTGGGCACCACTGAAAAGAGTCTGGCCCCATCCTCTTGACATCCACCCTTAAGATTTCTATAGGCATTTAGAAGATCCCCTCTCAGCCTTCTCTTCATCAGGCTAAACAAGCCCAGCTCTCTCAGCCTTTCCTCATAGGAGAGATGCTTTGGTCACTTAATCATCTTCATAGCTCTCTGCTGGACTCTCTCCAGTAGCTCTTCATCTTTCTTGAACTGGGGAGCTCAGAACTGGACACAATACTCCAGATGGGGCCTCACTAGGGCAGAGTAGAGGGGAAGGAGAACCTCCCTCGACCTACTGGCCACACTCCTCTTAATGCACCCCAGGATACCATTGGCCTTCTTGGCAACAAGGGCACACTGCTGACTCATGGTTAACCTGTCATTCACCTATCACCTGTAGTTTTCTGAGTCTTTCCTCACACCCTTCTTATAAATTGGAGTAATACTGGCTAGCTTCCAGTCAGTGGGCACCTCCCCAGACTTACAAGATCTTTGGTAGATGACTGAGAGGGATCTTGCTGTAACATCCACTAGCTCTTTCAGTACTCTGGGATGAATCCCATCAGGCCCCACATTCAGCTGATACAGCTGCTTCCTTTCAATTTCAGTGTCTGAAAATGGAAAGTCCCATACTTGTGGTCCTCTGACTCAGAGGACCAGGCAGCCCAAGGTCTGTTAGTATTATTAAAGACAGCGGCAAAAAACACACTGATTGCCTCTGCTTTTTCTTCATCCCTATTTCTCAGGTGACCATCTTTAACAAGTATTGTTCTGACGTTTTCATTGGACCTCCTCTTGATACTAACATACTTTAAAAAGCCTGTTTTGTTGTCTGGCACAACACCAGACAGTCTCAGCTCTAAGTGAGCTTTGGATTTTCATGTCTTCTCCCTGCATATGCAAACAATGGCTCTGTAACCTTTTTGTAAGGCCTGATCTCACTTCCAGATATCATACAATTTCTTTTCCTCCTGAGCTCCATGAGGAGTTCCCTGTTCGGTCAAGCTGGTCTTCCGCCCTGCTTGCATGACTTATGACGCAGTGGAATTGCCTGCTCCTGTGATCTTGAGAAGTGGTTCTTAAAAACTGGCCAACACTTATGGACTCCTAAGTCCTCAAAAGCAGATTCCCAGGCTACTCTGCTATGTATCTTCCTGCTTCTTGAATAGCTTGAAATTTGTGCTCTTGAAATCCAGGGTAGCAACTCTCCTGTCGTTTTTTCTTATCACACAAGAAATTTTAAACTCAACCATTCCATGACCACTGTGGCTGAGACAGCCATTTATCATCACATCTCCCATGTGTCCTTCTTTATTCACAAATAGCAAGTGTAAGAGGGCATCTTTGCTAGTTGACTCCCTGAGTACTTGTGTCAAGAAGTCATCATCCACAACCTTCAAGAATTTCCCAGACTTGCTTGTCACAGCATCGTGGTATTCCCAGCTGATGTTTGGGAACTTGAAATCTCCCATAAGGACAAAACCTACCTATCCAGAGATTTCTCCTAATTGCCTGAAGAATAACTCATCAGTGTTAACATGCTGGCTGGGCAACCGGTAGTAGACACCCACTACAACATCTCCTTTGTTTGACTGAAGTGCCTTCTTCACCTACAGCATCTGCCTTGCCTTACTCATTCCTGCAGCTTCAAACAGCTACAAGAAAAATAGCCTTACTCTCCTAGCAGACCTCTGAGAACAGGATCATCCCATTGATTACTGATAGTTGGATAATGCAAAAGCTGCAATTATCAAGGGGCAGCAACAGCAATGCTGCTTCACCAAGGCAGGCAAACCAGGAGCCAAGGGTGACCATAGTGCAATTACCCTCACTGGCCAGGACACAGTTCTGCTGCATCTGAGCATGGTGGACAGAGTGAGGTGGTGTTAATGGGGTCCACTGACAGTTGCAGGTAATGCAAGTAATCAGTCAAGTCCAGGGTCCATCCAGGAGCAGCAGGAGATGAGACTCGGAAGCAGACTGGAGACAAGCTACCAGAACATAGGTCTATCTAGGATCAGCACTGGAGACAGGGATGGAGGCATAAAAATCTACAGCATATCTCCAGACAAGGATTTAAGCTCATTCAAGCTCATTTAACCATTTAACTTCGTCTGTGAGCTTAAAAGGAGCTTCTGGACCCCTGTGCAGAGGGAGTGGGTGGGGATCTGAGGAGAGGCTTGTCAGGGCTGCAAAGGCCTATCAATGCACTCAGAACCCTGATGAAACATGCAGGAACTGCAGTTTTCTAGGGAATTGCATCTACAGTCCTTCTCTCTGCAAACTGCATCATTATTCACTTAGCGTAGGTGGAAAACTCTGTTTCCTGATTTATTTTTTTTTTAACCATCACTGGATAGACCACTGTCAGGAAAAGATTTATGATCCTTCCATACAACAAAATGCTGGCAGTTCATGTTGGTGAGCATGAAAATATGGCTAGGTGATGGATTTTACCGCTCTGAGGTGCAGATAGCTGCTCTGCCTGAGTGGGCAAACTGAAGGCACACTTGTGCCAGACTAGATCTTGATGTGTAGAGTTCTGCCCATGCTAAATGTGTGAGGTATCCTGCTGAATTATTTTGCTATCTAATCATATTTTAGCAGGACCATTGTGCAGAGAGGGTGCACTACTAGGAGCATGTTCATACTTCTGCTGGATGACTTTCTGAAACAGACTGAAAGACAAGCCTGCAGGAAAAAAAGAACACATAGATTAAGGGTGCATTTCTTCAAAGGCTGCAAAGACATTTTACAGAGCTCACAGCAGCACTGCACATCATCTCCACAAATTCACTTTACTTTTCAGTCACTACTTTTATAACCTAGACAATGATTTGGTGTCACTGGACCTGTGTAGGGTAAGAGATGGAGCAGGTTATGTCTTCACACCACCTTAAAATAAGCGAAAGGTAAAAACTGTAGGCATCTTAGCAGAGATAACTTACAGAATGAGCACCCCAGATCCATCCTCGGAGGTATCAGAAAGTCATTTTCTCAGACATCTGATCCAGTTAGAGCTGTTTAAGCAGTTACTATGCATCAGCTTAGTTGTACAACAACTATGTGTGCAAATGTAAAGCTAAATGTATGTTAAACTAAATTTAGCTTTGTTGCCAATTAAAGGGGTTTATTTTAAATTGGCTCATATGATGGGAGCTGAGTGTGCACATGAACAGTTGTGCAGTGGCTCAGCTGATTCATGGTAACTCCTAGCCATGCTAATGTGATCTGTAGACTGAGCCTTTGCCCATGGTACAAGAACGAAATTGCATCATTAGAGTTAAAACCTCGCAAACCGATGCTTGATCAGTGGAAATGTTTCCCAAGACAAGAAAATGAACTTGTTGGATTTACTGCTGCAAGTTATTCCTGTAGTAAGGAGCTTAGCAGGATCCAGCAAAGCATTAGAAGTTTATTTGAATAGTAAGACTGTCTGAAGTTTACTGTCAAAAGAAATGTTTGAGTGAGACAATTTCTTGGGTTTTGTTGGACATGCAAAATCTAGAAGGGACTTTCTAGTAACGTAGTTCCCTGCAAAAAATATCCTAAGTTGGCAGATTTATGCCTGTCAGATACTGGCATTTGTCAAAGCCTCTGGGACTCATTGCCCAAACCTCCCATGGTAATCCTCGTGGGCTGATATGTGTCCCCCTCCAAATATGGACTCTGAGTCATGCATAGCTTGTATCTTCACTCCTGTAATTTTTTTCTGACAAACATTAAACTCTCCAGAGCAAAAGTGATTTTAGCTGTCCACCTGGGTTAATAGGCTCGTGTCCATGCTTGGGCTGTTCTGGGACTGGAAATAATCCTGTCTACGAATTATCTTGTTGGCTTTTAGTTTTATTTTGTTTTTTTACTTATCATTCAGATACATCAGACAAGTGTCATCAGTCCCTCAAAAGTCCATTGTAAGCTGGTCCCCAGCCATGGGAAAATCTAGGTACATGTCTGTCTTTCATGAACTCGGGAACTTTTACTGGAGTGAAAGTTTCACAGTGCATAAAATGAAACACATACAGATGTCTCTGCCCACTTGGGACCTTACAGAGTGACTGACCTCAGCAAGCAAGTGACAAGAAAGAACTGCCTTTTTCTTTAGCAAAAGCTCCCTCTACAAGCTGGACATCAATTAGCATAGCTGGTTTTGATGGTAAATGTACAATCCAGCTTTTGCCAATAGCCAAAAACACAAGGCATAAAGTCCTTCTCTGTGGTATAAACGAGGGGCATTACCTCAAGTTCCCTGTCAAGTCTGAACAGACTGTCAACAACAATGAGGATGCTTTCTTTCTGGGCTAGCTAATATGAGTCCAAAGCAACAAAACAAAGAGGAAATTTTAAGCAAAATCCATAGATAATGTAATGTGGACTTGCAAGCGAGGGCTTGTGAGCAATTGTTGCTATACCAGCCAAGAATATGGCAGTAATTAAAGACTTATCAGGAACACTTTCAAATGAGAGTTTAAAATATTGATTTAATTTAGATTTAATAGGAAAACTATTGTACTTCCTGGTACGTAAGTATGATTTCATTATTTAACAAAACAATATTTGAATAATTCTAGTTAGGAGCTAAGCCAGAAATGTGTACAGCATTGGCAATTGCTTTAGTAAAGCTTTGAAGGAATGTTTGAATATAACACTCTGAGCTCTTTCAGACACTTTTTAATTTCTTTGTAGTTAAGACATGGATGACTTTAGCTTTCTCTGTAGTGAAGAGATCTATGACCAAAAGTCTGTGAAATCTGTTGACAGGTTGAATGTTTAGTTTTCCTGGCATGAATTCATCATCTTGGGGAACATGATTAGAAAGCTGATCTCAGTTAAATGAGCTGGAACAAATGCAGAGACATATGTGTGATTTTTGAAGGAAACAATTTGATGTGAAAAGTTTCATAACTTTACAAAATGTGACATCAGGACAGACATTTCAGATGATACTAGTATATTCTTCTCTTCCCACTGAAAAATGGCTACTAAGTGTTTTAACTTCCCCAGAGCAGTGAAAATAGTTGCTTCAGAAATCAGGTTGAAAAGTCAGATATTTCCTTACATACACACACACACATTTATTTTCAATTAGATGTCATAATACACATGCTGATGCAGAATGTTGTATTTGATCAAAATTCTGTTATCAAGTGTCTCTTAATCCTTTAAAAAGAAACATCAGTTCAGCCAAATTTCCAAATGAAACCTTTCCAAGTGAAGAAAAAATGCTCCCTTTCCTTTTTTAGCAGTAGTTTTCTTGTCTTTCCAGCTGATTTCCCCTTTTAATTTAGATGAGCATAGGGCAGGTTGCTCAGCAGATGAACAGAAAAGCACTGTCTGCTGAAGTCCTGAACATATTTGTTCAAAGCCAGAAGCTGACTGAAATGATATAAGTCCTTTCACAATAAACCAGCAGAGAAGCTGGCTGACTAGTTTTATGTGTGAGACGTAAATAAAATTTTCAAAATTTAACCTATAAATTTTTCTTTGATTTTCTCCTATCTGAAAGCTCATGGCACAACACTGTGAGGGGAAAGAGACTGTAAATTCAAGCTGTCCTCTTTTGACCATGTTTTTCTTTTCAATGTAATGCAATACAGATGTTCTGCAGCATGTAAACAAGACAGACAAGAATCAGGTCATAATGTTTATAAAAACAAGTATAGGTGTTAATTTATGGACAAATTCCTCCAGCTCTGTTGCACATTTTTGCTGAAAAGTAGGAAGCATCTGGACACTGCTTATAAGCTGTTCAAGCAGGGGATTTAATTAAGGCCCTCAGAAATTGTGAATATTTGAATGTGAAGGAAGAGAATGGGGAAGCCTGGCAAAAGCAGAGAGGTGAGCAAGCAAGGGACTGGTGAAAACACAGAAGGAGGAAGTTGCAAAGGAAAGGACAGTAAAGAGAAAGATGAAAAGGCTTGTTACGAGATACTGGAATTCCCAGTTGAAAACTAATCCTGATAAACCAGGACAGGACAAAAAGAGAGTGGTATGCAGGAAGGGGAGTGTCAGCACAGCAGAAAATCTAGGAGCTCAATTTATAATACTATGCAACTCCACAAGCCACAAAAGAGAGAACTCCATATTTGAAAATAAAACTTTGCCAACTGACTCTGAAATCATGTGTTTTTCTATTGAAACGCACACAGAAAAACAACAAGCCTCTGTCAAAGGAATTGAGTTGTAAAAAAATTCAGTGAGCTACTTAAAATTTAAAACATTTTTCCTAATTCAAACAAAAAAAGTTCAAAAGCCAAGTTTCTGAAGGCATATATTTCAAGAGTGTTAATTACAGCATGCAAAGGAGAGGCTTATGGACTTATCCAGAAAAGCACAACTGGTAGGTAAAACAGATTAAGGATGGGGTGGCGAAGCACATATGCACAAAGGGGTGCATGGACAAGGGACAGAATGGGACATATATACAACCACCTCTTGCCTTTTGTCAGGCCTGCTGGGAACCTTCAAGGCTGAAGTGGGTTTCCTGCTCCCTTGCTGCATTTGAGAGAGGTGTTTCCTGGCCAGCGCTGGCTCCTGGAAGACACCTTTCAGATCTCTGTCTTACTGAAACTGCTCAAACTAGTCCATGAATCTTTTATGTCATCATTCTTAAAGGCTAGCCAGAGCTGCTGCTTTCTCTCTTTTCTTCATATTACACCACTAGCATTTCTGGATTATACCTTAATTAGCACTTCCTGGCTCCAGGCTGCTATCGTTGCTTACAGCCCTCTCAAAACACAGTGGTACAACACAGTGGTACAACTTTACAAATCACACATTAGGAGGATAGTAATGTCTTGAAGCTCCTCTTCTGATAGATAGCGTTCAGCTTGATGAACTCCAGGAGCTTTGCCCGGAGTCAATGCAAACATTGGTGAGAAACTTAGACCAGACAGTGGTGTTCTCAAGGCTGCACAGTCCTCACCTGGCTAGATTCTGGGGATGCGAGCTGAAGCAGCATGAACTTTGCGAAGTTTAACAAGGAAAAATGCAGAGCCTGCATCTGGCACGAAGCCAGCCCCTGAACCAGGACAGGCTGCGGACTGGCTGGGAAGCAGCTCTGCAGAGACTGGGGTCCCAGTGAACAAGTTGAATGTTATCCACCAGTGCACCCTCAGAGCAATAAAGGCCAACTGCATAGTGGGAGCTGGATCACATAGTGTACAAGGAAGGGCTGAGGGAGCAGGCTTTATTCAGCCTGGCAAAGAGAAAGCTGAGAGAGACCTAAATGCATCTTCCACTTCAAAAAGGGTGTGACAAAGACAGAGCAATGCCCCTCTCAGGGCGGAGAAAAGGCATCTCTGCCATACAGGAGATTGCTGGGCTACGAAAAAAGAATTCTTCCCGAGGACAGTGACACAGCCGTAGGATGTGGCCCAGAGAAGTGGTAGCATCTCCATCAACAGGGATCTTTAACCCTTACCTGTATCTGAGCTACTCAGTCTAGCTGTGATGGTGGACAGGCTTGGAGCAGGGAGTTGGATAGAGACCTCGGATAGAGACCTCCAAAGGTCCTTTCCCACGTAAATCTGGCCACACTCTTCCTGATGCACCCCAGGATCCCATTGGCCTTCTTGGCAGTGTGCCCTGGCTGCCAAGAAGGCCAATGGGATCCTGGGGTGCATCAGGAAGAGTGTGGCCAGCA
>Ga0065711_1008013_pt1 | contig 13662 bp, 9 predicted proteins | sample Hoacrofraction12_FD_59098 | JGI IMG/M metagenome (GOLD analysis project Ga0065711, IMG submission 59098) | Hoatzin crop microbial communities from Cojedes, Venezuela - Epithelial fraction 12 v2 (version 2) | ecosystem: Host-associated > Birds > Digestive system > Esophagus > Crop | place... | reverse complement strand
TTTTTTTTTTTTTTTTTTTTTTTCAGTGAAGGGAACCAAGCATTGGCTCAGGTTGCCAAGAGATTGCGGAGTCTCAATCCTTGGAGATATTCAAAAGCCATCTGGACACAGTCCTGGGCAGTTAGCGCTAGGTGGCCCTGCTTGAGCAGGGGGGTTGGAGACGATGACCTCCAGAGGTCCCTTTCAATCTCAGCCATTCTGTGATTCTTTTAGACCACTGCACTGATGCCACGTTAAAGGCAGTGGAAGAATTTAGTTTTATGTTTCCTGTCATAACGTTTCTAAATTGGCTGTGGGATTCCAGGGATATCTCTTTATTTAACTCTCAGTTCTTGTTGCTTTTTCATGGACTTTTCTGATGTCAGTAGATGGGATTTCTCAGTAGTGGTTACAGTAGTTGCTAATTAAAAAAACGGTTTGACATAAATTTGGCCACCTAATCCATTATTCCAGGGAGTCTCAGTATCTTGCCTGTTGGCTAGACATGATGATAATCCTGTCCTTGTGGTTTGCCTGTGTACCTTTGTGCATTAACAGCTGTCCATACTTCCAGTACAGTACTTCCATTATATGTCCTTTATGCTTTTTTTTTGGTTTAGTTTTAGCTTAACCATTTTTTAATCTTTTTGAAGTTGTCCAAATCCCCTTGCCACTCTCTCTTCCTGTTTTTTTCCAGATGAAGTGTTCCAGTGTAAAACTTGATACCCTGTGTGTGCCATCACAAGGTGAATGCATAACCTTTTCAAATGGCATCTGCCAGAATTTTGTGTATTCGTCTGTGTAAAACTTGATACCCTGTGTGTGCCATCACAAGGTGAATGCATAACCTTTTCAAATGGCATCTGCCAGAATTTTGTGTATTCGTCTAACGCAGAAATATTTAATATCAATGGTCTCTCAAAATATTTCCTCCTGTAGGCAATAAAAAAAGAAAGTCCAATTTTACATGGGTTCTTGCTTGTGCAAAAGCAAGGGAAGCCATACCTTCTTCTTGTCTTACTCATTACTGGTGTGTTAGCTTTACTGGTCTCAGCAGCCAGTAATGAGCTGCATACATTTTATTATATTTAGATCTTTGTATGATGCAGGTAAAGATTGATACAGAATGTAAGCTCCAGTGGAGGTCACATTACACACTGAAAAATACAAATGAATTACCAACAGGAGGGGGAAATGTTTTTATCCCATCATTGAAGTCACTGAAGTAAGAAGCTGCTTAGCAGCCAGTTTAGTGTAGGAGATAATTTCTAGTCTAACAAACAGATATTTGCATATCTAAGGAAGGGAACAAGCACTATTAAGAAAAATGGACAGACTGTGTCTCAAAAATGAGGGAAACAGAATGAGTGAGGATGAAAGATTAAGTGTATTTAGATGCCAGGAACATTTCAAAGGTGAGATTGGTAAAAGCCTGTTGTGATTTAACCACTGGACATGCAGGAATATTAAGATCAAAGAGGGAGAGGAGGAGTGCGTCTGAAAGTGCTCCATGAGAAATTCATCTCTTGTGGATGAATTCTCAACCAGAATTTCTGAATAATTTTTCAATGATAGGGAAAACATGGAACATAAGGTATGCACAAGGACTGGAGCTGTGATTGCCCGCTTGTCAGTGCCAGCTTGATATGGATCAGTGTAAACACATTAAACATAGATTTAGTCTATTTGGTGGCAACTTGCATGAGCATTTGTTACTGCGTTGCCTGTTTTGAAAGTTGTTGATAAAATTTGTTTCTGATTTTTAATCTTAATTTGGCTTAAAAGTGATTTAAGGAAACTAACAAGGCATATTTTATACAAAAGTTTAGCAATACCATGCCCTAGGGCATTTGTGTATCGTACAAGTACCCAGGAAATACTAATAGGAGTTGGTGTTGTTATCATCATCCCCTTTGTCAATATAGTCACTCCATCAGTGGAGGGAAGAAATTTAATCCATCACCTTTCCAATATTTCTTCCCCCATGGAAGAGGACTGTTGCTTGTCCAGGCTGTCAATGCGTGTGCAGCTCCACATGTTCTCTGAGCTCTGCATGATTTTCTGTCTTGACTTTCTTTTCTGATGGGATATTGGGTTATCAGTCTTACTGTGTCAGAGATCTGACTGATCTCTATAAACTTTGTTCTGGACTGGATGACTCCTGTTTTTTGTCTGGCTCTGCTTTTCCTGCTTTCTGAGTCTCCTAGTAGTCTGTTTTTGCAGTACTTGTCCCAGGTCTGTCCCAACTTCTTCTGTTCTCAGCTCTTGTTAACTCCTTGCCAAATTAAGTAGTACAGTTCCGTTTGTATCAGTCACCAGGTTCTCTTTAGTGTGTCACTTTTGTGACTTCAGATTAAAACCATTTCTTTCTAGAGTTCTATTTTTACATGGTTTGCAGTATTCTTCCATTTTTGTAACAGATTTTCATGTTTGGGTTCTCATCTCTGTGTTAGATGAAACTATTAAACACTTCAAGTATATCTGAAACCACAGCTGTCAGAAATAAGGCTATTTTCTAATTATTGTCGTTCTCTTCACTAGTACCTATTGCTTTCAGGTGCAGAACAAAGCGCTATTTCCATCTCTTCCCATTGTTTTTCATGCTCTGAGAGATTTTCAGCTCCGATGAAAGCTTCAGATACTCTACTTCTGCATCCTGTTTATTTTTTTTAATTCCTTTTTTTTTTTCCCCCTGTTGGTAACCGTGTGGGGTTCAGTAATAACCTTGGGCCCAAGATGCTTAAAAAAGACAGTCTGTATTCAGAGACATAGTGCTGCCTGCCTCAGCGTACCAGGACGTGGGCTGAATGGAGCCCATTGCTCAGCCTTCCTGCGCCAGAGAAGCAAAGCTTCTTAGAGATTCAGGTCCTGGCACTGCATTTTACTGTTGGAAATCTGGAATAACTGTGTAGAGAAGGATGATTTTTTTTTCTGTCATAATCTTGCATGCCTGCTTTTTAACTGTGATTTTTCATCTGTGATTAATAACTGCACAGCGCATTGCTGGCAGCCTGTGCCCATGCTGACCTGGAACAGAATGAAGGAGTAAATTCATGTAGTTGAATCTCTCCAGGATATCTAAATGCACCAAGAAGTTCAGCTTTGACTTTCACATTTTGGTCCCACTGGTCCATCAGGGTGTTCCTGTGAGCCTTTTGGGAGGGTGAATATGGATTCTGTGATGACTTGGTTTAAACTGTTACATCCTCAGGCGTGGGTTGGGAGGGGGGAGTTTGGGCTTGCATGAAACAGAAGGAATCCTCTGGATTCCTGTTTCTCTAGAATTCAGGATGGTGATTTTTTAGTGATACATCACAGAAAGTTTTTGATTCTTGGTGCATTAAATAAACTGGTAGATACATGCCGTCTTCTATCAGAAAAGTGTGCTGATAATTTCTTTAACTCTTACACTAACAATTTGGCAAGAGGAGAGCAAATATTTTTATTAAGATAGTAAAAATTTATCCTAATGTAAAATTATCTAAACAATTTGCATAAGAATGTAGGATAAACTTTATTTTAGGGCTTAGGATAAGCAGCAAGACTTAAAAACATTATCTCCAGAGCTATCCAGGACAGTCCATTTGTATTTCTTCATCTTGCCCTGGAGGAGAGGAGAAAAGAAATAGATACAGTTCCCGCAAAAAACATTGCCCTCTGATGTATGATTAGCTATATTGTAGTTTTATTTCTAAGTGGAAAGTTGTGATACATAGTTTTGAGACACTGGTAATGTGAGAAACCTGCCTGTCTTCCGAAAATTCCTATTTCTACTTTCACTGCTAAACTGTGCCCGTCACCTGTGAATACGATCTCACTTTAAAGCAAACATAAAAGTGGTAAATCTGGGTATATAGAGTGTTGTACTAATGGAAACATTCATGTCTTTATTACTGTGGTGCAAAGAATTTTTATACATGGCAGATGAAATGATTTATTTTACCTTGTTGTTGTAATTCTAAAGTAGGATGGATTTCTGGAGTTTTCTGTGTACCTGCACCTCGGATTTGCAGTGAAGGGAAGGAATATGACAGTGACACTTGATCATTTTCTTTGCAGCAATATTCATATTGGAAATGCTCAGTAATCAGTGGCGTGTTGTTTTCAGCTGTAGAATCCTCATGCTCTATTAACTGTGGTGGTAGGAAAATGGCTGTTGGCAATTTTCCATCATGTCAATGCTCTTGGTATTACGTTAGAAACGGTATTTATGAAGGCAACAAAAGTCTTTCTTGTTTTTTCCTCTCTCTAGGTGTTTCAGTGGTGAGAGTTGGAATGTATTTTCTCTGTTGATCTGTTGTGTATGTACTGTAAGAGATGCACATACAGTACTAACCCTGTAACTTGGAGTAACAGAAACCTGAGCTGATTTCAGTCTGTGTCTCTGGTTTGTTCTATGTAACTGTTTGGTCTAATGTATGTCTAAGAGGAGTTTAGAATACCCACGTTAGACTGAAGGCTAGGAAACAAGGTTTATATTTATAAAAACAAATTGTGAAAGATTTTTTTTTTCCCTTGTTTGTTACTGTGCAGCAATTCATAATAATCTGTCCAGGTATTACGTAAAAGAAAGGCATTGTTCATGTGGAGATCGATACAGCCAAGATGATACATAATTCAGCCTCAAAGAGCAATTGCATTCATTTTTCATTTTAACATTAAATCATTTGATATACTTTGAAATAACAAAGCAATGATCTATAGATTGGGGTTATGAAAACTGAAAGCAATTTAATAATATGCATGTCAAATAAAATCAACAGGTTTCTATTTTATTTTCTTAACTGTAAACTAGCCATCAGCTGGTGTCAAGGCTCAGTTGCTTGAAAAAATAGCGAAGTTTTTTTTTGTATATTACTGCCTATTCTCCCTGCTTAACCTCCCCAGCTTTTTCTCCCCCATTTTTTTCCCCTGTCGGATCCTTCAGTATTCACATTGCATTAAACATCAGCTATTCGTATCAAACACTCTGGAAATCCATCCATTGTTTAAGTCAGTTAATGTTAAGTAATACTTTTATTGCTTCTTACTGCTGTACAAAACCCCAGCAATAAACTGCTGCGTGTCAGTGATTTCTTCTCAGGATCTGCAACAAGCCATTTGATTTGACTGAAATAATGGCAAACAGTTTTAGACCTTTGCATTAACTCTGCAGGCTAATGTCTGTGTGGGTTGGCAAGTGCCATGCTTGCAAAAGGATATTGGTGGTGTAGTCCCAGAGGTAAAAACTGATGGGTGCCAGAATAAGCATTTGAGTAAACAGAAATGTTAGTCGAAGAGTGCCCGTGGGACTGTTGTCCAGGTTTTTGTGACTTCTGTGTGTTTGAATATTTTGCGTGTCGTGAGAGAAGATGGGACAATACTATTAAGTAGTAGTTTAAATAAAAGTAATAGTTAAAAGACAGCTAATTTAGGGTACCTAGGTCCTAAGTGCCAAAAGTGAGATACTGAAATGGTTTAGTTTTCAGGAAACGTGTACTTAGTATTTTCTGGAGATCAGGCATCTCTGAGTTTCTCAAGGTGAAATTCCAAATCCATGAGTTGTGTTTTGTTCTGTGGTTGCAATTGGTTGGAGACCTTCCTCTTGGCTTCAGAGAGCTTTCACCAAGCCTTGGGATATTTGGGTTTTTTTAGATTTTTTTTACCCTCAAATAACTTCATAAGAGGATGAAACTGTATGTACAAGGAAAACTTGGTTTTCCAGCACTGCTCTGTCATATACCAAGCAAACAGTGCAGAAAAGAAAGTTTTTCAGTACCAAGTTTAGATATTTCTTATAAGTACTGTTATCAGTAGTTCTTTATCAGAAGAAAATATGAATATTTCTTACAATAACTACTGTTTGACTTAATGGTTTTTAACCAGAGCTGTCACTTTTTGTAGATGGCTTCTTCCTTAAAATCTACATAAATCTTTAAAAGGTATTCTGTTACAGAAAAGCATCTTCTACTTATTCTTAGTAAAAGAAATGGCTTTGAGTAAGGAATGTGAGTGGCAAAAATAGAAACCCTTTTAGTAAAACTTTTTTTTGTACCACAGCATTCATTTAGGAGATTGCACAGGACCTTTAGAGAGATGTAATAAAGCTATTGGCTGCATTATGCAGTATTAGGCAAGGGCAAAACCATACTTTGGGTTTTCATTTGTCAAGACTAAAATAAGCTGATATTAGTCCATTTTTTCTCTTAATTTGTTGAAATTGTTGTCAAAGAAGAGAAATACCCGGTAGCAAGAAATCTACATCTGAAATCTTGAAGCAAGACTCTCTGAAGAAATGAATGAAAATAATGTTCACGTAGATGAATTCAAATTATTTGTATAGTGTCATTTTTTAAATAAAAATAGGGATTACAAAGGAAAATCATGGAGTTCATGGAGTAGAATAGTGTATCTCTGTGACTCCTGGTTTTATAAAGGAAAATATATGTGTGAAGATACTTGAGAGAAAATTTTTGTTTCTCACTGTATGTTCTCATTTACAAGTTACAGTGTTTCAAGGCTCTCAGATTTATTTGGGAGATTTAGCACTTAGGGTAACAAGTGGTTTTGGTTTTTGTTTTTTTTTTCCCCCTAGTAGGTACTTCTTATCTTCCAGCTTCAGTATTAGTTTAATGCTGTCGTATATTCTGCAGGATCTAGCCCTCGGTTACATTTCAACCAGCAGCTAAACCAAATGAAATTGCAGTACATAATATTAGTAAATGTGTTCATGTGTGTGAATGACTATCTGTCTTTCTGTGTCTATACACACAGTCATGCATATAGTAAGGATGTGTGTCTGTTACGTCAGTATCCCTATCAGACTTCAAACCGAGGTGGTTAAACATAGTGGAATGATAGTGGTGGAAATGATGCTTTGATGATTGTAAAAGAGTAGGATAATGAAGGAGGTGGGGAGGAACCTCTAATTCAGAATCATAGAATCATAAGTTGGAAAAGACCTCTAAGATCATGAAGTCCAATGCCTACTAAACTATGTCCTGAAGTGCCACATCTACACACTTTTTGAACGCCTCCAGGGATGATGACTCAACCACCTCCCTGGGCAGCCTGTTCCAATGTCTGACCACTCTTTCAGTAAAGAAATTTTTCCTAATATCAAATCTAAATCTCCCCTAATGCAACTTGAGGCCATTGCTTCTTGTCGTATTGCTAGTTAGTTGGGAGAAGAGACCAACACCTGCCTCACTACAACCTCATTTCAGGTAGCTGTAGAGAGCAGTGGGGTCTCCCCTCAGCCTTCTCTTCTCCAGACTAACAGCCCCAGTTCCCTCAGCTGCTCTTCATAAGACTTGTTCTCCAGACCCCTCACCAGCCTCGTTGCCCTTTTTTGGACACACTCCAGCACCTCAATGTCTTTCTTGTAGTGAGGGTACTCTGCATGAGAGAGCTGGATCTTGTTTTGCATTTAATCCTATTCGGTACTAACCCTGCTCTCATTTAAAGCAAGAATGAGGTTCCCGGTTGTGTGGTTTGGGGATTTTAATGGTTTTTAAGGATGCTTAGAAAATACTGTAACTGAGTGGGGTAAAAGGAAGAACAGTATAATTTCTTCAAAACACACAAATACTAAGTTCATACATAAAGTTAAAATATCAAATGATGATTTGCTTTGTCACCAGCTTCGGTGTTAAATTGCTAATTTCTATTTTGCGCTGTGATGATACTTGCTAATAATGTCAGATGGTTATATTTTGATGTAAGCTCACACAGTTATGATGCCTTAATTAAACGTTTGAAAATAAAAGAAGGTGTTGAGCTATGTACAGGTTTTATAACTTGAAATGTTTTTCATAAGATTCACACAGAAATAGATTTAACAAACATCCAAATGCTATCCTTGTATTTGAATACTTGTACCAGTATAGTATGTTAGTGTGAAGTCCCAGCACGTTTTTGTCCTGATGGCTTTTCTGGTGATTTTATTTTAGCTGTATAGTTTTTAATTCTTCATCATGAATTTAGTCTCTGTGAAGGCCAAGGGTGGAAACCCTCTATTATTCCAGCAGTACACAGGACTCTCTGCACTGCTGTATCAGGAAATCTCAAGTAACAATTTTACGATGTATGAGGATATTATTCTCTGCAAGCAATAACATGCATTTCTATTTCCCTAGCAATATCCACATAATCAAACATTCACAAGTGCTTTACAAAGAATTTAATTAAATAGTGTGCAGAGTAGCTGGATGCAGCATGCACACAAGCTATTATATATTCAGTAGTTCACATTTTGCACTTAATGCAGAACACTTTTGAGCAGTACAATGCGTGAATGATACATCTATCAAAACATGCATCGTAGCCCCTCCTTTTGTGCCTTGCTCCTTAAAAATTCCACTAAACCCTTAACAGATGTCACCTCCAGGAGCACAGGATACTTTCCTCAGTGCTCTAATGGCATGATCAACAGAGGGAAATACAAATTCTTGTGTTGAGACTTGAACATCAAACATTGTTCCTCTGAAATCAAATGTTTATGAGTCCCCAGAGAAGTATATAGATTATTGTGTCTTTTAGCACAAAACGAGGTGTGTTTGGAATTTTGTTTAAAGGTAGTACAAATTTATGGAGAATCAAGACCGACCACTGAAGAATATTTTCATTTCCAGATTAAGAGCAAGACTGGACATTCAGAGTTTAGACATGGACAATGAGAAGCAAAAGTTTTCTCATTTTGTGATAATGAGTATGTTCAGAGTCCATTCTGTCAGTCACTGGAGATTAAGTCTCTGCCATTAAAGCACAGTGCATCAGACCCTGCATTAGGAAAAGGTAGGAGGGTATTTAGACATTGTAGTACACTTTTTAATTCATTCAGCATTATTGGTATGCTCATGTCACCTGCAGCGATCAGCATGCTGGAAACCAACAGGGTTATCTAGTGTGTTCTGTTTTGTCTGTTCAGAAAAGCCCTTTAAGCATTAGCCAATGCATGAGAGGAGTTTCCAGGCTTGCAGAGCAATGGGGCTGTGTTGGATGAAAGTGATTTAGAATATCCCTCTGTGGTTGTCTACCTGCAAGGCAGTTAGCTGTCCATCAGATTGGAAAGTTTTATTGGTATGTCAGTGCTATGAAGTATTGGTCTAAACCAGCAGACCAATACCAATGACACAAATTCTGAAAGATGGTCTATAATTGGGCTGTAAAGGTGTTTCCTTTACACTTTCACCCTAGTTTCCCAGTTCCACAGAGTTATTCCAGTTTATTACTGGCTGACACTAACAAAATCTGTCCATTATGACTGACAAGAAAGACCAAAACTATAAACGACCCCAAAGGGGAGAAAGGAAACAAAAGGATTGGTTATAAGTAGGGAACCGGTTTTACTTTCATGCTAGTTCGCTTACAATGTCACTTTGCTTGTTTGAGGGAAATTGCTAAAAACTTATTTGGTGCAAAGAAGAACAGAGTCTTTATTCATCGTCTTTAAGATGCCTTTTGGAGGAAAGTTTAATTGCTGTAGGGTAAGTTGGAGCTTTCTTTACAGAGTTGAAAATGGGAGAGATCCCTGTTTAATGGTAATGAAGATTTGCCATTAACTTCAGTGATTTCACCCAGTAGCCTTTGTATCCTCTGTTTTCAATCCTTATTCCTTTTTTGTATAGCAGACAAGAGTTTTTAATTTTGCATGTCATTTATAACAAATTGAAGTTATTCCAAAAATTAGTACAGTTGAAGCTTCAACTGAAGAGGAAAAGGAAGGCATGTAATTAATGTATGTCAAATCTTGGACACCATGTTTTGGATGTTTGCTTTATTTTCTTTGAATAGGCTCTTGTTCTAGTGTCTGCCTTTATACAAAATATTTATTCTTTACCATTTATAGTATGTCTCTGTTTGCAATTTGGATATTTTCAGTTTGCTTGTATTTGGAAGTAGCTGCTAGACTCTCTCTGTACTTCTGCTAGAAGTCTGGGATTTGTAAGCTTCTTGCAGCAGACCCTTTTTGGGAGTGCTGGAATATATCCAAGTTCTTCATTCTTGATATTTCAGTGGCAACTTACTGTGAATCCTGAAGTAGAGCTCCTGCTGTCAGGTTGTTCTCCAAGCCAATTCTACCACACGTATCAGCAAGCCAAAACAGGCAAACTTAGGAGACGTGTCTGTGCTGTGATACAATTTAGAGTATTATTTAGAATAAGCAGGTCGGGATTGTTCTTCAGGTTAGAAGTCAACCCGGAGACCTTTCATCCCACCCAGGGAAGTACCACCTAGATATACTTGTGTTAACTGTGAATGAACTAGCTTTGGAACCAGAAGCAATACAGCCAAATGAGAGCAGTGTGACAGCCAGGCTAATTAATTAAGAAGCCAGGCTAATTAGTTTGGCTGGAGGGAGCACCATGCTGATGTGACAATGTAGCTTCCAAAATTCTGGCTGAGTTTTACACAAATTGCACTAGGCTTCTTGTAGACATGCAAACTGTTTCTGGGCTCTTTCAGATATTTTTGCCAGGGAGCAACATAGTGTATTGATTTACTCCCTGTGTCAATTTACTCTAATTTTAGATTTATTCCATGCTGACAGTCAATTTTAGTCCTTCTCAGTCTTCTGCAGTAAGATTTTTCTAACACATGGGTAGACATTGTAATACTGTCTTGTTCAACCTCATGCCACTGAGAGAAATTCCCCTTCCCATCTTCTTCCTGAAACTTTGTCACTTACTGAATACAAAACCGAAGTAATACTCCTGAAGTCGTGCATGGCACCATTGTTCCAGCCTGAGAGGTGGCTGTCAGCAGTCCGGTTCTCAGAGGATGCGTGTTAGCCATAGTGCACACTGAAAGATGCCTTCTTTTGTAAGAACTGCTGATTCTGAGCAGTTTGCCATCTTTCTGGTTGTTATAAACAATATTTCTTCAGTGCTCCCCTTAATGTCAGTCTTTACATACAGTTTGATGTGTAAGATGTTCATAAAGGAGTCACTTTAATGAAAAGATAAAAAAGACTTGTGGTAAAAGTCTATGTTACTACATTGATATGGTACAGGAAAATATGCGAAGCAGTATCAAACCCAGAAGTAAATCAACAGGGTATTGTAAATAAGCTGTATTCTGTATAGAAGACTTCAATTAGAAATACTAAGTACTGTGTTACAGCAATAACATGGTAATCATGCATGAACAGATAGTGGCATAAGATAAAAAAAGAATATTTTATTAATGTTTCCTGAATAACATTACTAGAGCTGAAAATTAAGTTTTAGGTTTTATGCGTATGTTATTTAAAATGCTTTTAGTGATCACTTATGGCCTTACTTACACTGGCTTTTCAGCATAGTAGCTCCCACAAGGAGTTAACATATATTTTTTTCTGTTTCTAGATCTGTTAGCTGTGCCTAAGCATCCATATGCTGCTATGGAGAACTGGGGACTGAGTGTTTTTGTGGAGCAAAGGATTCTGCTAGATCCAAGCATTTCTTCTATATCATACCTACTGGATGTCACCATGGTCATTGTACATGAGCTATGTCATCAGGTATTAAAGGTGTTCAGATATTTCATATTAATTTCAGAAACCATGCATTCCTTTTCAAAACTGAGAATGAATTTGTGTTGTTCACATAGACAGTTGCAACTTTTATTGTAACGAGTCCAAATAATATGACGAGCTGTAAGACACATCACTACAATGCTGAAACTGGGAAGACTCAAAATGGGGATAGAAGAGAAAATTAGTAGCAATGAACAGCTTCCCTATCTTCTGTACTATTGTATTCTGTATGTTCGTGTGTGAGTGTGGTGTTGGTGTGTAAACTAAACACGATGGTGACTCCAGAAAATGGTTTATTACAGAACTATAACAGATTCATGCAGAGTTTCATGTTCATGTCAAAAAACGTTTTGGCTGAAATCAATTTGGTAGTTATCTTCTTCTTCGATCACATATACATGTACTTCCATTTTCTTTTTCTTTTCATTTTCTTTGAATTTGGTATAGACCCTATGTTCACTAATGATGGATATTTGAGTCTTTATGTGTACAGAAACTTTTGTATCAGTAAGAAAACTTTGTAATAAACCCATATTACAATTTATTTTGTATTTCTTCTATCTTCTTCTCTAAAACTAAACACATTATGAGTGTTTAGTGATATTGAGTTGAATGCAAATGTTATTGAAGAAATTTGCTACCGGGGCAGGAAACCCTTTCTTGCGTTCGTAAGAGGCATAATCGTAGCCTTCAGGTTAAAACAAATGAAATCCTACTGTGTAATCAGCATGGCTTACATCTGTGACTTTACACAGTATTCTTTGAAAGGCAATGCAAATTCTTAACAGTTTCTGCAATAAAAACTACCATATAAAAAAGAGCCTTTGTAATGCAGTTCTGGTAGATGAACCTGGAAATAATAATGTTTGGTTCATATTCATGTTTCACATCAAATCTGTCGATGAATATGAAGTTCTCAACTACAACATGAAATTTTTATTGAAAGTTGTTGCTGGTTTGTTCTCAATACAATCATCTGATTTTGTTGTATGCTCTTTATTGTGCAGTACAATAGAGTAGCACACTCTTCAGCTATAAAAATTACAGTGCCTTAGGAATCAGGTGTGGAAAACACATATTAGGTCATCAAATCCTGGCTCTTGTTAGTATTAGACTCTACCATGAGGTGCGTTTTGTAGTGCTGGGTTCAGTGCTCCTGACTACAGGGTTACGCTGCTTCCCTTAAAACCGTTAGATTAAATCTGACGGTCAATAACTTTTTCCCAGCATTCAGCTTAAGTCTTCCTTTTTCTGAAGTAATTCCATTACTTCCAGTTATTCTTTGCACTGCTTTAATAATTTTAACTGCTTCCAAAGCAATTTATACTTCAGATGTGGGCAATTATCACATCAGTAACTTGCCAAGTTTGTTGATTTGATTCTCATTGAAACTGAAGCCTTTTTACATTGTTCTGGGAATATCAGAGGATCATGAAGTGCGTGAAACCATATTTTAATTTATTTTAGAGTAGCAATGTGGTCATAGAGTGCTTTTAAGTGACCTTAAAATTGCAAATGAGAAGGTTTACTTGCTGTCTGTGTTGATATTACTTCCAGTGCTGTTCACTTAAGTAAAAGTATCTTCCTCCATTCATGTTGCTGCTGTTTCTGTTTTAGTACCACGCAGAACAAGTCCCTGCTCAGCTGCTTCACTGGATAACTACACAAGATAGTGTATATTCAGGTGGAAGAAATATTATTTCTACTTTTTAGATGCAGAATTGAGCCACAGAGAATATGGATTGTTCATCTGCAAATAAAGTTTAAAGGGAGAAAAACTCCAAAAATACAAGCCACAAAACACTGTTTAGCACCTCCATCACATTGTTGTCTTTATTTAGCCATTTTTTTCTGCTTTTATCTTGCCATACTCAGAAGCCCCTCAAGGTAACTTTATCTGTGGATAGCATAGAGCAGGAACTGTAAACAATACTAGCTTAGCTGAAAATGTACTGAACTGAGACCAGGTTAGGTCTAGGATCTCTTACCTCTGCTATTTAATTGTTCACTGCATTATTCTGAGGGATCTGGGATTGTTTAGCCTGAAGAAGAGAAGGTTGAGAGGGGACCTTATAAATGCTTATAAATATCTTAAGGGTGGGTGTCAAGAGGATGGGGCCAAACTCTTTTCAGTGGTGCCCAGCGACAGGACAAGGGGCAATGGGCACAAACTGAGGCACAGGAAG
>Ga0065711_1045142_pt1 | contig 13663 bp, 16 predicted proteins | sample Hoacrofraction12_FD_59098 | JGI IMG/M metagenome (GOLD analysis project Ga0065711, IMG submission 59098) | Hoatzin crop microbial communities from Cojedes, Venezuela - Epithelial fraction 12 v2 (version 2) | ecosystem: Host-associated > Birds > Digestive system > Esophagus > Crop | place... | reverse complement strand
GCAGCCCCGGGGGGGAGCAGGGGAGAAGGAAGCGGGGACGCACCGGGTGCGGCCTCACCTCCGCAGCCCGCACCGCCGCCCCAGCGCCCGTTGCTAAGGAAGAACAACGCTTGTCATAGCAACCGGCGCAGGAAGTCCCGCCCACCTCGCCTTCCATTGGACACGAGCGCGCGGCCGGGCGTGCCTGATTGGCAGCCTGCTGTGCCGGTCATCGCGCGGGGGCTTGGGGCGGCGGCCTGGTACCTGGAGGCCTAATGTTTTTCTGGCTTAAAACCCCTTTGGGGCTGGGTTCTGCTTTGTGTTGTAAACAACAGGGACAAATGCTGGAGCGGTTTGGGGCGATTCGGGGGGGTTTTAGTGTGTTTTCGTTGTATGGGAGGGGCGGGCTCTCACGTCCGCCCGTTGATGCAGCTGGAGAGAAGGAGAAAATGGCCCCGGGAGGGTGAGGGCGGGTCAGGAGGTTGCGAGCAGCTCCCGTCACACCAACTCCGTCTCGCCCTCCACGGCCTTTTCATTTGCGATGTCCGGTTGAGGTTTGCCTTGTCTCTGCTCTCTGTTTGAGCTCCCTTATCTCCGCCTCGGCATCCCGCTGGCCAAACGCTGGTTGCTTCTAAACCAGGGCTTACAACAGTTCCCTGGGGGTTTTACTTGCCTGAAATTAATACAGATGGAGAAGCATCAAGCTCCAGGATGATACTGAGGGGGAAGTCTTCTCCTGCGCAAAACTCCGGCTGCTGGGCGTGATGCCGCAGTTTCTGCCCAGGCCCATCCTTGTCTCACAGGGTGCCTTGTGGACAAGACCTTCCGCGTGGTCTGGCTGGCGTATATCTGAGCCATGGTCAGTCCTGGCTGGCTGCTGAAAGAAGAATGGCTGTCCAGCTGTCTGAGAAGGGAAAGAGCGGGGGAGGTACAAGCCGGGCCCTCTCCTGCCCCTGCCAGCTCCGGAAGAAGTCCTCTTCCCTCGCCATAATCTCCCATAGCTGTAGGGAGGACGCTTGTTGCCTCTTTCGCTGGCGTAACAGCGAATCAGACCTCCTGGCTGTCCTTTGCCTGACAAAGCAGTGGTGGAGGCAGCAGAGCCATCTCTGGGCTCAGGAAGACAACGCTGCAGTGATTGTTCATCTTTCCCTTTGCTTTTGCTGCCAGTGGTGACAGAAATGAAGCTCTGCCTCCTGTCCCCCTCGTTATCTTACTGCTCCTACCTCCTGAGCCTATTCCTTCTCCTTCCTCCTTTCGGCAAGCATCGGCCTCTTGCAACGAGGCAGACGCAGAGCTAAAATTGTCGAGAGACAGATAAAAGCTGGGAGATCATATTTTTTTTTTTTCCTTTCTTTTCAAGGGAGATAATTAGGAATAGAACCTCTGCGAGGAAGAGGATCTTTCCGTCATCATTACTTTGTCTCCAGGCAGCTACTCTAATCTCTCCAGGGACGTAGCGCTTTCAAGCATCGTATTCTTGCTGTGGTTTTTTAAATGCTTTAATCCCTGTGTAGTTCACCCACTTTTGCTACTAAGCAGCAAGTCGGCGCGAGCTGGTGTGTTTGTGTGTGTGTGCCTCTGTTCGTGTGGCTGGTGGCGGGGAGCGCGCATGCGTGCGTGACTCTGGCTTCAATTAAATGTGCTTTGGTTTTGATCAGCGTATCCCCAGGGAGTGTTTCCCTCGGGGAAATGCTGGGACAGATTGTAAGGATTATTCAACAGCGGCTCCGAGGTGAAAAGCTAAGGAAAAATGGCCAGACCTAAAACTGCAGAGGGTCCAAAGATAGGAACGCCATGGTTTTTGTGATTGTGGTGGCTGATGGAGTGGGGCTGCAGGGTAGAGGTGCAGCCTCTCCTTCCCCTGAGGAAGGAGAGCATCCCACTGGCCTGGCCACATTTGCTATGGCTTAGCAAAGCGTGGGCGGTTCGTTTCTGGACCCTCAAGCTCCAGGTTTCCGTGGGCTGCCTCTCTACAGCACCTCAAGCCAGACAGAGCCTTGTTGGGCCACCACAGGTCACGTACTGGTCCCTTAGCTGCTAGCGCAAAAGGCAGCCGTATGGCTGGCGTCACATTACCTGGCCTTTAGTTTCCATACCGAGCGACCAGCTGCCCATCTGTAGGCGAAGGCAAGTCCAGAGCAAGGGTCTGATCCACACCTCTGGGTCCGTAAGGAGCTGTGATCGTTGCTCTGCTCTGGCTGGTCCTTTCTTATTCACCACCGGTCACAAGTGGAAACTCACTCAATCCTTTGTCTGTGGCAGTCACAGTGAAATGCATTAAAACAAAGATGTGCCGTTTGCCACACGACGTTAGATTGTGTTGTACTGCTTAGCTGAGAAATGTAACCACCAACTGCAAAATATACGCGTATATATACTGCCGACTCTTAGCCGTCTCCATCGCTCACGGTAGGAGAGCGGACGGCAGGCTGACTCTTCGTCAGGCAGAGGGCACCTACAGACTCTCTTTTCTTGTCTGCTTCTGGCCAGGTTTTGGGAGCTCCCCATCGTCCCTGTGGGCACAGGCCCTGCCGTGTCCCGTTTCCTCTCTGCGATAAAGCAGGGGATCAGAGATTGCTGTCCGGCCTGTCGGCCGCAGCCCAGGGACGGCACCGCCTCGGGCAGTACCAAAGGACCTGGGCTGGGGATGCGGGGCATGCTGAGGTGGGTAAGACGGTCGCAGCTTTCCGGAGGAAGAAGGAGTGCTCAGGCAGCCCAGGGGGGGATGCTAAAGCCAAATTTTGCTGGGATCAGACCCGCCGCACTGTGTTCAGCTCAGGGAAGGCGACACTGGTGCACAGGAATGGGTGGCAGCTGAAAGCAGCCCAGCTCCTCTGCTCCGAAGGAGAGAGCAACCTGCTTTGGGACAGCCGGATCCCTTGGTCTGCTGGGCAAGGCGGTGCCCTTAACTACTACCTCTAGTAGCGGCTGCTGCCTGTAGTAATGTCTGCTGCCGCAGCACTTGCAGCCGTTCCTGTGCCAGCAGCTCTGGAAGCACGGCGTGTTCCCCGTGCAAGCGCCGCACGAGCCTTAATGAGCCTTCCTGGCTCTGGGAGAGAGCGGAGGAGGCTCCCGGCAGGACGGAGAGGCTCAAGGAGGCAATTAAGGCAGCCCCTCCCCCCCATTGCTAGGGCAGCACAGGTAACGGGGGCTTCGGAAGCGTCGCCGCCTGGGGACAAAGTGTGGGCTGGCTTGACCTGGTTTGAGAGGACCGGGAGGTTGACGTGCCACAGGGAGCTGCGACCTGCGAGCACAAAGACGGTGCTGCGGGTGTTGGGAAGCATGGGAGCTCCCCGAGGCGGGGGTCCCAGGGCTGCCCATGTCCCCAGGGAGGCAGAGCCTGCACCTCTGGCAGCTTGTTTTCCAACCAGCTGCCCTTAGAGAGACGCGGGTCTTCTCCTGAGTGCTCCTGGTTAATTTAGAAGCAAGCAATACACGTGAGTCGTCGTAATTGCTCCTTCCAGCCAGCACTGCCATTGATTTGTTGTCTCCTCCACCTTTTAAGCCCTGTCACAGGTTTGCAGCTCTTGCAAGGCTTGGCTCACCAAAAATAAATGGTCCCTTCTTGCTCTCCTCGTCCCCATGTGGGTGGGAAGCTGCCACCGCTTCCCGCAGAGAGCCAGGGCAGGATGGAAATCAAATATTTATTCCTACTCATGATTTTCTGTCTCCCAACCAGTTTCTAATCTCTCTGTAATGCCTCTGGCTCTTGAAGAGCCTTATACGGAGGCATTTGCCGTAAGCTTTTAAAATGTCTGGATAAATTACATCAAGTTTTCCCGTGTTCCCCGCCCCAGTCTGCCCAACTGGCTGTGACCCTCGGGGCTGAGGGGAAGTCACTCTGCAGAAGCTGTGCCGCTGGGCTCCCCGGTTTCTCCCGTCCTAGCAGTGACGGATCCACGCATCCCGGGGACATGGCTGGGGTTGGGATCGCGCCAGCATCATCTGGGGGGGAGGCAGAGGGCAGCGCTGAAGTCCTTGCCTGAGCATCTCCTGCTGTCCCCTGTGTTCCTGCTTTTCCGAGGGGAGTTCACACAGATTTCAGCGTGGGATGGGTTTCTGAGCTCCGGAGGAACAGGTTTTGTGCCAATAGCCTACACCAGCAGCCAGGATGTTTCCATCCTTGTTCAGCCTCCCGCATGTCTTCTGCCTTGGCCAGCAGCCCCAAAAGTCCCCTTGCAGGGTTCCTGCATTTTTATAGGAGGGTCTTCTGGACCAGCACACCCCCAATTTTACCTCCTCCTAAGTCTGGGACCCCAGCAATGGTTTTGGACATTTCCTCCTCCAAAAGGTGTCATCCTTCCTAATTATGCTGGTGTTATCTGGGCGCACAAGGTCACCTGTTGAACCCTCTCCTGCTAGTGATGGGGTTGAACCTCCAGCTCAGCAAAGCCTTTAACCGTATGCTTCAGCTGAAGTATATACTCGGAGTTATTTTTTTTAATCAAACAAAAACCCCTGAAGTTTGAGGACACGTGCTGAAGGGCTGAAGGTGAGAGCCCCAGACTTTGTTTTATGGCATTAAACACCCTCCAGAAGGAGCAGCGGGAGCCGTGGGGACGGTTCTGGCTCAGTGAGGAGACCCTACCAGCAGCGGCAGGGCCCTGGAGAAAGCTGGCTCCTCTGACTTTATGCTCTGGTTTCCCCAAATATCGGTGAGCTTGTGGCTTTCCTAGGAGGGACGGGACCCACTGAGTGGCAAAAGCATCATGCAGACCTGGCCACAGGTTGCTCTAACATAGGCAGCTCCAAGAGCTGTGCCGAGGGTGAACCAGCTCGTGCCTAGCTAGGTCAGGAACTCATTACTAGTACTTAACTAGATTTATACTCCACATGAGCTCCTCGCCGTCACGGTCTGACCTGGAGGCCATGATTTCCCGCTGGTTTCTGCTTCCCCGTTGTCAGGATGGGGGGTCCTCCTCCGTGGAGAGGTGCTTCCCCCAGCATCAGCATCTACCCTGTGCTGCTCCACAACTGGGTAGATGAGAGGTGCCCAAACTGTGACACCCTTCCCCGGGGCAACAATTCCCAGACGCTTGTGGTGATATTTCTGTAACGCCAGCCACGCAGCTGCAGGTCATCTGGCTCCCTCCGGGGATGCCACCCAAGCCAGGACACCTCGGCTTGGACTGGCTGGTCCCCTCCATCCCCTGCAGTGACCTCGCACCCCACGAGAGAAACAGAAACAGAACAGAAAACGCCACATTTATTTTCCACAATCAGCTTTACAAAAGAAACATCCCAACACGGGCGCGCGTCGGGGGCCCCTTTCACGAACGTGCATTAGAGAAAGCGAGCGAGGAAGAGGGGGCAGCTTGGTGGGGCGTGCGAAGGTCACAGTGTTTCCCACTTGGCACGAGGGCTGTGCCCTGTTCCCACCGTGTCCCCCCCGGCAGGCCGAGCCGCCCCACCGCTGGCGGGGACCCCACGGGGAGGGACACGGGGCAGAGGGGCTGTCCCCTCTGCCCACTTTGCCTCCCCCGGGCTGGGGGGCAGCCATCGCTGAAAGCACAAAGTGGGACGTGGGGTGGGGGGGGGCACTGGAAGCTGGACACAGCATGAAGCAACCATGAGACCCCCAAAATAACCCCCCCGCCTCTCCAGGCACACACACACACTCACGTATCAAGGTGTTGGTGACCACACGGCGTGGAAACAGCATATTCTCAGGCACTCCACAGGGAACATACCAGCCCACCCCATCATCCTCCCACCCCTCTTCCTCCCCAGCTCCCCTGGCAGGGACCCCAGGCAGAGGTGAGGGCAGCAACTCCATTCAGTGCCCAAAAGGCTGGGGGATGGATGCCAGGGGTCCTCCGGCCACCACCATCCTCTGTCTCGTTTTTTTTCTTGCTTTCGTTCCTTTTGATGGCAGTGCTGCGTTCCCTCCTCCTCGGCCGGGGCTGGGGGGAGATGCCTTGCCCCCTTCCCCCTGTTCTCTCGGTGCCCAGCTGACCCCCCGGCTGGGGGACTCCCGCTCTGCTTCCCTCTGCCTCAGCACCTGGACTCCCCTTTGGCAGTGGAGGCAGGAGAAGGGGTGCAGAGGGGGGGACGCCGCACCGCCGACCCTCCGCCATGCTCCCTCGGCCTCCCCGGGGCCGCGCTTGAAAAACCAGGGGGGCAGGGGACGAGGGGATGGGGCCGGAGGGGAAGATGCTCCCAGCCGAGCCTTTGGGCTCATGTGGAGTACAGGCTCACAAATCCAGACAGCGAGGAGCTAGAAATAAATAAGGAAAGGGGATATGCTCGAGGTGTGCCCGCACGCCTGCAGCCCACCGAGGCTGGACCCCGCCTGGGGCAGATGGAGGTCTCCTTCCCACTCTCTGCTGGGGCCGACAAGGCAGGGACCCTCGCCATCCCGGAGACACCTGCAGGTATGGCGAGGTCCTCCCGAAACAGAAACGGGGCAAGGCGAGACCCGGGGGCAGACGTGCCGGGAGGGGGGACAAGACATGCCACCGGTGCAGGGGCAAGCGGTAGGCTGCTAGGCCCCCCCCCTCCTCCTGGGACACCGGCACGGGAGGCTCGAGCGTCACCCCAGCAAAGCTCGGTGGTCTGGGAGGGGAGAAAGGGGCTCCTTGCCTCGGGGCTGCCACCGGGCTCCTTGGCACTGGGGAGGGGGTGAGGGGAGGGCTCACGCCTTCCTCCCTTCCTCGCAGGCGGTGAAGCCCGCCTTGCCGGCGCCCCCGAAGACCTCCACCGCCTGGTCGTCCCACTGGATCACGTTGCCTTGGAGGTGGGAGGTGCAGTTGGCCAAGCCCAGGATCTCCGCCGGCGCCAGCATGTGGTCCCACACGCCGAACTGCGCCAGCTCCCCCACGAAGGCCTGCGTGGCGTCAAAGCGGCCGCCCAGTGTGTCCTGGGAAAGAGTGGGAGCGGTGGTGGGACAGGGATGGGGATGGGAGAAGGGACACGCATCCAGCGGGCAAACAGGGCGGGGAGCAGAGGGAGAGGTTTGGGTGGAAGCGGAACAAGATGTCCAAAGGCAAGGGAGGGAAGGGATGGATGTGTGGGAGACACGCAAGAAGACAAAGAGGGGAGAAAATGGGGGACAGAGGGATGGAGAGAGGGAAGAGAAGACAGTGAGCTCACGTGGCCCGCCCACAGTTCGGACGAGCGGGCAGGAGAGCCCCTTGCCCTTGCCCCATCCTGGGGCTGCCCCGCCGGCTGGCTTCACACCGGAGTGATGCGAACCGGCGGCTCTCGGTGTCGGGCCGGCACGTACCTGCTCCTGACCCAGGATGATGATGCCCTGGGGCTTGATGGCATGCCAGGAGGCCAGGTTCTCGCCAGCAGCCCGCTGTTCACCGTCCTGGTATGCCGACCACTTGCCGTCCCGGGTGGTCCATGCCACGCAGACGTGGTGCCAGGCCTTGTCCTTCAGGCTCAGCGGCAGCTGAGCAACCTTCGCGAGAAGAACAAGAGCCCAGCACTCAGCGGGACTGCCAGAGGACCCTGGTGTCCCCCAGCCCCTCTCAGAGCAAGCGGCGCACCCCACACTGCTTCTCCCTCTCAAAACCCACCCTGGCGAGCCGTCCTCCCCATCCTCCTCATCATTCCGCCTCCCCCCTCCACCCCAGGCCCCTTCCTCCCAGCTCCTCCACCCCGGCTCCCCCAGGAGCGTCATTTCCCAGGAGGGGTGAAGCACAGGAGATGACAGCAGGGCCTCCCTCCCATCCCCACTGCGGCTGGACTGACCTTGTCATTGATGAGCAGCTCCAGGGGGTTGGTGCCCCACTCCAGCAGCACGATCTCGTTGGCTTGGCTTGGGACAGAGTAGGAGAAAGGGGTGCCAAGCCCCGCCAGGGCCTTGGACTTCAGCCACATGCAGATGGTGAAGGCATAGAGCTCCGGCAAGCTCTTCTTCATGCGGGCATACATGTAGTTGTTCTGCACCGGGATGGTCACCTTGAAGGCGTCGGGAGGGCTGTAGCCTGGTGGTCCTGCATGCCGAGGGTGGGGAGGACAGAGGAGGGTCAGCACCCATTGCTGGGATGAGGGTGGCTTGTCCCAGGACTCACCCCCCACCCCCTCCATCCCCGTCGGGCAGGACTCACCGTGCTCCAGCTCCTTCACCCGGTTCTGGAGGGAGTTGAGCTCCTTCTCGATGTCGTGCTGCTGCTGGCTGCGGTCGGTGCTGGTGGCCTGGCGCTCCTTCTGCAGGGTCAGGATCTTGGAGAGGAGCTGCTCCTCCAGCTGCTCCATCTTGGTGTGGAGGGCATCACGGGCAAGGGCCGGGGCGGTGGGTGCCGAGCCATTGGTGCGGGCTGGCAGCTCCTGCTGCACTCGGCAACAGAGGGGAAAGGAGGGAGAAAAGAGAAAAGTCAGCGCAGTGTCACCATGAGGGGTTAAATAAGGACATGCCCAGCCCGCACCACCCCAGGGACTGCTGCGACCACAACCCCCACATCCACACTGGGGTCTTCTCCAAGAGCCTCCAGCTGACTTTGTACCTCCCCTCTCAGAGCCTCTATTGAGTTTGTTACTGTGAAACGAACCTTGGCTGCTCTTCATGGCTTTCCACCGCTTCAGAGACAGAGCAAGGACGGGACGCACGGGCTCTCAGGTCATCCCTTTGCTCTGCTCCCACGGGTGGCCTCCCACGAGGAGGAGACAACATGGGAAGGAGCTTGGAGCTCCCCTTCCCCACCGCGCATGGGGCTGCTTTGCCACGGTCAGCACGTTAACATCACTTAACGGGGCCGTAATCCTCTTAGCCCGGCTCAGCTGGCGTGCGGGGGTGCGCGCACCCGTGCCAGGTCAGGCAGGTAGCTCTCCGTAAGCGTAAGCCAGCCTCTCCCAGGCCATTAGAAAGCCACAGAGAAGTGGGGCCACTGGTAGCTCCTTCGGTCCTCGAGACATGACCATCACTCGAGGATGTCAAGCACATCTTGTCCCGCCAGGATTAAAACCCAGATCAAAACTCTTCCCTCAGCTGATCCAAAATCCAGCACCTGGCAAAGATGCTCCCAACCGCTACTGCACCCTGCAAAGACCCCAGATCCCACCTCGCTGGGAGAGCCCAACCTAGCTAGAAGAAAACCAGGCTGGAAGGGAGAAGGTGGCCCTTGGCCACGCTCCTGGGGTTTCTCTGTAAACAGCAGCCCTCTCTCTTCCCCACATCCTTGGGGCGTTAAGCTCCCTACCATGGGCTTGGAAAGATGACGACCACCTTCTCGATGCTGCCAGACCTTCCTGAAGGTGCCAGAGCGGATGTGGTGGCCTCTGCTTTGGCCTCTGCCAGACCTTTGGTAGAGGCTGAAGCAGGGGCCACCACGGCCGCTCCAGCACCGAGAGGGTTCTGCATGGCTGCTTCAGCCCTGGACATTCGCATGGCTTGTGTTGGTGGGACACAGGGTGATGCCATCCCTGCTGATCAGACAGGTTCCCCCCAGGCCTCAGAGCTGGCCCAGAGAAGGTCACTTCCCTATATCCTGCTTTTCCAGGATGGACAGGACCCAATGATCATGCACAGAAAGATGAAGGGGGGGAATGCCTGCCGATATCACCCCCAATCTTTACTCTCCATCATGAACTACGGAGGGGAGGGGACGGCTGGAGGAAAGCTGGGTTTGGCCGGGCAGGGTGCAGCCTTGGCAGACAGGAACAGCAGGGAGAAGGTAGCAGGGAGAGGAAGTGCGAGAAGGTGGTGGTGGCATGAGCACGAATAGCCCTGCACTGGGCAGGAACACACTCAGGCTGCAAATACGAGGGCAGCTGTGACGCCCTGGGGTCTGGAAAAGCCTCCAGCGGGGGCCACAGGTCTTGTGAGGAAAAACAACGTGGAGAACCAAAACCCAGCAAGAAACGAGAGGCTGTGCAGAGGACATCTGCCAGCCCTGACCAAACGCCAGCTCTCGCTGCCAGCTTGCTCCGGCGGTGCCGGGGATGCTCTTGTGGAGAGCAAAACCTCTTTGGGAAGGGAAAAGCGCCCGGCAAAGCGCATCCTACCTTTGGTCTCCATAAAACAGGGAGGAATTAGCCAAGAGGGAGGGGGCTTTAGTCCTTTTTTTGGGGGGACGTCTTGGGGACCCGCCGGTGCAGCCGGCTGAGAAGCAGGAGAGGGATGGTGGGAGAGAAGGAAATGTGAGTGGAAAGGTTAATTCCCATCCTCTCGGCAGGGATAACTCCCACCGGGGCCGCTCGCCCTCGTGTCCGAGCAGAGCTGGCTGTGTTGGCGGGGAGCAGCACGGGTGGGATGAGGGTCACCTTCGCCTCTTTGTCCCCATTCCGTGGGCTCCGAGAGCTTTTCTCATCCCTTCAGCCCCCCTGGCTGCGGCGGAGGCTGGCGCGCTCCCGTCTGCCGCACGCTTTGATTGCTCGAGCTGCGGGTTTGGAGCCTACGTCCCTGCTTTCATGCACGGCTCCATCTGTTAATGACGAAAAAAGAAAAGGCTGGGAGCTTTTGTCATTCTCGCTAGCCCCCGATAGCCTGCCCTACATTATTCAGTAGTGACTGAGCGCTTTTTTTACCTCATCCTTCCTCCTGCTTTTCTCCCTGCTGCTATTTTCTTCCCTCTGTAACTTTTCCCCTTACGGCTTTTTCATTTCTCTGGCTTTGGAGCCTCTCGTCCTGATGCTCCCCTCCGCACGCACACACGCTGTCTCTCCCCTTTTGCTCAATTCCTTCCCCTTTCCTAATTTTTTCCCGCTCCATCCCTCTCTCCAGCTCTCCCCGGCCCCTCCAGCCCGGCAGCCAGGGCAGCAACAGCCGGACTTGTGCAGCCAGCCGAACCATTGCTAACCCCGTGTTCCTCCTGGCAAGGGATGTAGCCGGTACCCTCATCCCACAGAGTTTGGGGGCCACCCCATCGTCCCAGGAGCATCCCAGCAGACACCGTCCCCATCCCTGCAGCCAGACCACGGCCAGACAGGAGACCAGACCTCCCCATCCCACCCATGGCAGCTGGGATGTGCCGGGTGATCCCCCCGATGCTGAGCTGCGCCGCATCCCCTAACCGTCCTCTGCATCTCCGAGCTGTCGCTCGAGCATCTTCATTCCAAATCGAATTATTTGCAAAATTATTAATGCTAGCTGTGCAGCTGTTTTCTACCGACGACCTTTGGAGAGGGGAGAGGAGGGGGAAGCGCCTTCTCCCCGGCTGTTCGGCAGGCACCCAGCTTCCCATCTGCCGCCGTGCAGGCAGCAGGGGAGTGGGCAGCGGGTGCGGGGGAGGCTCGCTCGACGCTTTTTGGCCACCAGAGCCGGCAAAAAAGATTGAAAGATGCCAGGTAATATTAATCACGTTAAATGTCAGCGGCTGGCCGGGGGAGCAGGGAGGGGGAGGCGCGGGACCGGGGCAGCCACGTCGGCGTGCGCTCGCTCAGGCTGTAGCCCTCGGTCGGCAAATTCACATTGATTTACGTAAGGAGATCAGAGCCTCATTTACTAATGCACCAGCAAATCCCCCTCAGCCGCTGGCGTGCAAGTGCCCACCTTAGCTGCTGGGACGGGGTGGGCAGGACCGCAGGACGAAGCCCCTGGGACGATGCCCCTGATGCATCCCAAGGATCACGATGCTGAGCTGGGCGTGCGCACACAGCAGCCCCACTCCCTTCCCTGGACCCAAGAACTCTCCCAGCCTGCCTGCAGCTCCTCCGTGGCCAGCGCCGCGGGATGCTCACTGCTGCAGGATGGCACACCCGCTGCACCGGGGTTTTTCGGACCCGGCCACCTTTTCGGAGCCTTTTGGACCCGGGCAGAGCTTGGGGGTCATTAAACTCCAGGAGGGACTGCCCGGAGCGGGATGCGAGCAGGGATGCATTGGCCTTTCCCTCCTCCTCCTCACAGGAGGAGAGCTGGCTGCCGATTCCCGTCCCCCTCAGACCTCACTCGGGGCTGTCACGATTCGGGGGTCTCCATCCCCACTCTGCCGGAGGCCACCGGCTCGCTCCCCTTTCCACGCCCTTACCCATGGGTTTCCCACCAGCAGCCAGGTCGCCAGCCACTGCGGCACAGCCGCACGGCGGCTGAGGAGCAAACAGGCTGCTATGGCTCTGCCGAGGCTGGGTCTCCTGTAGGGCCCACCGGGCTGTCCCCCCCTCCAAGGGATGACGGGGAAGAGCAGGGCGTCTACACCCCGGCACAGCCCAGGGGGCCGCGGCGATTCCCTCCTCCCTCCAAAACCGCTCCGTTTCCATTCGCAGCGGTAATTCAAAGCCTGGAAAAGGAGCATCTGGGCCCCCGGCTCTGCGTGCCAGGATGCACCCGAGCGTACGGACATGAGCACGTGGGGGGAGCAGCGGAGGGACACCCCTCAAAACCGGGCGGAAAAAGCCCAGCCAGGCTGCTGCTCAGGAGGAAAGGACGAGTGATGCCTTGGGGGGATTTGGAGGAGGTGAGGGAATCTGTCCCTGCCCGTCCACGCCGAAATGGCAGCGGGCAAAGAGCAAGTCCGTGGGGGACCTCCCTGCACCGCCCGGGGAAACCCTGCCGCCGCGCCACCAAAATGAAGAATCAAAGGACTTAACAGGTTTTCTCGGCGCATCAATAAATCTCGTTATGCCTTACAGCCGGGGCTGAGAGCGCCCGGATTAGATCAGCGATCTTCCGCCAGCCGCCTCCCTGCAATACCGGGTCCGGAGCCTCCAGCAGTAACCCAAGCTGGCAAACCCACCGGGAGATGCCCTGGGACGTGGCCTTCCCAGGAGGGCCCATGGCATTTCGCGTCATCCCTCTCCAGAGACGAAGTCACTCCAGGCTTTGCCAGCGTTTCCTCTCCTTCCCTCCCTCCTGCTGGGTTTCACCGAGCCCTCGGCGTGCTGGCAGCCACCCCAGGACCGTCCCCATCCAAGTCACCTCAGGACCGTCCCCATCCAAGTCACCTCTTGGGGTGACCACCACCTCCCTTTCGGAGAGCTGCCGGGGCTGGGGGTGACCCCATGCCACGGGGCACCCTGGTGGATGGAGCGGTGCAGGCACCTCGCCGTCAAGTTTCGGGGTGTCTGCTCATATAGAGGGGGGGAAAAGCAAGGCAGGGAGGGGGGCCGCAGGCAACCACCACTGCGCGGCTGAGGTGTGACCCCTGCATGTCACAGCCAGGGCAGTGGCATCCAGCCCACCTGCGGCACGCTGCCCTATTTCCCGACCCCGCAGGCTCAGCGGGCGGCGGGCTGCTGCGTCTCCCCCGCAGAGCACCCTCGGCACCCTGAAAGGGAACGTTTTTGGTGCCGCACCACTCGGCTTCCCCATGGGCATGTGTGTGTGAGCCTCAACCCAGCATCGCTTCAGGATCCTCAGGCTGCTGCAGCCCTTGTGAGCTTCACCCTCCTCCCACCCCACACCTCCCGCCATGGCCAGGAGCCCCAGGAGAGGGTTTTGGGCAGCTCACGGGTGTTGCTGCCCCTCGGGGAAGGGGGAGAGTGCAACCGGAGACCAGCTGAAGGCCCGACGCTCCCTGAGGTTCAAACTGATGTGCCAGGCACCGTCCCACCGTGCGTCACCTGGTCCTCCTGCGCACACAGGTATGCGCGTGCAGGGGCTTAGTCTTCTCCCCCCTCTATTTCTGGGTGAGGATGTCTGCATGCGCATCCCTTAACTTGGCTGTGTTGCCCTGCTCATGGCAATTTGTCTCTCTGGGGCTGCAGGAGGGTTTCAGGGCGGCTCTGTCCCTGCCTTTGGCTGCGTGGGGCTCCCGGCACCGCGCTCAGCCGGGCTGCGCATCCCCACGCGTGCCTCTGTGTG
>Ga0065711_1014813_pt1 | contig 13663 bp, 6 predicted proteins | sample Hoacrofraction12_FD_59098 | JGI IMG/M metagenome (GOLD analysis project Ga0065711, IMG submission 59098) | Hoatzin crop microbial communities from Cojedes, Venezuela - Epithelial fraction 12 v2 (version 2) | ecosystem: Host-associated > Birds > Digestive system > Esophagus > Crop | place... | reverse complement strand
CAGTTTGTGCCCGTTGCCCCTTGTCCTGTCGCTGGGCACCACTGGAAAGAGTCTGGCCCCATCCTCCTGACCCCCACCCTGCAGATATTTATAAGCATTTCTAAGGTCCCCTCTCAGCCTTCTCTTCTCCAGGCTGAACAAGCCCAGCTCCCTCAGCCTTTCCTCGTAGGAGAGATGTTCCAGTCCCCTCCTCATCCTCATAGCCCTCCGCTGGATTCTCTCCAGTAGCTCCTCAGGTGGTGGTTTCCCAGCAGATGATACCCACAAGCTGTGGCTCGAGACCTACGGCCAGCTAGCAATGTTGCCTCCTTCCCCTCAGGACCACAATTATTGTTTTATCTACTACTGAAGGGCTGGAAAAACAAACCCGCTTTATTCAAACGCTCTGAAAAAAACAGATCCGAACACGAGGTATTTTCAGGAATTGGGCTGTCTGAGGAAATGGGGCAGGGAGATGATCAAACACGTCAGCTAATTTATTAGCAGTTCATAAGTCTGATCACCTCCAGTCGCTGGTCTCTTCTTAAGAGAACCATATTTTGACTGATAACTTCTCCTGTTTCCTGCAACAACCCTTCTGCAGTCAATAGATTACCCGAGAGCAGATACTCCTGGGATGTGCTGGTCAATACACACGTGGAAAGAGAGTTTTCTATCTGAGCTAACCGTGGATAAATTCCTGCTGTCTGCATCCACCTGTGTTCCCTTTAGCAACTCCTCGTTATTCAGAGCTGCTAGGATATTTGGAGAGAGCTATTGATGGCACACAGACACCAATCCTCCACTCCCCAGAAAGACCCTACATGTGCTTGGTTTATATCCCTTGGAGATAAGCAAACAATTCAGAGAAAGAGCATTCAAACTCGTTTAGGTTATTTTCCTACTTGTAGAAACATGTGGGACGTGTTCAGTCTTTGAAAGTATTCGTGTTTCAGAAAGACATTTCCCCTGCTCTCCACACGGATGAAGCTGTTCACTATGTGTTCCCTCTGCATCCTCAATATCAACATTTGGATTAAAAAATGTTAGCGGTCACCTGTCATTTGATACCATTTCCATTACTTCATGGAAAACAAATGATATGATCAACAGAATTTGAAGTTACAAGTAAGGTGGGCCAGATCCTTCTCTGCTTGCACAATTGCCTTCCTCTCGGATTGTGGTGAGGGACCTCCTACCCTCCTGTGTGGCATCTTCCCATCACAGCTTTGCACTGACTGGCTTGTCTGAGGAACTAAGGAGGTTTGATTACATCTCTCCATTAAGTAACTGTCGCTTTAAAAACCCAAAAACTTTCTGAGCTTTCCTCTTGGTTCAGACCACATCTCCTTTGTTCCTACATGCATGGACCATCTTTGGTTACTGAGCTCCAGAACATGTGGTTCGACACCCTCCCAAACGACACAGAAGTGGATTTGCAACAGGAGTTTTCTGAAGTTATAAATGCAAACGCAGAAAAAGTCACAACAAGTCATCCTGGGAATTTAAGTCTGGGCTCTAAGCTGAAACACGGACGGCTCAGGCAAACAGACGTGGAAGAGATGATTGTTGCTCTAGTGCAATCACCTGCCTACTTTTTACATCACTTAGTGTAGCCACCATCACTCTCCTTGTCCACCCACGCCAACGCACACGGCTATTCAGTTTGCGCTGATGGTCTCCGCCGTCGCCCGCTTTACGCCGCACCACTTCTGGAACTCCGAAAGGGAAGACAACGCTCAGGCTCTAGCTCCTGCCAGAGATTTCCTGCTGGTGATTTGCCAAGTAAAACGAGCAAATTCTCGCTCCCTGGTACCCAGCCTCCAAGACACCCTCGCTACGTCCCAGAGCGGGCGTTCCGGCGCGCTTTGCCCAGACCACGGCACCCATTTTCCCGGCTCCCTCCGACTTCTCCCCTTGGCCCCTCCCGCCCCGGCACCGCACGGCAGAGAAAAGCATCTGCCTCCAGGACAGCCCAGGGCCGAACAGAAGCCCCATTCTTGTCTCTTCTGGCAAGGAAACAGGGTTAGGTGCTTCAACACCACATCACGCAGGGGCGGTGGGAGGGGGGGAAGGGAGGAAAGAAGCCAGCGATCTCTGGCAATACGGGCCATTTGGGTGCCTGTCTCGCACTAATTTCAACGTGAAGTAAAAACAATTCATCACTAACACAATTTATTACCTATTTGCATTTCAGGATCTTAAAAATAGAGCAGACAAATCATCCTGCGTGATGCCCTCTAGTGATTTCTGTTCCCCAATTACGCTGATAACTTGCTTGATTAGTGCTATGCGTTGTACAACAGGACTAGCTGGAACAGAGCGAGCCTTTATTTACTTCAGGAGGGCTCTGGATATGATTAGCAGAAGTGCATAAATGTACATTAGTGCACATTAATGCAGCAACTAATTCAGACTGCGGACAGAAACAATACGTATTGTATTTTTCCACCCAGTATGTTTCTATTTGAAAATTCCTTCCACAAGTGCCTCCGAGGTACTTACTTTAATTTTCCTGTTGCAATTTGTAATTACCTTAGATTGATATGTCTTTCTAAATAAATTGCTTTACTGGCAAAAATATGCCCTCTTTGTAAGCAGATGATATTTACTGCCACACAGCACACTTTAATTTCTTTCTCATTGGGACAGGAGGGTTTGAACTCCTTGCTATGAGGGGTTTTTGTTTTGTTTTGTTTTTAAATACATCAAGGACGTTCTCTGTCCAGAAACACAGCTGCCCTGTAAATGATGGGGAAGGTTCTGACATCCACCTTCTTACTAAGGTCATTTGTGTTTTAGGGGCTTCCACTGGGATCTCCGCATCAGTAAGGAGCAGCTTTTGTACATGAAAACTGGCACCCCAGGAAAGAGACGGTTTATATTTCTGTTTTCTAAAGATAAATTTGTTGTCGCCTTTGCTATGATATACATGCTAATTACTCACCATGAAAAATATCTCATATACAATATAGGACATATAATGATTCATATTTCCAATACAAAGTCCTTAAATGCCAGGAAATGGAGAGGAAGCTGTCCCCGTTTGTCTGCGGTGCCCACGGGCCCCTCTGCACCGCTGCAGCTGAACGGCAATCCGAAGGGCACCCACCCCTGCCCCACAGAAGAGCGGCACCCAGCTGACTGGTTCAGGTTCCTAAGTAGGGAACTACACATCACTTCAGGACCTGACCTTCAGAATTTGCAGAGATAGGCTGATTTCAGTAGCTTGCTTCACTTCGCATTTGAAAGAGCATCCCACCCCCTCAAGCTCCTCTCACCACTGTCCACTTTTCAATAGCTGAGTCAATGATTGGTTTCAAGTTATGTAATTTTTTAATACAAGACCCTGTGTTTCCATGCTTGTTCTGTTTTCCAGAAAGCCCTTGGCTATGCTATCATGACATTCAGGCTACACTATCGTGGCATTCAGTGATCGATAGTTAGCATTGTGATCACGTTCAATGGAGTTTCCTATACAAAGATATAGGGGTTGAACAATCTTCTGTTCAAAAAACAAAGACGACTTTAAAAAAGAAATATAAATCCCAAGAAAATGACAAAATGTACTTAGTAGTTGCTGCCTATACAAACCATGCTGACATGTTTTCTCTTCCTTCCTCACCTCAGAAGCAACACGCTTACCTTCCTCACACCTACACGCAAGCGCACACTGAGTAAACCCACTTGCATTCCTCCTAATTTGGCTGTAGTGAGACGCACGCTGTAACTTCTTGGAGGCATTCTGCTTCTTTCCTGCTAATCAGGTCTCATTGCTAGCAGCCAAATGGCTGATGCCCAGATTTAATGAGATTTGGAGCGCCGCAAATCCCTGTTCCGCTGGGTATCTGACCATGTCAATCTGCAGTCTTGCTGACACTTAGCTGAGTAATTTCACGAAGGCAAACGCCAATACCACATCACTAGAAGGATTACAAAGACTGCGCTTCGCGTGTGCCTTGTGTACCATCGTGCTGAAGCAATACAAAGAAAGGATGGTCACGGCCGCTGTGGAATGGAATTGTCTTTGAAGCAGCACAGCTGGTCGTCCTGACGCTCTGGAGGCTGCAACACGCTTCAGAGGAGCCGACAGCTCAGCACGCCAAGGGCAAGGTGGAGAAGGAAATACTTGGCACTTCGTTTGACTGCAACCAGACAAAAATGTCTCACCTTCTGCCTGCAGAACTGGGTAGCCAGATTAGAGGCTATGAAACCGCACCGCTTTGCTGATGGGATGCTGTTCTGCAGTATCTAGCCTTTAGCTTTCAATTTCTTTCCAAGAGTTATGGGTCAATGGCTAGAGTCAAGAATAACCGCTTCCTCGTGCTTATGGTAATTACCAACTCCCACTTGATCACCGTGCCTTTTATCTGAAGTATCCCAAAGCATTTTCCAAATTCGGCAACACATCTACGCCGGACCTGATCCAAAGCGTGTTAGGGTCAATGAAGTTAATATGCAATGTATTATACGCGTGTAAACACTGGATAAATTGCTTGCAATTGCATAATTACAGTTGAGGGCATCCAAACAGCCTTAACTCTGCCCTATAGTGATGGAAACAATAAAAAAAGAACAATTGGAGGAGTCTTCCAAAAACAAGCTGCATTTTTCCCAGCTAATCCAAACTAAGACTGTATTAAAACACTTAAAACATAATCCTGTTGGCAAAGGAGTGGGTTTAGGTTATGCACGTGCCTTAATTGAACGTTCCAATTCTGGAGATTTTTACAGTTTAACTACCGGTCTGATTTTCCCAGGTTTTTCTGGTAGAAGAGATGACAAGCATTAGCTCTATTTTAACATTATGTTTAACTACTGATCAAAATGGGCCTATACACATCAGTAGGCCATCTCGACACTTTCCAAAGCACTGAAAAATGCCTACTGCCCCAGGAAGGCCTCAACTTGGAGGAGTACCAGGGAAAGGATCATCCTCTGCTTCACACCTTTTTCTAATGCTCTTTCCCTAAGTATCCTTGAGTGGATACTGTTAGAAGACAGACCAAGTTGGCTAGACATTTCACCCAACCCAGGGCAACACAGTGCTTTTAATCACCCTTTTTAGAATACAGGCTTTGGGCCTTAGACCAAGACTTTCAAAGCAAATCTACAGACTCACTTCAGCCATCGGCTACAACTTTGCATATCCTAACAAAGGCCTATGCTGAAGAACTAAGATACCTCATTTCTACCCTAGAGCGGGGCTGATATTTAAAATGCAGGCACCAGCATTTTAAAGTTGCAATAAACAATTGTAATTTTGTCATTAAGACAGCCTGAAGTCCATCGTTCTGAACACTTCTATGTTGTTTTGAATTTGGCTCCCTTTCTCTTAGCGACATTGTTGGATGTTTTACTGAGTGAATGACCTACCGAGTACTTTCCTGCGTGGGCTTCTGCTTTCCTGGGCACTAGAAGAGAAGACTGAGAAGAACTAAAGAAGAAACTGGGGGATAAATAAAGTTTAATCAACCACACAAAGCACTCCATGAAGTCTGCCATGGGAGACAAAGGGACAGCACTTCAGAACACAGCGGGTGTGATGATCAGTGCCGGTATTACCCCCCACCTTCAGTATCTGCTCCTAAAGTGCTTCTGCTAGAACAACGCAGTTCCCATCTTTCTTCCCAGTAAGTCAGACAGAGAGCGTGTCTCGATTCACATGGGAGGGATTAGAGCAAAACTGCAGGGCTTGTGAGGTACGCGGGGCTGGCAGCCTCGGACGCCAGTGCAGCAGACTATTCAGCAGAGACTCTCAGAACAGGTATAAAACAATACAAGCAGATGTTATTTCCTCTACTGGAAAGAGCTCCGCTCTGGAAAAGCTTTCCCTCTGCCTTGGATCGGGCTCCCCAGGGACAGCGCAGCTTTTCCGCCAGCTGAAGCACAAAGCGATGCTGTCTCGGCCAGCACGCTTTTTGCGATAACTAGACTTGGAGCATCTACTCGTCGCACAGCGACAGCCGCCTTCAGCAGCAGCAACCTTCAGCCATTCAGATATCTGTTCTGAAGATACAGAACATTAGATTGTTACAGAACAGTATATTAAAACATTTCATTTGTCTGAAAAATGTCACAGTTCTTCAGTTCTGAATGGAAACTCTTTTCACAACAAAACCCCCTTCTGTGGCAAAGCGGAAAGCTCAGACGAAACCCTTCCAGCTCAGGCTGGCAATAGCATCCTGCATTGCTTTAATAACTATATGTTGCGCCATAGCTTCCTAACATTTCTAAACTAATAAGCTAGGCCAGCTAAATAAAGAGTATGAAAAAACTCCCTTAACTTCAAACACTACAGAAGTTTATAAAAGCTGCGTGAAGGTGAAAGGGAGCGGAGAAATCTTTTCACCGCGAAGACAGTTAAGCCGAGGAACGGGGACCCAAGCAGGCTGTGCAGTCTCCACACTTGAAAGTTTTCCAGGTCTGAGTGGCTAACGCCCTTGAGCAGCCTTTCCTCGCCACCAAAGCTGCTCGGAGGAGGCTGGAGCAGAGGTCCCTTTGAACCCGAATTATCCCACGATCCCATCAAAGTAACTGCCTGACACAAACACAAGACAAAATAACTTCAAAGTTAGGACTGGATTATCAAAGTATTTGATAACAAATACAGTTGAGTTGGAAAAATTCCCCCTCTGCTTTTCAAGCGCAGAAGGCCAAAGTCGTGACTGATAAGGGCAGCAATGATGATACAAGCTGGCATTTTACCACGGTACGACCGTGACTTAGATGCTCGCAACTTAATTAAAGATCTTCGTAATGCACATATTAATGAACTACATAACAGCCTAAATAGTTTCTTTCTGAATTTCAAAGAGGGCGGAGGGCACACAGATTATTTTGGCAGTAAGGTGACAAAGTGCGTAGGTAAACTGGCAACAGTTCAGTGATCTGGTAAACTCTACCCAAAATCCAAAACTACGTGTTTAATACAGCCACATGGAAAGACATACTGGCTCTAAGTAGAAAATTAGAAACTCTTGGAAAGTCAGAGAGTGTTTGAGAATCAGAGTTAAGTTGCTCAAGAGGAGCTCTTAGCTAACATCAGAGCTAATGTCATTCCGAGTTGCATACCAAGGGAAATTCATTTCTAAATATTGCACCCCGGTTCAGGACATATAAGAATATGGAAATATTCAGAACATATATTATAGGAATATGGAAATAATGTCAAGTCATAAAAGTGAGTGGTAAAAAAGGATGCGACTATGATATTTTAGTTACATTGCCCAGTCTATTTAATTAATCCAATGTACATTTTAGAGGTAAAATTATCGGATTTTTACGTTTGCCGTTCCCAAAAGCCACAAATAAAGAGCTCTTAAAGCACACTACAGAGTAAGAGCCTTCCAGTCACGTAGACATAGAAATAACAGCAGCCAGCGATTGGCTGAACAGCAGCTTCAGTTCCTGGGAACCACATTACAACAAAAGCCGCCAAGTCCCTAGAACACTCCAAAACCGAACAAAAAAACCCCCAGCAGCCAGCTGGCTGTGCTTTTACATCTATGCTCATTCAAAACTGGTTTTCTAAGAGCCAACTGGTGCAATCCTGCATGCAGATACCCAAGGTATGAGTATGTTTAAGACCCACTACAGTGATGCACCCACTACCGCATGAAGCAACAACTCCGATATTTGAAGTCATAAGCATATTACCAGTCTTCAGCTGGCTGTCAAGGTCTTCTCTACCTTCCTCCCACTAGCCTCTATGGTAATCTATTTGTGATCCTAAACATCTAAACAATTCAGAAGCTATAACCTCCGTTTAACGTTGCCACCCTTACTTCAGCAGGGCTGGGGACATACAGCACATGGAATATAAATGTTAGGGGCAAGCATCTAATTCCCTTTGCCAAAGGCAGAAAAATTTGGATCGCCTTGAATACTTGGCATTGTGAGCGCGCACAAACCTGAAAGAGAATAATGAAGACGAACGTTGGCCTGTTAGGTCTTTTTTAAATGGTGCTAGTCATGAAGGGAAAAAAAGAACCTTAGATGAAAAAAGTGATTAGAAGCATTAAATCTGGTCATTTGGCTTCAGTCCCGTCCTGAGTCACAGTCTAGTAGGAAATACAGACACTTGATCTCTTTTCCCTCCTCCGTCCTTTCCTTTCCTGTGGAACAAAGTGTCATGATACCCTGTGTCACCCTTCCTGCTGTGCCACTTCTATGCAGACCTGCTTTTCCTTCTCTTATTACGTCATTATCCTCATTTCAGATCACACTATCATACCTACCCCAAAAAATTCAATTTATCAAGGGACATATCTTTTGTGGAAGCATTTTGAGTAGGCGCCTTCACATCTACCTTCTTCACTCCATTACAGCTTCACATAGCTAAGGAGCATGCCTCCTACTTTTAATTAATTAGAGCAACCAGGTGTAAAACAGTTTTAGAAAGCGACTGATCTGCAGACTATTTCCTCTGTAAGAGGAACAACTTGGTATTATTTTTTGTTTGGTTGGGTTTTTCTTGTTTTGAGGTTTTTGTTGTGGCTGTTGTTTTAATATGGAGCTGTTCTTTGTCAGCACTCTCATTATAAACTTTTCAAAACATAACCTTTCTTTTCTGTTCAAAGTAACAAAAATATCTGTATAAGTTATATAGCGGGAGAGCACTTACTACAACACAATTTCTCTTCTAGTTTAGCCAAGATCATAGCTGAAAAGATCTATTTGTCCAGTAAACTCATCCTATTTAAAGTTTTACAAAAAAAGAGAACTTTCAGGGCATTGCTAACAATCAAAACACTATGGTGCATCCTTCCTCTTTCAGTGGCACTGTAGACAACAGAATCAAACATAGATCTAACTTTTTTGCTAAATAATTACCAGAAATCTCCACAGAGGCCGGGTTGGCGGGCAGAAGCAGGGTGGTATTTTAGTACTGCAGGAGAGGGAGAGCACCTCTTCACGACCAGCTGGGTCAGAATGACCCCTCCACAAGGACACTGCTGGATTGCAAGAGGCCGAACGGGTTCTCCTATGCTGTATACTTCCCTCACTTCCATCACTCCTGAAAGCTCAGTATTTGCATCATGACCCAAATAAGAAAACACTGCAGGAAAAAGCCCGTCGTAGCCACCATCTGAAAGCTACTTAGAAGGTGTAAAATTGTACTGGTATTTGAGACAGGTGGTACCAGTCCATCTTTGTGGGCAGCGGTGTGACCTGGCCGTGCCATCCCAACATGCCAAGGGAGGAAGATTCATCTTGCCATCTCCCAGGTAGAACACAGGCTGAGCAGTTCAGCAGGTGCTTTTGTTCACATTAAAGGCTTGCAAATGGTGCTGCTAATTGAATTACAAATTAACTCATTATCAGATACAGGAAGTCATTTCTTTAAATTAAGTGGAGATTAATTAGAATAGCTGGGCAGAATAACTGAAGCAAAAGGGTCCCGCCCCCTCCATCAACATCTAAACCTGTCAAATTATGCTAATCTGACGGAAATTGATTCAGGATTATCAAGTGCATCGGTCAAACTAGCACCAAAGTTCTTCAAAACCTCAGTGATTCTCCTAGAACTAAAACTTAGATATTTGATACCTATAACATGTGAAAATATCCTTAAAAATAGGGAGTTATTTAGCTATTTTTCTTGAAAGAACGGATTCAATCGTGCATTTAAGTGCTTATGAAGGGCACGCTTGTTTGTTGTTTCAGCAGATTAAAAATTCCAGTAGAAAACAGCCCCTATTATCCTTTGAAATGTTATTATTTATGAGTATTATTGTTACGAGTATCAGAGTAATATTCCCTGATAGCTACTAATTACAGTGAGGTTTCCTCAAGTTATACAAACATATTCCGGGTCACCAGTGACCCCAGAGCAATCAAGGTTATCCTTGATATCATGACACTGCTTCTATCTGTAGAACAGGACAATGGAAATGCTAAAAAAACCCATAAACCCAACAGGTTTTGGGAAAGAAGATTCAATACAGCAACTTTAAAGATCTGTTCCTGACGGAGGAGAAAATCGTCAAGCGTTATAAATCATTATTAGCAACTGTAACACTGAGGACAAAGAATTTAGAAATAATCCATCAGCTGATCAAGAATTTTCTTTCTCCTCCTGTATGTTAAGCAGTGCCACGTGAAGTCACCCAAAGCCTTACAAATAGCATTTTCACTGCTGAAAAATAATGCGTTAAAGTCTTTTCATGCGAGTCACGATAAAGCACATCATGACAAACTGTATTTTAATTGAAGACTATGAGAAGGAAATTAATTTCGCCGACAACCTTCTGTGATAAGGAGACACATAGGCATCTGATGCCAGCTTGGTCTTGTAAGTAACTCTAACATTTCCCAAAGAAAACTGGGATTCAGAACACCACCTTTTTAACCCCATAAAGGGGTTAAGAAGAGTGGGCCTGAGAAACACAGGATAAGCATGTAAAATATTAATTAACGCCTCAGAATACCACCTCTCCAGCAACGATCAGTAGCCCAAAGGACTGGGAGAGACAAGAGGATTGTAACAGGCAACCACCTTCCCAGCAGGAAGGGCTCCATTTTCTGTTCAGTGACCGATACACAGCTGACAACAGAATTTATGATGGACACCGTCAAATAATTACTGGAAAAATTCCATACAGAGACATGATGGACAGGTACATTTGTACATGGATGCCTAAGATGGAAAGGTGACAGATACAGATTTTTTCTACTAAAGTAGATCACAACAGAAGAAAAAGCAGTGAAAAAAAATTTCTATTTCAGACTGCCTTCTTGAAAAAATTCAGTTCCTTTTCCAATGCTTTTTTATTTTCTTTCAGTGATCGTATGTTGATGTAACATTTATGTCTTAGTAGGGTTTAAAAAGACCTGGAAAGCACACCTATGCCAAGGGCTGAATGAAAGCCAGTGAAAGGCTAAATACATCACTCCCTCTTCTTTAAAAATCGAAATGCAGAACAGTTAAAGCAAACCAATGCTGGAAGATTGTCGTCTTACACTAAGAAACAAAGGAAACACAGGTCAAATTCTTTAGGGAAAAACAGTCCCCCAAACCCCACAGAAACCAACCAGGCCACCACAACTACCTTTGAAGAAATACTGAGAGGACTTACCCAGAAGTGAGACAATGAGGTCAGACACACTCTGTCAGAAGTGCCGAACACAGAAGTTAAAAACGCCACCAAAAAATAAACCCCAATGACAAAAGCCACAGTTCTAGAAGCAGGCAGTTTGGGTCATATTCTGCAAGCTACGCCCATTTGGCCTAACTCTGCTGGGCAGAGAAAGACGGCTTTAGACATCGATGTTGGTTTGTTTGGGTAGTGACCAACGTCATGACTTGAACTACAAGGTTCGGTCTCCCGAGCTCAGGCTCTCAGCAGACATGAAGTTCTAGACATTGTGCCCCCTGCGAGGACTTTCGCACGCATCCCCACTTATAAACCCAGAACTCCCCATGGGAAGAGCTGAGCACCCAAGACGACTATTTTAAGAAACTACAGGGGAAGGAAGACCATTTCAGATTTTGAGATCCTCCAGCATCTCATGCCAGGTTATACACCCCTCACGGAACAACTTTAATTCAAAAGACAGAATCCAGAAGCTGAAAATCCTTTAAACCACATCTGAGATTAAAAATTCATAGCAGAAGAGCAAATCTGACTGAAGAACTGTTGTGATAAATGAAGAAAAGCTTGTTTCTTTCCTTTTTCTCTTAATGCAAATTAAAATGGTCTGAAAACCTGTCAATGGCCGCATCCGTGTGGACAAGGCTACATCTTCTACGCCCTCCTTATCTTTACAGCACTGGAGGCATTTGTGGAAGGAAGACATTTGCTGTTACTCTGACAAACCCCCTTGTTCCCATCCACATCTAAAATGTAGGTGTATTACAAGGAGGAACAGAAGGAAGGAGAAAGCAGATAGACCAGACGAACAGCTGGAGCCCTCACCTCTGGAAATGAAAGAACACAGAAAAGAGTTAAAGATGCTAACTGTAACGCAATTAAAATTCTCTATAAAACTATCAGTGGTACCATATTAGAAAGCAGACCATTTCCACAGCCACTACAAGAGGTACTATAAATTAACCAAATGACACACTGAAAGGCTTAAATTTAAAATCTGCTAATCCCTTTGGACGCAGACTCGAACAAGTTTGCGAGAGGAACTGCAGCTCCTTTTGACAGAAACACTAAATCATGCCCTCCAGCAGCATAACTTACTGCAAATAGGTATGTAAGAAACTAGATCTGTCCCAGTCGGTTCAGAACAGTGTTTTAGAGAGGCTTATGATTATGTTTTAGAAGAACTTTTTCCTCATTTGAAAATTCCATCAGTTTTGAAGTTAAATCCGGAGATAAATTGGGCACTTAGCGATATTAGAGGCTTTTTCAGTGGATGTTCTGGACGTTGTACTACCTTTCATGTTATTCTAGCGGCTAGTTAAGCTCATTGTTTGAAGTCCAAAAGCTTTTGGAAATTGATGTTTAGGGCTAAGCTTAAATCTTTAAACACTTTTCAAAAGGAAGATTCATTCTGAGAGCCAAACAGTCTTAGCAGTCAGCCTTTTCAACAGGACCGATTTGCAAAGATGGATCTAAAATAAATTACTTTATCTGGCTGTACCAATGAAAGCCATTTTCAGCAAAAAATTCTTAATACATCAGTCTGTTGTATTCACAGAAAGTAGCAGTTTCTAATTTGTCCTTTGTACAGCTGCAAGTGAGGCAAAGATCTTAAATTCTTTATCAAGGGGGCGGGGGGTGAGGGCTAAAGAAATGTAAAATATTGACCTCATTTATTTGGACAGCGGATGAGGCAACAGTGATACGTTTATTGATTTGCTGCTCTACTAATTAACATACTGTTTTCAGCCTTAGAGTTTTCGCCCAAAGATTGAGCTGTTTAAGACAGTCTTTGGAAAGTCACTTCTCACAGATGCCACCTTAGAACAGAGAAAAAGCACTATCATTTCTGGGTTTAAATGGTAATGAGCAAGCCAGGTCTATGCAGACTCTACCCCACGTGCTCTGGCAGGCAGAGTTGCGCACAACAACATCAAAAGCAAACCCAAATGACACGTTGCATACTTGCTTCCAAGTAGCAAATATGGTGGAACAGGATACTAGGGTGGCAAAAAAAGCGCATGATAAACGCAGAGGGTCAGACCCAGACATCTCGCTCTCCCTTCGGTGATGCACCTCCGCGTGCCCAGCAAGGTCACAAATAATTCCTTCGCAAGTATAATAGAGGAAACAAAAAATGGAGTCCAAGAAATTAAGAACACATTTCCATTGAATGCTCCATTCTTAACAAGACAGTACGTCGCTCATTTTCTGAGAGATCTGCTCACCACAAACTATCGCAGATCAAACAGTAGGAAGGGAAAGATGATGTTCTTTATGTCCTATGGTCTTTCCATGTCTCCTGACATCAAGATGGCTGTGCTTATTAATATTAGCTTATTTTTTTAATGACTTTTACATAAGTAGCATCTCAGAAGGCAGGAGAGGAGTGATTATGGTCTGCATGAGCCCAAAGTCCAGTTTGTTTTCTTAACTCCTGACTTTTCTCAGCAATTAGTTAGAAAATTCACTTTTATCCAGAATATCAGCAGAGATCCCTGACCTTTGTTCCTTTCTACATGCAGATAATTAACCCAAGAAAACAGCACTTTCACACCACGAAAGGCAGAAAACAAGACCACCACCTG
>Ga0065711_1045141_pt1 | contig 13664 bp, 11 predicted proteins | sample Hoacrofraction12_FD_59098 | JGI IMG/M metagenome (GOLD analysis project Ga0065711, IMG submission 59098) | Hoatzin crop microbial communities from Cojedes, Venezuela - Epithelial fraction 12 v2 (version 2) | ecosystem: Host-associated > Birds > Digestive system > Esophagus > Crop | place... | reverse complement strand
TGCTCCATCACCTTTCTTGGGATGGAGGTGAGGCTGACCGGCCTGTAGTTCCCTGGGTCCTCCTTCTTGCCCTTTTTGAAGATTGGAGTGACATTGGCCTTTCTCCAGTCCTCGGGCACCTCTCCTATCCTCCAGGACCTTTCAAAGGTGATGGAGAGTAGCTCAGCAATGACATCCGCCAGCTCCCTCAGCACTCGTGGGCGCATTCCATCAGGGCCCATGGATTTGTGGGTGTTCAGATTGCTTAAACAATCCCTCATGCAGTCCTCCTCAACCAGGGGAAGGTAATCCTTTCTGCAGTCTTCCTGTCTTAAATCCAGGGCTTGAGATTTCTGAAGGCCGGCCTTAGCAGTAAAGACTGAAGCAAAGAAGGCATGCAGTATCTCTGCCTTCTCTGCATCCTCTGTCACCAGGGCACCCACCTAAATCACTTTTCTGTTATGGAAGAATCAGTACAGAACTGTAAATCTCTGGGGAAAAATGATAAAATGTTAAAATACAGTTCGCTACAGTTAGTTGAAAGATGGCAACGGTCTTTTGGCTACATTTATACTGATAAACTAAGCATTTCTAGAGACCAGTTCACACGCGATGTCAGACTGCTTAGTTACTCAAATGCCTCTTAACACATACCTTTTACTACAGCAAGAAACACTCTCTCAGGCAAACTCAGTTGGAGTTTGGTGAAGAGCACACACAGGCCAAGAGCTGTTATTGGCAGCATTACGAATAATTGCTTCTTTTTCTGGAATGGAAAAGGGTATACGCACCTGACTTCAGGGCCAGAAAATACAGCCCGTCCCATTGTATTGATGTAAACATTTATTACATCTAAAATATTATGTTAAGCTGCCTGCAGAATGTATTTAGAAAAAATGATTTCTTGCATATTCCCAGCCCTCTTTTCTTAATCTAGATACTTTTTTTTTTTTTAGGTTGTTTATTTGGTTTGGTTTAAGGTTATATTACAGTTTTGCTTTTGCATTTTTACATGCGCTCGATTTCTTCTTCCTTCGAAAAAAATGATATCTTCCTTCTGAAGACACAGCTTTTCCTGCTTTTTCTAGTCTTGTGGCCCAATACCTAAGATACTTTGGGTAGAAATTAATCCTGACTTTCCAACACCTTTGATCCAACTGCTGGCATAAAGCACTAGCAGTAACAATATACTTTATGACATTTCTTCTTTACCAAATTTACTTTTAAGGTTTGCAATCAACCAAGGTTTAGTATTCAATATTATTTCATGTTAAGATTTGAAGGACTCAAGGCTTCTACTATTTTCCTTTCTCTCTCTGGAAAATTAGGAAGAATAGAGACAAATGTCCTTATTGTCTGTGCTCAAGGCTCTCAAAACATCGTAACCTGGTGCCCAGTTGTTTTCTTTCACAGGCTACCTTTAAGCACTGCTGGAAACAGTGAAGATAATAGGGAGAGAAATGAGACCAGTGTCTGATGAAGTTCATAGACAATTTGCTCCCAGAGATGAGAAAAATGTGCATCCACTGAATTGTCTTTGAGCAGTTAGAGAATCCCATTTCTACTCTAGATTGTTTTCAAATACAAAAATGTTACCTGGTGTCAGAGTCTTTTTCATGTTTGATGCTCTCTCTACACATGTCTCCAGATCTGAGAAGAAGTATTGAAGGTGTTGGCATAACATTTCCTTTAGCTCCCAAGCCATTTAATATTCCTAAATAGTTTGGGATACTTTCCACCTCTCCCCTCCCTCTCCAAGTGGTTTCCATAAAAACAGAAAAAAGTCCTATGTTAAAATATTTTAAGATCCAAGTCCTGAAAATGAGAAACATATGCCTTAACTTCCTTATTTTAAATGAATGGAGTGACAGTTCTGTATGCTAGCTACCTGATTATTCCTTGCCTTAAGAATAACTTCTCCTACGTCATATACAGTATATTCATCAGTAGTTCTTCTTTTCAAAACTGACTCATAAGAATGAAATGAATAGAATAAATAAGAAGTCTCTGTAATAGTGAAAAAAAAATCAAAGAACATATATTAGCAAAAAGCCTATAATGCCAAGAATCCTAAATGTCTTAGGTCAAGTTCCCCTTCTCCTAAAGCAAAGTCAATATGCTTACAAGCATAGAGTGATCACAGTAGACAATAATTTGAATAGTCTTTTATAGGATCTATTTATCATAATCTAAGATAGACTTTCCTATTAAAAAAAAAATCTAAATTAGATTAATGAATCTTCCTGAAAAACCTTCTAGAAATTAGGCATGAACTTATAAAGGATATCTTCTATGGATGATATATCTATATGAATCTATGTGGTGCATCTGTGAATGATATTAACCGAGGCAATTCAGTATTTTTAAACTTTATATTATATATTTACATTTTTCATTTGTGTAGGTAATATTTGGGTGTGCATCCAGACATGGATGAATGATGGAATCTTTGTTATAGGTTTCCCTATCTTTAACCGATTTGCCAATAATAAATTGTCATTATCTATAACACATACAAGTAAAAATTTTTGTGGCATTTCCTTTAAAGAAAATAATGAGATGAAGAAAATGTATGACTCTTAGTCACACAAAGATTCCTACTGATACATGTTAGGGTGTATATGTCACACTCATATAGGCCGCTACACAAATTCATAGTATAGTCTTATTACATAACGTAAATGGCAAAAAATAATTTTGGAGTGCAATGAGGAACAGACATAAACCAGCCTCTTGTCTCAAAGAACAGAAACCACGGTATTTGGTGAAGAAATAGCAAACATATAATCCTAGGACTCAGTGCTTCTATCTGGACTCGCATTTTGTTTCTGCTGTCTAAAGAGAAAGGACAGCAAGTCCTATATTTCTCTGTGTAGCTAGTGAAGGTGTTGAGGGAAAATATAGCCACAAAAAGGCTGCTGCTTCCATTCATACACTCATGCACAAGCAGGAGTAAGTTCATGGAGAGTGTGGGTAAATGCACTAACCAGATGTCATCCACCTCTGAACTGGGCAAAACAGGGTTTACCCACATCCCACATATGTCAGGCATCAAAGCTGACTGCTGAATTGTTTATCACAATACACTATCTATCTTAAACAAATATTTACTTTTGTTTTTCCTGCCTCTATTTCTTATCCTTCTCTATCTTCCCTATATTTACCCCACTTCCCAACTGTTACAAGGTGAAAAAAGATTGTTGAAGAAAAAAAATGCCATTTAGTCCTATCCACGGTCACAGACCAAGGGCAACCAGGCTGTAATATTCAGGTGTACTGTTCAGTTAGGTCTTTGATGGTGAGGCAAAACAAATACAGAATTCATGTCTCTTAAAGGATATAGTTATGTGCAATTTATATAGGAATACCAGGTGAGGAAAAAAACTACAAAATATGTACAAGGGTCATAAAATCAAGGACCTAAAAAGGTACTTTTAGACTGAAGTATTACTGGCCTCTTTCTGAGGGTATTTAATGGTCATTTCAATCTAAAGCTCTCTTTTCACTCAGCTTGATAATGAGAAGTAAATATCAATACTTTATGTTTCTAAAATCAAATTCCTGTTCCAAAGTCACTTTTCATACTAATTGATGATGATTCATTCTGACACTCCTGTAAAACATGCTGTCAAACACTGTAAATTATTTTGAATTCTAAACTCAAGCATTGAGGAAAACAAGATGAGTCTTCTGTTCTCAAATAGCAAAGCAACACAAAGGAAAAAGGTAACAGAACAGTAAGTAAATTAATATATTTAAAGGAAAAAGAGTAAAGCTAGCACTTTTTCTTTTAGTACATGGAAAATTATACCACACTTGGTGATACAGAATTAATTCAAAATGCTGTTATACATCTTCTGTAATGATTTTGCAGGAATGAAAATTTGTTTCTTATAAATACGGTCATTAATCTGAGTGCCACTTAGAGCAGAAGGGAGAGCGGGATACTTTAGCCATCTGGTTAAAAAGAGTATAATCAGTAATTTTCCATAGCTGTTTATTTTGGTTTTAGATTTTTCAAAATGTATGGTGTGTTACATCGGAGACACAGAATCAGAGTGTCAGTTCAGGAGCCAGGCTCCCTCCCAGGTCCGATATGAACTTGTGCCCCACCCTGGGAAGGTGTGTTCATTTTCTCCTCCTGGGTGTTAACAGACAGTCTTTCAGGGTGTGTTTATACTGGGAAAATTCATTCTGTGTTAGTGATACCCAGGCTAGTCCTGGATTGCTGGGTACAAGTGTAATGAATAATTCAGGGTCATGTGGTGCTATTAGTCTGAACATCACTTTCGCTTGGCTAAATTTGTCCCTTGTTCCCTCACCTTGTAAGAGAAAAGCCATACAAATAAACACTATATTTAGTGAAACAGAAATGTTCATTCTTGAAAAATCACCATGGAATATGACATTTTGAATGAAGTGCTAGCCTCAAAAAATGATGGTATCAATTTCCATGTATTAAAAGAAATTGCATACACTACACAGCTGTTGTACCAGATCCTTACAAGTAGTGAAGTTAATTAGCCTTGACAAAGCAACACATTGATACTGTTACATTGCTCAAGTTGTGTCAGAGTAGCTCAGGTATCTCCACAAAACTGCACAGTTCAGTGCAGACATACTCTCACTTCCCATACTCCACTGCTTAGATAACGGCAACTCTGAAATAAAATAATAAGTCACTAATTAAAGAAGCATTTTTAACAGAAACAAGAATTCATGCTAGCAGATTGCAGTTGAGTAGAGAGAAGAAAGAAATGATGACGACACAAACCTAAGAAATAAAATGTGAAAAAGCATGTACTAAAGTCATGTTTTTAATTTTAAATTCTTGTTCTATAATACAGCTGAATATATTTATACTAGAAAACATAAAATTTCAGGTAATATAGTAAATCTTACAGCTACCATGAGGATGAACTGCATTCCAGATGGCTGAGACAAAGGAGCATTTACAATCTTAAATATAACTTCTAATTACATGAATATTTTTTTTTCTTCTGAAACATGATGAGAATTTACTTTTTCACACAGCATTCACGTATTTTCTGGTACTTGGTCTCTCCGTGGAACAGGCAATGAGACAAAATCATACGGAAGTATGTCAACTTTCTGTAATAAAACTTTTGTATTTAAATCACATACATGTGTCTATTATATATTTGTTTTATCTCCAGTTATTTTATGTCTACACAACAACTAAATACTGTTACAATGATACTAACCCTGATAAATGTTTGTATTACTGCTAAGACTAACTGAACTATGTAGTCTAGACATTTTCTGTACATGGTCCCTTAAATTCCAAGTGTACACAGATATGTTAACATTAAGATTGAAAAATGATACTTTATTCTTCTCATCCGAAACAGAATAGTGCATTTTTTCCTACTCTTCTATGCAGATTTCCATGCTACAGGGAGAACATTCAAACTGGGAGCAGTTAATCATTTAATATTTCCTTTCCTTTACGCAAGCAGGATTTCAGCAAGTCAAACTGGCAGCGTGCTGTCTGGATCAGACCCATGAGATGATGAAGCCTCGTTTGTCTCAAAGGGTTTGGAAAACAGCTGTCACTGTAACCTGAGAAGGCAAACGGTGAAGACTTTCTGCTTTTGAAGACTCCTGTGTATGGGCTGGTACCAACAGCTTGGGATTTGGCCCAATAGTGGACCACCAATAAATGAATCTTGGGTGGATAAAGGGCTCAGCAGAGTTCACCTGGAGTAAAACAAAACAGAAGTGGCGGAAGCGGACTTGAAGCTGAATGCTTGCTTCGTTTTCTACATAACCACCCGCTCCCAAGCATCATTTGTGGCTAATGCTGTGCTGGGTCATGCTGCGTGATACTCTGCATAGCCAAGAAAAGGCCTTTCTTAAAATCTGTGGCTAAATATACTATTAGAACAGCACTGTGGAAACAGTTGCAAAAGTTGGCTTCTAATTTCTTCTGTGTTTCTGTATTTTGTTCCCACAGGTAAACATGGAAACAAATCACAGGTTTTCAGTAGTGCATGCCACCAAAATACGTCCCTGTCTTGTATCTCCATCTCCTTCCTTTGGGCTTTATTGTTATGAGAAATTTACTCCTGCATTCCTTCTCAGGAATGTGTCACAGCGATTCTGGCAACATTATAGCTGCTTTTGTATTACAACCAAAATACATCAGGCCCTTCAGGCAGCAGTCAATTGTCATCAGTTTGTGAAAGTAATCAGAAAACTTTGAGTCACAACATTACAAGAATAGGGAGGGTTAAGGAATGCAAGTAATTTTAACACACCCCAGCTTCCACTTATGTATCTATCAGGATTTGTTAATGGAAAGAAGGAAAAAATCTAAACCAATCAAAATATGTGTTCTTTTAGGAAGAAAACCAACCAAAATAGATACCTTGGTTGGGGGTGCAATATCTAGTTAATCTTGTACCTTTGCACAGCGGGAAGTCGTACTTCTGTCAACGAATCTTTTGTGTTCTTACTTCATCATGTTAAAGTCACTGACCAAAGTTACTGTCACTCAAGGACCTTTTTTTGAAAATTATTCTGTGTTAGAGCAAAGCTGGGCAGAAGCTTTTAAGCTCTTTATTTGTGTGTGTGTGTGTGTGTATGTGTCTGTTTCAAAGGCTGTTATCAGCATGTCAGATTGTGTTGCTTTGGCGTCGTCTGGCTGTGAAGCGACACAATGCATCCTATGTAAGAGCGTTGCAAGGCGATCTCAGGTTAAACGAAGCCCCTCATACCTACCACCAAGGGTGACAGGTAGAGGGGATTTTCAACTTATTCATGACTTCCCTCCTGCAATTCAAACTCAGCATAACATCAAAGTCTTAACTCAAGTTACTCCACTTCGCTTTTACCAAGTATTTTTAAATTGAAAGGTGCTGAAGAATATTACTAAAGGACGTATTTTGCCCACAAGCATGACAGAAACCAGAATCATGGATTCCTTGGTGTTAATAAACATTTGGTACGCACGTAAGCTAAACACTTGCTTACATATGAGCAAATGTTCTTTTCTTCTTTTCAGAGTCAAAATAAGAACCGGGTAATCTCTCTAAAGAAGATGCCTAGATGTTTAATACTTTCACAATCAGATTTACTTATGTACTTTAAGGTATATTTTGTAGAAGCAGTGTGCAAGATGCTGTTCTGGCTGTCTCCACTCTTTTATGGCCTTGTAATTTCCCTCATCTTGTAATCAGATGTTTGAAAAATATTTGTATTTTGTAAACTGGCCAGACTGCATGCCCCTCCCAAGTGAAGTTGAGAATATGTACATCTTTACTTTGATAAGAGGTTATGAATCTCCTCCCTCTATTCTTTCGCCCAGATAAAATATTTGGGGAAAAATATTGTGTGTTTCTCTATACACTCTGTGTGTGTGTGTATATATATACTCACATAAAACATACATAACATCAGTATATCTTAATCTTTGATTAAGGTAAATTCTGGCCCAAGTGGAGCCCACAGCAAACCTTCAGTATTTTCAGTGAGACTTGATTTTCTTACTTTTCTTGGCAGCTGGATATTTTTATCTGTGATACTGATATACTGACACCCCATAAGGACATTGCAGCTACACCTATACCAGTGAACTGAACTAACCAAAACCGTAACATCCTTGCCGTTTGAAACATCAGTGTGATCCCTCACAGAGTTTTAGACTATAACATGGTAATTCTCTTAAAAAATATCCAGGTATTGCTCAGGGCAGACAAGGCAGACTCTTCTGAAGGCACTTTGGCCATATGAGTGCGGTGTAAGCCATGCCATTTACCCACTGGGACAGATAAAGAATGGTCATGTCCTATTTGATTTGCCTCTGTATACTTTATATCTTTTCCATAGAGGACCACTTATTTAAATAAAAGCTATAACATATGATTTTTCTGATTTTTCTGATTTGTAAAGACATTTGGTTTTTAAAAGTTTAGCTCTTCAAAAGAGAGTTTAAGAATGAATTTTAATTTCAGTGAAGAGAATTCTCCCATTAATTTTATTAAGATCTACTAAGCTTTATCTTTTTAATGTGCTAAAACATCACATTTGCTTTTGACTTTGTGTACTTCAGTAGATAAAATATTACAAAAAATATTAAAATTAAAATAAATGATTACTTTCATCTCAGATTATTTAGTGGGAACTGTCCTTATTTTATGTCATTTTACTACAATAATTTCAACCTGATTTTGCTAAGCATTTCAGTGGCATTGTATACCTTAACACAAGGTTTTCTATAAAAACCCATGCAATCACTTGTCATTATGAGTCTTACAACAGTCTTGAAAAAAAATCTGGTTTTCCCTGTCTGTTGAAAATACCACACTAGGTAATACAGTCTTCAGATTTGTGAATAAGATTTAGTAACCAGGAGAAATACTTGATCATGTAACTGACTAAAACTTTGTGGTATATCTCAAATTTTAAGGGTACAGTGATGTAGTCACGTGAATTCAGAAAACTTCCTGACCTTATGTGTTAATTTAATTTTTAATATTTAATACAATCTTTCAGTGACCTGAAACACAAACGAAAGACTGTCCACACCTCATATCCTTTGTGCACACCTCATATCCTGTTTTTATGTATTGCTTTCTACAGTTTACACTGATTTAGAAATTAGTCCATTATAAATTATGCTGAGAAAATAAATAGAACTGGTCGGTAACAAATGTATGACCCATTTTCTGTACCTGTGCACAAAAAAGTGTTAAATCATAGCTCTGACTGTGATTGCTTCAAGCCATCTGTGGACACTATTTTGAGTATCAGACATAGCAAAATACGCTTTTGTACTAAAATCTCGTAGTCTGACCTTCAACCTCTTTGTTTGATAAAAATCAGTAAATTTTGTTATATCCTGATATGAACGAAATATTGGTATTTGAACTGAAGATAACTCTGCCCTGTTATTTACCTGTTTAGTTAGCCTGTCATTTCTCCTGTGCACCTCACTCTTGCTTGCAGATACCTTTATCCTCAGAAATTAATATAGACTTAACTGCAAGCTATGTAAATAGAATCCCAATTCATTTAACACAGTACAGCTATGGCATATGTATGTACATACATGTATATTTATGCATACATATTTATATACATTTTTCACTTTAAAATCCTAATACAGTACGAGTTCTGCCCGTGCATTTGTATGCACTTAGTATATCTCACCGCCGCTCTACCCTTAAGATTTGCCTCGGTCTGTGAAAACTGTTTTAGGTAAACATGGAGAAAAAAAGATAGAAACATTTATAATAATGAAGTTTATTATCCAAACAAAACATACTCTGATTTAGACCCATAAAAAGTTAAACAAATGCAATTAAAAGGTTATTAAAAGTTAACAGAAAAGACATTTACCAAATGGATTGTGCCAACAAAGAGATGTGACCCTCTGTGATACAGTGTAAATTTGTCAGTGCATTCCTCATCCTAGTCTAGAGGAAAAGTAGGAAGGAAAAGAAATAAAAAGTTCAGTATCTGTAATCAGGACTAAATCAGGAAAAGAGTAAGGGAGCTCTAAATTACTTATCACTGCTCAGGAAAAAGCTACTGGAGTTACTGTGAGGTCTCTAAATGTCAGCTCCATTCTTAAAGCAGTCAAAAGGGGAAAGAGATTTAAAACAAAAATATCAGCAAACTGTGGTATATTTAGCTTCTGTCTTGAATACCATTTGTAGTTCTGATCATCTCTTCTCTAACAGGATATCTTAAAACTAGAAAAAAGTTAGAGAGGACTATGACAAGGACTATCAAAGACGTGATACGCAAGATGAACATAAAATCATTAAAGATTCAAAAAGGTGAATAAGGAATATTTACTCACAACTTCTGACAACAAAAGACCAAAAAGGAAACTAAATTAAATATTAAAACACTATGTTTACTACATGCACAGTAATATCCTTTTTCATGCCATGTGCAGTCGTGGAACTCACAGACTCTGGATCACAACAGAGAAGTACAAATGCGTAGTAGTTCATTGTGAATACAACCCTCACTTTCAGGAAACCTTCAGTGAGGATTTCTGGAGGTGGCAAAACTCTACTTAGGAATTTTCCCTGTCTGCTCTGCTTAAATTCTTTAGTTGTTTAACAGTGGACATATCAGACACAGACACTAAGGCAAATGAATCTCTTGCCTAAGTTTGAATAGCAGGTTTTTCATATTATCTCCAACACCACAAAAAAACCCCATATTAATGGTTTATGAAAATAAACATTCTATAAAGCATCACTGTATTTTTGGTACATATCATGCGTATGATTTTCCTATATGAACTGTTGATTGGATTAAAGTAAATTGCTTTTGGAAGAGCAGCAAAAGCCTTGTTAAACTGCACATGGTACGACATACTTAAAGATGTCAATTAAATCTAATGTTCAGAGTTCAACAAGTGAAGTCTGTTTTTAAAAATCAGAAATTCAAATTCATATAAACTGTATTTAAAAGAAGATGCAGATAATGTTTCTGAATGAGCAGTTATGCCAGCAAGCTTTAGTGAGATTTTTTTTTTTTGAATGAGTCCTCTACTAACTACCATAAAATATAGAATTGCTTAAATAAATATGTATCAAGATGGCATCCAAGAAAGCTTAAAACTGGCTACTGCTTTTAGAATTTCTGTGGGAGGGTTTCTTCTAAAAAAAAATTCGTCATCAAATGAATAGTTCATGAAATATGAAGTTGAAGGAAAGATGAACTCTAATAATATACATGTGGAATTAACTAAACCAGAAAAGATTATCAGGAAAAACAGGAACAGAAAAACAAGGAACGCCCTGCTTCTCATTTCATGGAACTTAACCTTGATCCAGTATTTTCTGAACATGGTGACATGGCAATGAAGAGGAAACACTAGATATATATTTTAATTATGTGTGGAGTAGAGTTCTATGTAAAAAATTGTATGTATGTAAGAAGAAATTGTAAAATTTGTATTGTTTGTTGGTAGTAAAGTGATGACGCTTTCACAACCGGAGAGAAATATCTCAAGAATTACAGTGGAAATATGCACTAGGGAAATAACAGAATTAGCTGCCGCTGAGTAACCATAAGGTATGGACCAAGACTGTGAAAGTGATATCCTTTCGGTCTCCACTGTGAAATCACAGACCACGGGTTATAAGAACGACATCTTTTATTAAGACTGGATCTAATAATACAAAGTAACTAAGGAGAAGACTAAAGTCCCGTCAGCGTTTGTCTTGCTTTTCAGAAGTTTCTGTTGCCTTTCACCTTAAATAATCCATTATTTTAACATCACCTGCACTTCATTACATATAACCGTGTCTGACATTTCCAAGTAGCACTGAATTTCTGTATTGTTCCATTATGAATCTAATTTTCTGCACCTTTTATAGCAGAATAGTCATTTTAAATTGCATAGGCCAGAAACTTTACTAGTGTATTTTACAGACTAACATCCCAGACTACAGCGTGGGATCCTAGGCTCTGTCATAACATAGACAGTAAATAACAGGTATCAAGCAGGGATAATACCAGGCTTGCCCAGAACAAACTGTAGGACAACACACAAAAGTTAGAGGCATGAGGTGTTATCAAGGGCTCTCAGTCTGTTGTTCTGAGACATGCTGGCTACACTGCAGCACACTTGAACTCTTACAGAGGTGAGCCATGGGCCCCTGAGGTAATAGTGGTGTAGAAGACCGCTATAAGCTGTTTTTGTCTCGACATTGCCATTGTCATCTCTTGCTGGCCTCTGGAAAGAAACCGCCACAATGACCTGCAGGAAAGCGCTTGCGCACAGAGTAGCGCATGGACGGGCAAGAATGGACTTGTCTAAGCGGGCAGCACGTATGGCACGAACTGCACGTACCTGGACATGCTCTGCGCATGCGCAAATGCCCCTATAAAAGGGCAGCACATGCTCCTCCTCTCTCTCTTGCTCTTCTCCTCGCTGCCGGGCTCCGCTCTCCCCAGGGCCTCCACGCCTGCACAGAGACTGAGCCGACTGGACATCATCGAATCCGTGGTGGTGGTAACTGATCCCATAGCCCCGCACTTCTTTTCCTCATCCACTGGGGTTTTTCCGACTTCACTCCTTTTTTTTTTTCTGTCTCATCTTCTCCTCCCCCTGCTGCCATCGCTGCCTGGCCTCTGATTCCCGGTTCACCAAAATAAAGTTTACGAGGTTGCACGGCATATGACTGTGTTTGTGTCTTAATCTCGTCTCCTGGGATTGCATCGAAACCTCCCTGATATTGGATCGGGACATTTTAATTGGCGTCACGGACAGGATCCCTCGAGACGAGAGTGCCATGCTTCCTTGCTGTGGTGCGCTCTGTGATTGCCTGTGAATGAGGGCGAACGAAGTGTGAGGAAGGCGTGAATGGCAGTTTCTCCTTTCCTTTTGTACTGCTCTTATCACGGACTTGTGTATTAGTTTGGCCTCCTGGGAGTGAATAGGGGAAACCTGGACTTTAAGGTGTGACCCTCTCAGGACGATATCCCCTTTGTAGGAACTTTTGTAGGAACTTTGTAGGAATTTTGTGCTTTAGTTTACGTTTTGGCCTCCCAGGAGTGTATAGGGGAAGCTCGGATTTCAAAGCATGGCCCTCCTGGGACAACATCCCCTTTGTAGGAAAATGGCTGCCCAGCAGACAGCCGACACATGTGATTGTGTGTACGTGCAGGCTGAGGAAGCAGAGAGACTGTACTACTTTCTAGAGGCTCACCAAGCTCGCCCCTCGCTCCTTGGGCAAGGCTGGGCGAGGGACCATTGGTTTCGGTTACAGAGTGTGGTAGACAGAATGAAAGTGTTGCAAAAAGAAGCCAGAGTTAAGAGGGAGAAGGGAAAAGCGATCATCTGTGCGGTGTTGGGAGCGAGTTTGGCTGCTGCGGTGCAGGAAAGGAATCAGAGGTCTGGTCAGGCTGAGGCAGTGGTAGATCCTCTGCAAGCAGCGATAGAAACGCTGTGGGAACAGTTGTGGGAAGGTAAATGGCTGCTGGAGGAGGAGAGGTGCCAAAACGTAATATTGAAGGAGGAGTTAAGGAATCAGCTCCTGAGGGAGTCAGACTCCTTGGCGGAAACAGAAGTAGCGCGGGCAGAGAAAGGGATACGATCGATCTATCCCCAGGGAGACTTGAAGGGAGCAAAAGAGACCGCAGGCAGCCCCCCCACACATGTACCCGTTGGTTAAAACAGAATACATATATGAAAACGATGGTAATAATCGTCCCAAGGTTATTACTAAAGAAATCCCTTCTGCAGCAACTGAATTGGCAAAACTGCTAAAAGATTTTGCGAGAACCGCGAGAGAATAGGAGACCGAATATGTCTGGAGGGTGTCCCTTTCAGGGGGGGATGGGAACTTGTTGTCGGAAAGGGAAGCAGAAGGGTACTGGGGTCCGGGCATGTTCTTAACCACCAGCGGTCGCCGAGCCCCGTGGTCGCTGACTCAGAGGGCCGCGTACTGGGTGGGGGTTTGAACCCGCTGGAGAGGGGGGATCCCCTGGCCATAACGGTCATGACACTTCAGCTTGCCTTCAGATGATGTATGATCAGGAGCTCAATCCTAATCTGAGCTCCCCAATGCTGCTGCCGGCAGACCCCAAAAGAATGACTCCCCTAATACGGGGGCTTCCCGATTCCCTGAAACCCATAGGGATCCAGCTGCAGGGGAGAATTCAAAACACCCCCAGCGAGGAGAGAATCGCGG
>Ga0065711_1045140_pt1 | contig 13664 bp, 24 predicted proteins | sample Hoacrofraction12_FD_59098 | JGI IMG/M metagenome (GOLD analysis project Ga0065711, IMG submission 59098) | Hoatzin crop microbial communities from Cojedes, Venezuela - Epithelial fraction 12 v2 (version 2) | ecosystem: Host-associated > Birds > Digestive system > Esophagus > Crop | place... | reverse complement strand
CCAGCGGCCCCCCCACTCCGCACCCCGGCAGGCAGCGGGGCCCCGTGCTGCCAGTGCCAGAGGGCGTGGGGGGGCGGCCAGCGTGCCCCCCGGGAACGGCGCTCCCGCTGGGCCTGACGCACCCAGCGCCACGCGAAGGGGTTTCTTGGGGAGCTCGTCTCCAGCAGTGCCGCCTCGGCTGTCCCACGCTCTGCGTATTTTACCAGAAAGTGTTGGTCTTCCTTCCCGCGGAGCCGTGGCTCTGGTGGGCGGGAGCCCGACCTCTGCGGTGCCCGCGCCCAGCCCCGCGTCCCTGGTCCCCCGTGCTCCGCGGCACCTCCAGGCACGGCCAGGCGGGTGGGGGGTGTCCTGCCCAGCCCCTGGCCGCCTAGGGCTGTGCCGTGCTTGGCAGAGGCGGCCCCGTGGGCCGTGGACAGTTTGCAGCCCCTCGTGCTGAGCCTGTCCCCGGGGCTCTCGCCCGTCCAGCCCTGCGTGCTCCAGCTCCTCTGGCACCGCGGCCGAAGCCCCCCGCAGCCCCCGGCCCCGTGGCCCGCTGCAAGTCCCCGGGATGTGCGGCATTTCAGGAGAGGCCAGCAGCACCAGGGGGGTTTTGGTGGGAGGTCAGGGCAGCGCCGGCAAAGGGGAAAGCAGTGGCAAAGCTATCCATTAAAGCGTCTCAACTCAATTAAAGCTATTGATTAATCAATTAGAAGAAGCTTGACTCAAATTCTTGGTAATAATCCAAACTGTCCCCAGTGATGGACAGCTGTGCATGGTGGTGTCCATGTCCCCAGCACTCGTGCCCCCACTGCACGTCCTCAGGGGTGGCACCTGCCTGGCCGGGGGCTGCAGCCTCACCAGGTCGTCATGCTGTGGGGCTGGAAAGGCGCCCGCCGAGGCCATGCACGCCTCCGGCCCCGGCAGCGCTGGCCGCTTCCCCAGCTGGAGGCTGGGCACAGGGCAGGGGCAGGGCCCAGGAGGCGGCGGTGGGAGCCGGAGAGCTTTGCTGGGGAGGGGCAGTGAATAAACACACAGCCGAGCCCCAGTGTGTGGGTGACCCCGGCAGCAAAACGGGAACACGGGGAGCCCTTGCGGCAAACCTGCCCTGCCGACGGCAAGCGAAGCCGCTGGGCTCCGCGCTGAAGCGTTAATGGCATCTTTATATCTCTGGTAATATATTGCATTGATTTTCTCTTGTTATAACTGCGGTTCCTGCATTGCAGGCCAGGGTTTTGTCACTTTACCTCGACAGGGCGCCGTGGATTTACTCCCCGCTGTGCCACTTGCAGCCCTGGAGCCGTGTGCCGCGCTGGCACTGGGGCCTGGCACCCGCTGTCTGGGGGAGCTGGCACGGGCATGGGGTCAGCCCGGCACCCCTGTCCCCCCTGGGCGGCGGGTAGGGGGCCCGGCAGGAGGGCAGCTGGGTGCAGAGCGTCCCTGCCACTGCCCAGGACTTTTATTGGCCCAAAGAAAACGCAGCTCCTGCACATGTCGTTAACGAGCTGACATTTCGGCGCAGACCTGGCTCTGGCCTCTGTGGCAGTCGGGATGGGGAGGTGGTGGGAGGCCCCAGCCCCGGCACCCCCACCCTGGCACCGTGCCTTGGGGTGCCCCGCGGTGCCAGCGGCCACAGCCGAGCCAGCCCAGAGCCCACTGCAGTGGGGGCACCAGTCCTCCCAGCACCCCGTAAATCCCCCAGCTCGTTGTGCTGCGAGGAAGGTTTTGTCTCTCTCCTTCTTTATGAAACATGCTTTAATTTAAATTGACTTTTCTGTATTTTAGCTGCCTGCCCCCGGGCTCCCAGGCAGCTCGACTGGCACCCCAAGGTGCTGTGGCTGGGGTGGCTGGGTGGCACCATCCCACCGGGGCTTGTCACCCCCGTCCCTCCTGGGCACCCCCAGACCTGTCCTGCTCCCCCAAGCCCTGGGGCTGTGCGAGGCGAGCCGGGGCTGGGAGGGGGCACCCTGGGCTTCCCTTCCTCCCTGAGCTTGCTTCTCAGCTGTAAAGCACCCCAATATTTTTGCAACCATGTTTGGTTTTTGGCTTTTGTAGGTGAGTAGATTCTGGCCTTTTTATGTGCAGGAAAAGGCTGGGAAAAATAATCCACGTGACCCAGCATCTCGTGGAGGCAGCTGCAGGAGCTTCGCTTGTGTTAAGTCTCACGGTTTTTCACCAAAGATGGTCTTCCCCAAACCCATCCCCTCTGGCTGCGAAGGGACCAAGAGATGAACAGCCTCTCCAGAAAGACCCAGCGCCAATCCAGCCCCCCCTCCCCACCTGCGTGCCTGCGGCCAGTGTGTCCCCGCGATGGCCACGTCCCCTGCCCTGTCACCCCCACCCCGCCATGGCGTCCCTCCCAGCCCCCCCTTGCTGGGGCTCGCTTTGCTGAGCGGTGCGGCCTGGCCAGCTGCACATGTATCCCCAGCTCTCTTCCTCGCCCAGATTCCCACCCAAATTTCTTGGTCCTCCCGGTTTTCATGGCCCTGGGCACCACTAGGGGTTTGGCTCAGGGACCTGGCACCGCAGGGACTCCCTGGGGGGATCCATCACTCTGCCAAGTCCTTCTCTTCTTACCAGGGTCCATGCATATTGTGCAGTGATAATTTGTTAATGAGCATCTTTCTGCTGCTGAGCCGCCTGCTTTATTGCCATTGAAGTCTGCTGTGCCCTTCACAGCCGCCTGTGCTGCTCAGCCTGTTGCCCCCTCCCAAAACGAAGGACCTGCCAGGGCTGCAAATGGCTGATGAGGGGGTGCAGCAGGGCTCTGCCCCACAGCCGGGGCTTGCCCTGGTCCTGTGAGGGTCTTCCCCTCGCGGTGGGAGTCTCCTCCACCTCTTCTTCTTCTTCCTCCTCCTCTTATTCCTGAGGCTCCTCTCCCTCTGTCCCCTCCATCTCTCCATCCCCACCATCCCTCCTTTCCCTCCATCCCTCCGGTTCCAGGCACCAGGCAGCAGGTGGGAGAAGCGGGGAAAGGTGCCAGCCCCTCCCAAAGCTGTGATGAAGATTTCTGCGGGATGCCTCAACGAGTACATGGCCCCTCTCAGGCCTCCCTTTCTTACAGCCTCCAAAAACACTCAGGTAAAAGAAAATCTAGACATCATATTATGGGAAACAAATGCCCAACCTTTGCCAGTTTATGGCTGTTCTTCGTCAGGGAGGATCAAACCGGGTGGGAACGTGATACAAATCCTGGTGGAGCCAAGAGGAGGCAAGGACCGAGCAGCCCCCCCGTCCCCATGGCTCCTGGCACGGGTGGGCTCTCCATCAGCCAGCCGGGATTTTCTCGCTGTTCCAAGATTTCATGGGAAATTAATGAGGAGGCCAAATTCTCCTCCAGCTCTTGGAGGAGGCCGGGGCGGGCGGTGCCTGGGCCCGCTGAGCTGGCAGATGTTGTTTAACATTCCCGGCAGTAATTAATAGACGGCTTCATCACTCTTGTATGATTCAAGCATGTCGTCCCGCTTCTCTGCAAACACGGAGCAGAAATATTTGTTAAAAGTGGCTGGCGTTTTCGCATGATCATTAGCGCTCGAGCAGCTCCAGCAGCTGCAGGATTTATCGCCTTGCCAGGATTTCTTTTGGCCTCACGACGCCTTCGCCATCCCTCCCTCCGCTGCCAGCCCCTCCTGGCGAGAGGCTCCCTTTATCACCTTCCCTCTGATTTATGTCCTGCCGGTTGCAGCTTCTCCTTTACACCATGGTTATGGATTCCCCCCTTTTCCATTCATTGCACTGCAGTAGGATGGGCTTTGGCCAAACCATCCTGCTGACCAGGGGCACCCAGTGAAATTCATCCCTGCAAGGCTCTGCAGGGATCGCTCCCACCAGCGGGTGCCCGCGGCGGGATGCAGGGGAAGGGTCCCCCCGGGATGCTCCAGCCGACAGCGGTGTGTGCAGGGACACGATACAGGCTGGGCTGGGCACGGTCACCGCAAGCGGTGGCCCGGGGAGTGGGAGCAGAGCTGGCTTGTGGGAGGTGGCAGCCATAGGCAGCACCGCCAGTGCCCCAGGGAATCACTGCGGAGACAAATTAATAGGAGCCTCCCGGCTCATCCTCACTCACAAACAACAGCAAGCAGGGTCCTCCCAGGAGCACCCTGCCCGTGGTGTGGCACAGCACCGTGTCAGCCCCTGCGCCCAGCGTGGGGACATGGTGGGGACGCAGGGGACGGGTGCTCAGGAGGGCCCTGATGGCCACATCGGTGGAGAGAGCGGGGCCCGGGTAGGATGGGGGTGCTCCCACCGCTGCCTGCCTGGCTGAGCCGGGGCTACTGAGGTGCCCGAGGTCTGGGCTCAGCCATCCACCAGCTGTGGGAGCAGGGGCCCATACAGCCTGGCACCACCAGGACACAGCCTGGCACCCCTGGGGCACAGCCTGGCATCCCCGGGGCACAGCCTGGCCCTGGTTCCCAGCCCGTCCCGCAGCCCCGCAGGGCTCAGGGACCAGCCTCGGCTCTGCCAGCGCCGGCACACTCGAGCCCCGTGCCCCATGCTACAGGGTGCAGGCACCCCTCCCCAGCACGGCCCTCTGCCGCCCGGTCACCATGTTAAGCCATCTCTTAATTAATCAGGCTGATTGTAATGTGTTTTTAGGGCATTAAAATTCAATTGTGGAATTCTCCGCTGGCTGGGTGCGCAATGAATACAGAAGTTTGCCTAATTAGAGCTGACACGCAGCCGGCGGGAGACCCAGGCAAACGGCCCCGCCAGGGCTGCCCACCTCGCAGCCCCTCGCCTGGTCTCCAGGATGCCCACCCCTGCTGCTGTGGGGACGCGGTGGGGACCAGCGCCTGCCGTGGGCACCCGGCCCCTGCCCTGGGCGCAGCGAGGGCAGTGCTGCCCGGCCGCTCTGTCGCTGGGGACATCCATGCCAACACCCTGCTCGGGCACCAGCCAAGAGCAGCAGAGATGTTTCCTTATCGGCAGCATCAGGTCTTCGCTGTCATTACCACGGCAATTATCATCTCATTTGGAGTCTTTAGCTGCCATAATCTGTCTCTTGCACTGATTTATTCTGCAGGCCTCTTCCCCAGCACTGCTGGAGGGAAGCAGCCATCAATAAGGAGGCAACGAGCTCCGTCTCCCGCAGAAGCCTCTCCCAGTCCGGAGCGGAGCAGAGGTGCCCATGGCTGGGGTACCCTCTCGGTGAGGGCAGGGCCATCCCCACAGCAGCGCGTGGCCAGGACCAAACTGAAACCTGCCACCTCCCGACACGGGTTAGGAGCTGGTTCCTCCACATCTGACACGAGTTTGTTGTTTCAGCACACATGGGGCTGAACTGGCCGTGCGCACAGGCAGACTGGGAAGCAGAGGAAGGGGATCACCCTCCGGGGGCGGACAGAGGACGCCGAAACCGCAGTTTCCTTGTCTTTCTCCTGTCCCCAGACCGGGCTGTTGCTTGGAGTTCATCTTCTCTCCATTTGCTTCAGTCAGTTCCTCCCGTGACCCCACCAGCGCCAAGAGCTTCGCTGAGACCTTCCTCACCTGCGTTTGCCAACTGCCAGCTCTCACTTGCTGCTCCTGGCTTTCCCGCTCCTGGGCCCTGCAGCTCTCGCCTCCCCTTCCACCTCCCTGCGCAGCTGGGAGCTCCGGGGCTTTTCCAGACAGCGGTTTGGTGGTGGGCACCAGGCAGAGCTCCCCAGGCACCGTGAGCTGCCCCAGAGGAGAGCCCGAGCGATGGGACGGGAGCGACAGGACAGTGCCAGGCAGCTGCCGGCCCCAGGCGGGCTCGTGCATGGCTGGAGTCACCCGGGGTTGCTGTATGCGGCCCCTGCAGCTCCCGGGGACGGGGTTTTCCTCCTGCCTGGCTCTGGCAGCCGGGAGGCCGTGGCTGTGCCAGCAAAGCCCTGCTTCCTGCTGCCTGCTCCTCGGTCCCTGCCAGGAGGGAGCTGTGCCGGGATGGGCACCGGGCAGGCTGGGGCCGTGCTGTGGGGCTTGGAGCTGGAGCATCCCCCGGGAAGGGCCCAGCGGTGACAAGTGTCGCAGTGGGAGGCCACCTGCTCGCACCGGCTGGTCCCCGATGCACAGCCCTCCCTGGGCATCGCTGCCTTTCGCCTGCCCCCGGGGTGGGAGGGGCGTCCCCGGCTGCGGTGAGCGGCCAGCCCAGGTCCCCCCAGTACACGAGGGGCCCCACGTGCTGGTGCTGGCGGCAGCAGTCACCCTCACTGAGCGCACGGAGCAGGATGCCTCCCCTGTGGGAGGGACCCCCTGTGCCCCTACAGCCTCGCTGGCACCCTGAGCAAGACGAACCCAGTGCCGCAGCAGCCCTGGTGCCCACCCTTGCTGCCACCCGCAGCCCCGTGTCTGGGGCAGGGTGCCTGGGGTGGATGTGGGGTCGGCGGGGCAAGGGGGAGCCACCAGCCGAACCCCCGTGCCACGGCTGAGCCTGGCTGCGGGGCACAGCGGGGTGGGACAGCCAGGCTGACGGTGGTGCCACCAGTTGCCGCAGCTCCATCCCAGTCCAGTGACATGGCTCCCGTCCCACCCCTGCACCCGCCACAGCTCAACCTGCCTAATGGAATCCATTTATATGCAAAATCCCCAGAAAAAAGCGGTAATTAATGAAGTCCCTTTCATTACCATTATGCAAATGCGATTAATTTCAGCTGTTATGAATATGCAAATATTACAATTATGATCTAATTGCCAATGTGTGTAGGGGAGCAGGCAGAATATCAAGTCTCAGCCCCAGCCCCAGGAGGTTTGGGGTGCGGAGCCGCGCTGGGAGGGCGCAGGCAGGAGGGGAGAGCCCAAGGGGGGGGGACCCGCAGCTGGGGGGGCTCAGCCTGGTCCCGAGGGCTCGGCGGGAGGGTGTGTGCGGGGCCAGCGGGGCGCGCCCCGGCCCTGCGTGGGACCTCTCCACCCGCCCTGCCGTGCTGCGGGGCAGGGTCCCGCAACCCCTAACCCCCGGGGCCGGGGTGGGCTGGGGCTGAAGGGGTCCCCCCAAAACACCATCCGTCCTTCTCCGGCCCGGTGCAGCCTTGTAAAACACTCATCTCTGGGCTGCAGGGAGGAGGAAGAGGAGGAGGAGGAGGAGGAGGAGGAGGAGGGTTACCAGGCAACTCGTTGCTGCATCGCTGGAGGGTACAGAGGCAAATGGCAGCGGGAGGCAGGGACCTGCCCTGACCCCGCTCCCACCCGTGTCCCAGGGTGCCAGCCAACGCCAGCAGCGTGTCACCGGCCCCGCGGCACCCCCGCACCGGGCACCGCACCCCCCGCGACAGGGAGCCCCTCCCCCACCCCCGCGGGTGGGCTGGCGGGGACAGGCGGGTCGCGCTGCGGGGGTGCCCTGCGGGGGGATGCCCTGCGTGGGGCCGTGGGGATGCTCTGTGCCCGGGAGGAGGAGGAGGAGGAGGAGGGTGCGGCAGCTGAGGCTGTGCGCAAGGCAGCGCAGCAGCTGCTCCCAGCTGTGCCCGCAGCTGGCACACGCACCTTCCCCCGGGGCAGAGCAGCCCGCAGCTGCTCCAACGCTTCCCAGCCCTGTCCTGCCCTCCCTGCCCGGTGGCAGCCCCAGCCTGGCCCTCACAACAGCCCCCCCGCACCCCGGAGAGCAGGGCGGGGGTCCCCGGGTGCAGGCTGGTGGCTGACGGCGGTGCCTGTGCAGGGGTCTTGCGCTGGCAGGCCGGGGAGACCCTCCTGCCTTGGGGCCTTCTGTCCTGACAGCCCGCATCCTGCCACCCCTCTCCCAGCTTTGGGGCTCCTGTCCTCGGGGTTCACGGGGAGCCCAGGCCACCACCCCAGGGGACACGTGGAGGGTGGGGGGCTGTAAGGGCACTGTCACCCCTCGGGGACCCTGGGGCCTGCTCCCCACTGCCCCAGCAGCCCCGTCTGCACAGCCCGGTGAGGCCAAATGCCCTGCTCTGGGGCAGGAGAGGCTTCTCCTCGCCCATTACCACGACCCTCTGCTTCACAGCAGCAGGGACCAGCTGGAATCCACATCTCCCACCCCCCCACACCCCCGATGTGAGGATGGAGCAGGACTCCCTCATTGTTCACACTCATTTGAGCAGCATGTGTGTTAACGAGGGACATCTCGCACCCAGGGAGGGGGAACTGAGCAAGGCAGCAGGCAGCGGGGTGCCTGGCGGCTGGCACGAGTGGGTGGTCCCCACGCCTGCACCCAACCATGCAGCCCCAAACCCCCAATCCCCTGGCTCCTTCCCGTGGGGCTCAGCTAGGAGGAGGAGGAGGAGGAGGAGGAGGAGGAGGAGCAGAGGCTTCTCAGAGCTGCTGCTCGGTTTCCAAGGCAATGAGACGTAATGGCTGTTCATCCCGGCAGGGTCATCCCTCCTTACTGGAGCCCCGGAGGAAGGGGCTGGGGGGGAGCTGCAGACCCCACAGACCTGCCAAGCGCCCGCGGCCTCAGCGCTGCCAGGGCCAGTCCTGCTCCATGCGGGTCAGCGCGGGCCGGGCACCGCTCGCGGACGCCGGGAGTTTCGCACGAGCTGTTCCCCGTCGGTCACCATCAGCGCCAGGCGTGGAGTGGGACGTTCAAATCCCCAGCACTGCTGCTGCCGTGTCCTGCCAATGCTGGTGGGGTGCCAGACCCGGGGTGACCCTCAAAGGTTGCAAATGAAGAGAAACACCAAAGCACGGTGTTTGTCCCCCATCTCTCCAGGGTGGTGTGGGCACCCATGGGTGCTGTTACCCCTGTGTCCAGCAGCCCTGCGGTGACTGGCAGCGGGTGCTGGGTGCTCCATCCCCCTGGTTCTGGCAAAGGCACACAGCCCTGGCCCTGCTCCCTTCACCGCCCTGTGTGTTTTCCCAACTAATTGAATTCAGAGAGATTTCTTCCTGGCAAAGCCAATCGATGAACCCTGTGTTATCAGCCCCCCTGGCCCTCAGGATGGATATGGGCGAGGGGAAAAATTGAATTTGTGGCCATTTTCATCGGGATTTAATTGGGCAGTCTCACCTCGTTGCCTTAATCCCGTGCGCTGACGCGCACAGCCAAGCCGGCTGCTCCCCTTATTTATCACTTTTCAAATATTTGCCTCTTTGCAGTTGTGGGAAATCGATGCTTCTGCCTGTGGCATGCCGGGAGCGACCTGGCCGGGCAGCCGGGCGGCCAGGGATCCATCAGCTGCTGCCATCGCTATCGACAGGGCGATTGGGGTTTAAGAGGCACTTTGATAGCAGAACCGGCACACATTAAGTGCTCGTCATCAGGGGATGATCATGACTTATTACCGCTAATTCTCCCTGCGCAGCGGCAGGGCTGCAGGGCTCTTCCTCACTAATCGCCGTGCGGCTCTGTGCCGAGGCGCCAGCGCAGGGGTCCTGCCCCGCTCCCCTGGGATGGGGTCCTGCGGCCCCCTGTGCTCCCGGCCTGGCCCTCGGAACCTTTGGGTGCCCTTGTCCCCAGGGTGCCGGGTGTTGCTGGAGGGCTGGGGCTCTCCCTGCCCCCTCACCACACGTCCAGCCTGGGGGGGGGGTTCAGTCCCTGCCAGGCTCATGGCAGCCCGGCTGGGCCAGTGGAGGGGCTGCAAAGCTTTGGCTGCAGCCACAGCCACAGGCGCCCACAGAGGAGCCGGATGCCCACGCTGTCCCTCTCACTTCTTGCCAGGCATCCCCAGGCCCCAGCTCCAGCTCCAGCCCCCCCACCTCACACCATCCCCCCCACCCAAGCCATCAGCATCCTGGTCCCTGGGGGTCTCAGCTGGACGGGAGACAGGACCAGCGCTTGTCAGCAGGGCAGCACTGTCCGGGTGACCCCGTACAGCTGCCGTGCCAGCCCAGGGACAGGGGATGGCTGGGCTACACGGCATCCACCTCTCCTGCAGGCTGGGGTGTGGGGGCAGCTGTCTTCCCAAGCTTGCTCCCAGTGGCTCTCGGTGCCAGTGGTCGTGGTCGTGCCGACTTGGCTCTAGCCCCATGTTTGCCTCCCTCCTCCCCGGGATGCTCCAGGATCCCTGTGCAAACCTGGGCAGCCTCCAGCCCTGGCGGCCCCGTTCCCCAGCGGAGCTACGGCGGGGCAGCCACCGAGCCCTTCGCCGATGCGGGCTCTTGCTGTGAAACCAGCCGGATTAGTGTCGTCCAGCCCCGTCGCTTGGAAGGCGTCCAGTAACGAGCAGCCGGGGAGAGAGAGATCCTCGGTGGCAGCAAACAGACGCTGCTGCCGCCGTGCAGCGGCTCTGGCACGTGCGAGCTGCCAGCTCAGCGCTGGGAGCGGGACCACGGAGGTGCTTCCCAACGGCCCCGTGCGAGGGATGGGAGCAGCGGGTGGCCTTGTCCTGTCCCCTCTGGGCGGGGAAGGGGGTCCCAGCCTCCCTGCAGCGGCCCTGGGGCGGACGGGGGATGCTCCCGGGTTGCACAGAGGTGTCCCAGCTGCGGTGCAGAGGACAAAGGTCTTGGCAGCTGGACGCCGGAGCCTCACTGGCATGGCGTGGGTGCACCCAGGAGGAAGGGCATAGGGAGCTGGGAGTGGCCCAATCCCTGGCTGCTGCGACCTCGCTGGCACCCATTTGTCCCTGCACATGGCTCAGCTTCGTCTCCAGCCCAGCCTGAGCTCGTGCCCTGGGCAGTCCTGTCTTGGGGCCGTGCCGGAGCCTGCTGCTTTGGCAGTGAGGACCCTGCTTCTTATTTCCAGCCTGAATTTTTTCATGGTCAGTTCAAACGCATCATCCCTGTGCAAATGCTGTGCTCCAGCCTGGCAACCCTGCGTCCTCCCAGGTGCTCATCCTCACAGTGTGCTCGGAGAGAGAGAGCGCCTGTCCCCTCCAGCTGCTGGGGGACATGGGTCTCCCTGGGACCTCCTCGGAGGGACAGCAGGATTCATGCTAGAGGGGCTGAGCCCAGCTCCCCTCCTCAGCTCCTTCCCTTGCACCCCAAGCCAGCCCGTGTCCCTGCTGCCGGCCCTGGGGTTGGAGACGTCCCTTCCCTGTCCCCAGAGCCACCGCGGGGTGACATGATTCACACACCCGTCCCCATTGCCATGGCAATGGGCGCTCGCTGCCCTCCACCCCACAGGGTAGCCCTTAATGAAGGACCTAACAAAATAAAGAGGTCAAACCGGCCTAAGAGGGCTGGTGACATGCTGCTGACCTCTGACTCATGTGGCCTTGGTGTCACTGCCACCAGCTACCCCAGCAGAATTCCCCAGGGCTGTACCGCCCGTCCCTGCACAAGGAGCAGGTACGGCCCCGGGATGCTCTGGAAAGGGTGCAGGGGCCGGGTCCCCTCGCTGCCGCCGCCATGTGGAAACCCCTTTCTGGAGATGAAGGATTCAGCGGAGGCTGAGCCGGGGTCTGGGGCTTTGCAGGGTGGGAATTGGTTTCCTTGTTAAGTGCCGGGTTTGGTTTATTTATCAGTCTGTTTATGGGAACAGACCCGCCCCGCTGTGAATTATTCATGGCCCCTCGCAAGCTCATTCTCAAAATATCAATTTCTCTCCGTCACGCCAAGCAGCACTTATGGCTAAAAGCTTTGTTAAAACGAACCGCCAGCCCAGTGAGCCAGGGAGGGGATGGGAGCAGCCGGGAGCGGGGCTCTGCAGTGGGGTCCTGCCCTCGGCCCCTGCACCCACCTTGCAGTCCCGGAGCCGTGGGGCAGGACACGGACACGCCGGCAATTGCAGGAGGGGACCCGGCGTGGGGTGGAGGGTGGGCATGGGGATGGTGGGCGGGCATGGGGATGGTGGGCATGGGGATGGTGGGCATGGGGATGGTGGGCATCACCCCGGAGGGGAGCAAGGGGAGGTCACTGCAGCACCCGGGGACTCTCCCTCAGGCTCTCTCCCGAGTAAGCTGCTTCCCAGCCAGGGGGGACACGTGGGTCCCCCCGCTCTGGGCATCACGGCTGCGTTTGCAGAGCCACATGAGGAATTAATCAGGTGGCGGAGCAGGGACGGGCACAGGCATTAGCAGGGGGAGCTGCTGGAGTGGGAGGCAGGGAGGGAGCTGCTGCGGCACAAACCAAAGCAGCCGCAGCCGATGATGGCACAGGGATGCTCCTCTCCCTCGGGGATGCAGCCGGGATACTGGGACCCCCATGCATTTGTTCAGATCCCACCCCAGCAAGTCACCCTGGATGCCACCAGTGCCAGACCCTGCAGCCTGCTGGCATGGGGACAAGCGCAGGATAGGCAGTGGGAGCCCATCTCTGGCTGCCGGGAGCAGGGGCTCCGGGCACAGGGCAGCACCCATGCCAGGGCCACCCTCGGCACCAGCTGGGGACACCCGGCATGAGGCGGGCACAGCACCCTGACCCGACCCTGCCCCGAGCAGCAGCAGGGACCCTGCAGGCAGCAGCTGGGCCGGAGCAGCACTGCTGGTAATCACTAATTAAAATGCAGATGCTCCCCAAACTGCAACTCCTAGTTTCTCTAGCAACTGCTAAATCAAAAGCAACGAGGCAGGGAAACGCCGAGTCATGCAATGGGTGCCGGGGTCAGTGTCGGCAGGGGAGGCTGGTCCTGCCCCGGTACCCCCAGCCCGGCCACGCAGCCACACGTGGCATGTCCAGCCCTGCTGCTGGGGACCCAGCCGGTGGATGCCCCATGCTGGGAGGGGGCTGAGCCCGTGGGGCAGCACCCTGCCTTCCCCCTGCTTCACCCCAGCACCAGCCTCCAACGCTGTTCTCCAGAGCACCTGGGCAGGGGGCTCAGCCCCTGCTAAGGCAGCATTTTCTCCTTCTCTCTGCCCCCTCCGGGCCCACTGCAGGTCTCCTCATCCCCCCCGGTTAACCCCTGCCAGGCCAGCACAGCCTGCCTTCGCCCTGCATGCACAGGGGTGTTGGGTTATTCTCCCCCAGGACCATCCTCTCCTGCCTCCGAGAGCCACCGCCCACAGGAAGGCGAAAAACCCGAACAAATAGAAAACTCAGATGCTAATGTGCCCTGCCCACAGGGTTGCATTAAACTGTGTTTTGGGAAGGAGGACAACCCAGTTCTCCCTAAACCTCCACCTAAGCACCTCCCCCATGTTACCCCTTGCACTGCGGCTGCTCTGCTGCGCTGGGCCCGGCACCTCAGGCTGTGGTGCAGCAGCAAACCATCTTCTTCCTCGGCATTGTTTCACAAGTCTTCGTCGTGCTAGCAAAATTTTTGCATCCTCACATTGCCTGTCAGTGCAAACTGAACAGTTTTGGTCCCGAGGGCCTCTCCTTGGCATGGCACTTCCCTGTTGCCTCTCCATTAACAAGACTGTTTAGGGAGTCTGTCCTTGAGCGGGTTTTTAATCCATCTACTGTGCCCTCTTAATTCCTCATAAAACAAGTTTTTAATCAAAATGCCATGTGGCAATAAGTGAAACGCTGGAGGGAAATCCGTGGTGCTCTTGCCGGTGCTGCTGCCCTTACCTGCCAGGCTCTGCTCCCGCCCAGCGGGGCAGCGGGTCTGTCGCACAGGGCTGATGTGGGACGCACAGCGCTTCACCTCCTGGCTCTTTGACATGACCCCAAGATGAACCCTCCGCTGTTCTGCTTAGCTCAGCATCTCCCCACCTGGTCTTTGCTTTTTGCACCGTCCCTTTTTGTTTGCCACCCTGGTCCAAGGGAAAGTGGCTCTGCCTCCGGCATGCAGTTCAGGCCAGGCTCCAGGCTTTGGGCATGACTCCATTTTTCCATCATTTTTCCAGATCAGCGTCTGGAGGACTCATCAGCAAGACCCCCTCAGCAACGGCATCCTGCACCCAGGGACCTGCCCTGCTGCACCACGCAGCTCCTGCCGCACCCCCCCCCCCCCCCCC
>Ga0065711_1045138_pt1 | contig 13664 bp, 10 predicted proteins | sample Hoacrofraction12_FD_59098 | JGI IMG/M metagenome (GOLD analysis project Ga0065711, IMG submission 59098) | Hoatzin crop microbial communities from Cojedes, Venezuela - Epithelial fraction 12 v2 (version 2) | ecosystem: Host-associated > Birds > Digestive system > Esophagus > Crop | place... | reverse complement strand
ATCACCTCCCTACTCCTGCTGGCCACACTATTCCTGACACAAGCCAGGATGCTGTTGGCCTTCTTGGCCACCTGGGCACACTGCTGGCTCGTGTTCAGCCGGCTGTCGATCAACACCCCAAGGTCCTTTTCCGCTGGGCAGCTTTCCAGCCACTCATCCCCAAGCCTGTAGTGTTGCATGGGGTTGTTGTGACCCAAGTGCAGGACCCGGGATTTGGCCTTGTTGAACCTTGGCCCATCGATCCAGCCAGTCCAGATCCCTCTGCAGACCGTTCCTACCCTCGAGCAGATCAACACTCCCACCCAACTTGGTGTCATCTGCGTGTATATTATATAACAGTTTGTTTGTTTAGATGCTGGAGCACCGCTGTCCATGCATTTTTGGCTAGGGCTTCTCAGGATCATACCCTAAGTTGGGGCTGCTGCACTTTCACAGTCTTCTCTTTCTTTGGCTGGGCAGTCTCTTTGCTGACCTCATGGTGACTGATTTTCCCTGATGGTGAGGTGGCTCATCCAGGTGTCACACACGTGCCGTTGGTAAGTCCAGTCCTGGTGTCTGCCGTGGCATTCAACTATGGCACAGCCCTCACCAAGTACTTTGCAGGGGAGAGAGAGAGCGAGCGCACCATCCTCGCTGCAGACAGGTAAAGTGACCACCAATAGAGGTGGACAGCCCAGCAATCAGAAACCCTGAGGGTTTCTGTGAAACTCTGCAAAATGTGGGCTTTAGTAATAATGGCTGAAACACAGAGACTTTGTCCAGGCCTGAGCGAGAAAAGAATCTGGAATACCTGTCGTCCTTGGGGGACAGCATGGCATTAGTTGAGATGTACTTTGTTCCGGGATTGAGTTAGCTTTACAGCATGCATGCCTCTTGTCATCCTTCACCCTAGTGATGGAGTCTGAACTGAGGAAAGGTGGAGTCCTGTTCCTGATAATGAATGGGGAAGCCTGAAGCTACTGTGCTTCCTATGCCAAAGCTTTGCGCTATTGAAGATAGTGGTAAATTTGCTTTAAAATCAGCTTCTGTTGACTCTTCTGAGTCATATACATAACAGGTATTGCTGACTTGGCATCACTGACAGTGCTGGAGGAGGGATGTATTGTCTCCTGTTTGTTTATAATGGGGAATAGTGCTGTGAACTGCTGCTGCTCTGCAGAAGCTGCAGAGCAGCACTGTGAAATAGTTAACTGCACCATTGTCTTACCGTTCTGAAAACTGGGTTAAGTCACTTAACCGTTTAGAATATTTTTAGGTTCAGTGTTGCATGAAGGCACACCAGCAGGAGCAGTGTCTCTGGATCTTCTAGTTACATATGCTATAAAATGCCCATAATGTTTTCATTTCTTAACAGTAACTTTGAAAGATTTTTGATCTAGGCTTGAAATAATAACATGAAAATGGTATGTAATTTACAGCTTACACGTATTGGAGCAAAATTCATGTTTGTGGCAGGGATGTTTGTTTCGGGATGTGTGACCATTCTGTTTGGGTGAGTAATTTTTGTTGGTTGATTTCGTTGTATTTGTCTTCTAATCATTTTCACCCATATGGAAAGATGGCCACAAAACAGAACTGGAAACTCTTGGGCATCTTTCGGGTGTTGGTTACGTCACCTAACTTTTTGCATCTTTACTTTTTATCTATCCCTTGCAAAGCAGAATGAACGCTTCTCCCATTTAGTAGTTTCAGAGCCTGTTTAGTACTTTGAAAGCAAAGGAGGAAGGTTCTACATATTTAAATAACTACCTCAGCTGATGAACAGCAAGAAGTCTGTCAAAGTGCAGCAAAAGGGAACTATTTATGCCTAATGTTTTAATTATTATTTTCTTAAAAATACAGAGTAGAAATGAGAAGCTTTGCCTGGCAGGCAGAGAAGCTAAGCCACTCCTTTTAGCAAAATAAAAGTTTTATTAATAATGAAGGAAGCTCTTATTAGGTAGTTGTAACTCATTTCATCAGACTCCTTACACAGTTGCTTGGGAAAGCTGTGAAATACAACAGAAGATGGCATTGGAGTTTTTCACAAGTTAGGTTTTTTGTGTTCTTTTCACCACCAAAGAAAGGGGAAGAGGAGAAAGCTGCCAGAAATAGTTTGGTAGAGTTTGAATTACTTCCCCTGTGTGATTCAAAAAGATGTGGCAATAGAAGGCATTGAGTGTCTTATAACTGTGTGCTTTAATGAGTAAGAAGTGATGCTCCAGGGCCTTTAGTAGATGGCTTGTTGCATCCTGAGAGATCTCCATTTACTATTTGGGTTTGTTTTTTTTTTCAGAATGCTGGACAAGGTGCCAAGTGGACCAATGTTCATTGGTTTGTGCTTTTTAGTAAGAGCAATGGATGCAGCAGGTTTTGCAGCAGCGATGACAGCATCATTTTCAATCCTTGCAAAGGCATTTCCCAATAATATAGCTACTGTCCTGGTAAGTGCAAAAACCAGTGTTACAGCTAAATGCCTGCATTATGATAAATTACCAGTAGATAGCCTAAAACCAGGAGGAAAAAATGTGCTGTCTCCTATGCATGCATGTTTGAAATCTTCACATAGTGTTTGTTTGTAACCTGGAATCACAATCCTAGAGCAAGTTTACACCTTAGCATAACTTCAGTTAGATATAAATTAAGCAGTATGTGTTAGTTGCTTGTGCTTTGAAGAGAGCCGAGTTTTGATGGCAGTAGTTATCTCTTCAGTTAAATCAGACTATTCAAATACTATTGCAACTTTTAATGACCTCTACATGGATGGTAAGAATCCATGTGCATTGATGCAAAGAATTTGATTAATTCAAATAGTGTTGATTGAAATGACTGAAAGATGCAAAACTGGAAACAATTTGGTTTATTTTTTCTAATCTATTGATGAAAATGTTGTTTGAGAAGAGGAGAGCTAGAACTTCTTGAAGTCTGGAGGGCACTATTTCTGGTCATCAATGATTTATTTCAACCAGAGATATTACCCTTATTTAGTTGGTTTTTATGGTGTTAGGAAAAAAGAAGTTTTGTGTTATTAAAATGCTGGTTTTTCTTTTTCAGTAAATTCTGGTTTCAGGTCAAATATAGACTGACAGAAATAACTGGGTTAAATTTTAATGAGTGAACAAATGTTAAGAACATCCTTCGGAACATTTAATAGAATTGGATAAATTGATGCTTTTATTAATATTGTAGTTAAGCTGTATACTTCTGTAAATAAATGACTAGGAAAAAAACCTACATACTGTATGAGCAGTGAGGAGCTGTCAATTTCTTTGGAAAGCAGGCTATACACTGTAATCATGTTTTGGATTTATTCAGTCAATAAGGTTAAGGTTTCCTGTTTGTAAATTTTTAAAATGTAATTTAAACAGGTAGGTAGAGTAACCTTGACTTAAAGGGACTTAGTTATCTATCTTATAATAAGTCTTAAATGAAATTCTGTGTTGGCAGCATGATAAACATGACACATAGCTGAAAACGATATGCGGTGATGAAGGTCACCTCAAGACCACAATCAGAAATGCTACACAGCTATGGCTTGGTAGCTGCCTTCATTTAAAATCTGGAAAGGGTGCTGTCAGAAGACAGATCGCTTTTAAATATTGGTCTGTTTGCCATGCTATATACTCTAATATCTTGTCCTGCATGAGAATAAAAGCTTTTCAAATTCGTTTGTGTTGACTTACTGTCCTTAAATGGACGTGATGGAGAGTTCTTGTTACTACAAGCTCTGCTCGTGGTGGTGGCAGAGGCAGGAGGCAGAAGGAAGAGCTGATCAGTTGAAGCAAGGTGCATCCCGTGGTAAAATCATAAAGCCTGAAGGAATGGATGAGGGATTTTCAGCCTTGCTTTTCATTACCCTTGTTGATAGTGCTAAATACCAAAAAACACTTTTCCTCTCCTTACCCTTTTGGTACCGGTTTTCAGCCCACCTTGCTGCTACTAGCCGTTATCCCCCTTGGTGATGCCGTGCCTTTTCCTTTTCACTAGCCTGACTACGTTGTACTGCTCCTCAGAAAAATGGATTGCTTTTATTGTTGCACTGGAGTTTCTCAGCATACTGACTTTTTTTTTTTTTGCTTGCTTTCCTTTTCATCCTTTAGGGCAGCCTTGAAATTTTTACAGGACTTGGACTGGTGCTGGGCCCGCCTGTAGGTGGTTTTTTGTACCAATCGTTTGGTTACAAGGTCCCTTTCATTACACTGGGATGCGTAGTGTTGGTCTTGGTGCCTGTGAATATGTGCATATTACCAAAATACGGTAAGCACCCTTCTTCCTGGCCTCTTCACTCACCTTAATTTCTCATATATATAACTGTGTTTTAGAAAAATATCAGTTTCTGTAGTCTGATCCAACTCAGTGGGCAAAGCTCCAGCTCAATTAACTTGTGATCTTGATCAGGCCCATGTTTTAATACAATCTAAAATTAATCCGTGCAGATGGCCTGGACTGAATCCAACACCTCATGCCCATTTCTGCAAACACCCAGAACTCTATGTGGAAGTGAAAAGAAATAAATTTTTGTTTCCTTTTGTCTCTTTAGCTTCAGGGCTTCTAAAGGATCAGTTGTGTCTGCTTGGTATCAGCTTGTCATGGCAGCTAGCTAAAGAAAAGCTGAAGATAGGTTTTGCCTAAAACAAGAGAGCTTGACATGTTTGAGGGATCAATAGTGGAGGAAAAAAACCCAAATTATAGGGAGAACAAAATAAGTTTATTTGTACTGAATGATTCAAGAGCTGATTAACATGAAATAATATTAAAATTCATGAACGAGGGGTTTAACTGAAGTGCTGGAGGTAATATAAATTTTGTTAAATTTTAGATGCTCCTGCTAGGACAGAAAGTTAACTTAAAGACAAGTCTTCACACAAGATTGTGATTGCAAGGTTACAGTTCTGTTAGTCTTTTCTAGAAAAAAATAGCAACTTTAAAATACAATGGCCTTTTTTTCATTTTTTTTCCTATAAATATGAAGACATTGGGGAATGACTTAATATATATTGGCTTTTAGAAGAAACTTACAGTGGTTAACCATGTGCTGCTACTGTTGGCTTCCCCCCGACCTCCCCGAGCTCTGAAATTGTATGGAATCATGATATTGCTGGCCAATTTGAAACTACATTAAATGTTAGCTCTGAGCTGGTGGATGCTAATGAATGATCTTTAGTTCTGTGCGTACTTTGAGACCACATTCAACTATTAAAGCACCATCAGCATCGGGAAGGGAGTGTGACTTAGAAATGACACCAAAGCGGGACAACTGAAAGAAGCTTCCTATCTGGAGTACAAATTGAACATGTAGGAGACCCAAATGACTAGTTGCTTAAAAACAGATCTCAACTGATAAATAGCAATCTTTTTATTTTGCTTTGAAATCATGTTTCTCTGATTGGATATGAATGGTCCATGCACGCGTGCATGTGTTTATTTTAAGTTGAGATATATCCATGAGATTTTTGTTGTATAAGGGCTAGCAGAGAAGTAACTATATTTTCACATAATTGGGAATAGTACATGTTTTTGTTCTTCTCAGGTTGGAGATTTGCAGTGTTGGAATCTAAATTGTGTACTTTTATTCACCTGTCAAATGTGGGTTTATAATACAAAAAGTAGTATGGTGCGTAATAGTCTACTATTGACTTTCATTTGTTAGATAACGAGTATTAGGACTAGAAAAAGGGAAATAGTAATTTCTTTTCTGAAGAAGATCAATCATGAGCTTATGCTGCTGAAAATAATGCAATTTTCCCCCCCTTTTCTCTTGAAACAGATTCGCTCCCTAGCAAGGACTCCTTTTGGAAGCTCATTCTTCTGCCGAAAGTCTTACTTCTCTGTCTTACTATATTTTCTCTAAGTGCGTGCTTGGGCTTTTTGGATCCCACAATGTCTCTATTTATCCTAAAGAAGGTAAGTCCTGCTAACGTGCAGGGAAGTCTGGACTTGCTAAATAGTAAGTAACTGGTTATAAATGTGGTTTAAATATCCCAAACAAAATTGAGCCTTATGCAACTACACTGCTTTAATTAACTCTTAATAATTCGATTTCCACAGTTTACACCATCTGTTGCTGCTGGGTCTCGATAGCTTTGAGAATGAGGAAATGTAGGGCCTTTAAAACACATGCTTTTTCCACTGAATTTGCTTTCAGCTGCAGTGTACCTTCTCTGAACAGGGCATAGCAGCTGGTTTTGTGAACTAGGGACTTCTTCCTCCTTTCTGAAAGCAAATTCTGTAAAATTGCAGCTGTCACAGCATTATACCTCTTGATGTGGATATTTGGTTTTGGGGACATGATGTCACAGCCCTGTGTTCTTTTACAACAATGCCAAAATTAAACTGATTTCAACTATGTAGCCTGCCAGCTGACTTCTTCACTTACTTGTTAAAAAGGCAAATGCTTTTTACTTATTTATTTTTATTATTTTAATATTTGTTTCCTACTTAATTGTATTTATTTATTTATTTTCCCCATGGTGTTTATGGTAATGAATTTGAAGTAAGTAGTTTATGATTCTGTTCCTGTGTGAAATTAAACAGTGCTTTTTGAGTGATTTATTTATTAATTGTTTTCCAAGGAATAGCATTTCACAGGTTGTAGTGCTTCTACTTTTCTTCTGTCTAGTCCAGCATTTAGAGCACTCATCCAGGGTGGAGGAGACTTGGTGCTAACATCTTCCATTAGTGAAGATGTGAATGTATGTCTTCCACCACCCTGGAGGGATCTGTGATTATCCCACTGTAGAGTACTGCACGCTGGTGTGGCTCTTCTGCTTTGCCTCTGCTGTGTGCTAACAGCTACTTGCTGTGAAAGGGCTGTAGCCTACTTGGCAAGGTGTTCTAACCACTAAATTAGAGTTATTATGGTGTGCTTGCAATATGGCAAAAAAGAGTGAATGTTTATGTAGCCCATGCCTCATGAAACATCTTGGAATTCCTTCTAACTGGTCATTAAAGCACTCATTTGAGACACTAGTACACTTTTGGTTCATTACACGTTTTATTTCAATACAGAAATGTGACTCTGCATTAGGAAAATGTAGACCTCAGGGTGTTAGCAAAAAGCCTCTTACTCATTCTTATGAAAGTCCTCCTTTGGTTGAAAAGCCGGAGCTGTGTTTTATAGCGCTGCTTACTTTTGAGATGCACTGATTAGCAGTGGAGGACTGCAGTGGAGGACTGCAGTATTTATGCTTTTCTAAGTGAAAATAAAACTGGATTGGAGAGGTAAAGACTGAATCCACCTAATTTTCAGTGTCTGAAGTGTCTGTTTCAAATGTGCCAGATATTAATGTTAGAATTCAGTGTGCTGGTATACGGACTTAGCATAGTGTTCCTTCTGAAATTATTTAGGCTTTGTCTGATTACAGTTGTGTCAGGTGTTGTCACTACATGCCTAGAAATATAAGTGAAGGAAACTGGAGCTCTGCTGATGACTTCGAATACTTGAAAAACCTCTGCATAGTGTCAGTAAAATACTTAAAATCATGCGTTTCAGTGTTTTGACCTGAAATGTGTTTCTTGGATTGTCCTTTAATGAATGTAGCATATGTGGTTTGTTGTATTGGGGGTTTTTTTGTTTTATTTGTCTTCCTTCCCATAGTTCAAACTCCCAGCTGGTTACGTGGGCTTGGTATTCCTCAGTTTGGCTCTCTCGTATTCCCTGTCTTCTCCCCTTCTTGGACTCCTAAGTGACAAACTGCCAGTGAGTACTATCTTGCTGTTTGTGCAGGGTTGGTAAAGCACTCTGTGCACTTAGTTGAGACTGGATGACTTCTTATATTGAAGTGATGGATGTAGGCCTGGTCCTCTAAAAGGATCTGTCTCCCAGGACCTTGCAAGTGCAAGGTGTCACTGCCAAATTGAAGGTCTCTTTTGCAAGGTCCAGGTAATGTCTGACATGCTTTACTATTTTGGGCAAGTATCCTGTAGTTGAAACAATTTGAGCTTTTCCAGTGGACTAAGCACAATCTAGTTCCAGCCAATATGGAATGGAGAGTAGGAAAACATGTCCCAGTTATGTCCACAACTAGTTTAAGCAGCTTTTGAGAAAAAGGAGTAAAGAGGTTCTGGTTCGCTCTATTGACTTTGTTTCTTAAAAAGTGTAATATCCAAATTCGATCAGCACACTGACTGACTATGGTTCTCTAGCTCTGAACTGCACCATAGAAAGAGACTTTGACAGTGATACACCTAAAACTGCCTGGTTGACAGCCACTGCTGATTGACCAAGGAAGCCTACACTTTGAATGCTGTGCGTGAAGGACAGTGGCAGTTTTCTGACACTGCTTCTTTCCTGACACAAACTAATAATGGCCTTTGTACATGAGAATTACATGCAATGCTACGTGATATTTCTTATGGTAAGGAAGAGTAAGACCTAAAATACTTTGTTAGCAGAGAAGCGCCACGACTTGGCATCCTGAAGAAATCTGTGTATTAAGCAGCTGCTGCCAGTGATTGCATTGGTGGTGAGGAAACACAAATTCAGTGTTTCTTCCTAGTGTTCAGAACTGGCAGAGAAATTGTGAATTCCCAGTCTGTGTGTAATGATGGTCTCTACAGGAGCCATACATTTCAGGAGATGAAGATTTAGAAGAGGGGTATTAAGAAAGACGAAATAGTTCACAGCTGTAAATTACATACAGCTTCCATTTCTTTCACAGTACCTCAGGAAGTGGCTGCTGGTATCTGGAGGCTTGATGACAGCAGTGTGCTTTTTCATGTTAGGACCTGCTCCTGTACTGCACATTGACGGGTATAGAACTGCCTCTTCTTGAACCTGTCCCCTTATGTGATAGTTTTGTGATAGCAGTCATGACCATAGTCATGTGTCCACAAGTCTAAAATTAGCACCTCTGACCATGAAACAGGTTTTTTTCTAACTTCTAATGTGAGCCTATGAATGTAAAGCAGTGGAAGCATCTGAAAATGGAGATATTACAGCTTTGTAGAATAGATCCTTTTCTTTTGCTTTTTACTGTTACTGTGTTTGCTAATGTTTGTGTGGTGGGAAGAATGCTGCTTTTTCGTTTCCTTTCCTCCCAGTCCTGTGGGATTTCCAGTGCAGCAAAAAAAAGTTCTCTTATTTTTCAATTTTCTCTATTTCACTGGTATTTCTTAAATATGGGTTTTATTTACATGGCTGTGCAGCAATATTGATTTTTCTTCCTCTGTATATAGCTTACTGAGGAAAATGCCAGATTACAGCTTTGTTTTCAGCTACCTAAGTAAAGACAATGTCTGTTGCACCAGAACACTGCATTGCCGTGTCTGTCAAGTTAATTCACAGCAGAACTCTGCTGCGTTCACAAAACAGCTGTACACTCCTCTTGTCCTAGATTATGTACTCTGTTACAGATGATGATAGGCTTGCCAATGTGCAGAATTAGTCAACTCCTTCATCCTAGATGTCTAATTTTTAAAGAAGATTGTACGTTTGAAACTGGTAAGACCACACGTTTGAGGTGCGAGAAAGGAATCAGTATAATTTTCAACATTCTTTTCTTTAGCTAACTCTATTTGGTTATAATGTATTGGGCTACAAAATTTTAGCTGCAAAATCCTTCACTTGTGCAACAAAACAACTCTGGAGCTTGGACATACGTATTGCTGAGTTAAGCTTGTCTGTGTAGCTCTTTTCTATCTGCTTCTCTTAAAATGAACTGCATTTGATAAAGAAATATTTAATTCGAGCACAGAATTTTCAAATTCTTTTACAAAGTTGTTTTTAAGCATAGAACTGTATTTTTCAAGTCCTCGTGTTCACTTAAAGTGGAGTTCTTTCTGGCTTCAAGAAACCTAGTTTTCTGGTCAGGCATGGAGAGCTGATACAACAGCCTTCAGTCATATGGGGTCCTTACTTCAAAAGAGTCTTCAGCAGCTAACTTCTTTTAAATGCCTCTTTTTCAGTCAGCTGTGGATGTTTGTGTTAGTGCTGGTTTTGGTTGGCTTTTCCATTGGCATGAGTGCTATCCCAGTGTTTCCAGAGGTACTGCACTGTGCATAGTAAGTAATTTGGTCCAGCATCTTTCATGTTACTAACAGTAGGAAACTGCAACTAATTTTCAGGGGTGAATGTGAAGTGGGGTTTTAGTGTGGCTTTTTTCCCCCTTTTTGAGACAAAGGCAGTGAGTAACACTTAAATGCTTCCACTACTCTTCCATCTCAGTTTTTTCTGACTGAGCACCCTAGTCATTATACTCCAAATGTGATTTTGAAAATGTGTGCCTCAATACTGTGAACACATCTAAGTCCATCAGACTTTGGGTCTCGTAGCAGTTTTCCATGGATTTTCAGACTGCATCGACTTTAACAGCTGCACTTATAGGGATCATACGTGCTCAAAGTACAACATCTGTGATGTGGCTTGACAGTGATGACCTAGAAGGGTCTTGATTTACTCTTACTGATATGTTCCTCTTGGAACAAGGTCTTTCCTGCTTAAAAGCCACCTGTCACTGTTTTACACTTGCCGTATGAAACATGGGGAATGAGCGATGGTTTGATGTTAGGAATCTCACTCGGAAGACATTAGAGATGAGGAGTAGCCCTGCAATCCTCCAGAGAGGCAGCCAAGAAGAAAGTACCAGGTAAACAGAAATTATTCCACTGTATGCTTCTGCTTGTGAACTATTTATGTTGTGTGTAAATTAAAAGGAGGGAAAAAGCCTCTCTATAGGGGAAGGCTATAGACTGAGACACAATAATGTGTTGTACTGCTCTAACTGGTCTGTCTTTCTGCAGTGAGAGTGGATTTGAGGAAGGTCTGGGTCTGCTGGGACTGGTGTCTGGGCTCTTCAATGCCATGTGGTCCCTTGGGTAGGTATACCGTCACGTTATTGTAAGCTGTGAGCATTCGGTTGTTCTACGCTATTGCCACACGAAAGCGTGCTGCGTTACAACCAGAAGTCTTGCGTTGCAGTCATTGTGTTGACCTTGACTCAGACGATTCTTGCTAAACAGGTGCCTGGTGGACATGTTAAAACAAAGCTTTCTACCCAACAAAGTGAATGGACTCTGAACTTGTCTTCCTTGAAATTGGAAGTGTTGCCCTGCATATCAAAGAGCTGCAGTGATAGGGTGGATGTTAACTTGCGCTTTGTGTGGTCATTTTTGTTGTCACTGAAATATTTAATACTTAATACAGAGAGAGGTGGACCCTAATTTTTTTACAAAGCCAAGTCCACCCACATGGAGTAAGCTGGAAGGTATCTGCTCTTCACTAATACTGTTCTCCCTTTTTAATTTTCCAGTTTCCTCCTTTTATCTGTGACGGTTTAGGGTAGAATTTTCTCTTCTCTTTCAGTCACAGCCATTATTTAAGGTCTATGTTTGCATAGCTTAGCAGAGTGTGTCTGTGTTTATTACCTGGTGGTTGTCACAGAAATGAGTGAAAGGTGCTACTGGCCAAGTAACCCTTCAGAGTTGTCATTCAGTGGGAAGTGACAGAGCCCCCCTGTTGACAGCCACTTCCAGGATTATTTTATCTGTCTTTGTAGTCCGCTGTGGCTGCAGGTGGGTTTCAGTGGTACAAATTTTGTACTGTTTTTTCCAAGCTAATTGAAGTTCTATCTGTCCTATTTATTTGGTGTGGGGTTCAGTACAGATACAGGTAGTACGAAGTTACCAAACTCCAGTTTTATGCTGTTATCAAACCTGGTTTTTTAAGCAAGCTTCAAGGAAGTTTTTCCATTTTTATATAGTTTTGACCCTTTCTGTAGTGAGACACCATATCATGTAAGGCCTTTCATAAATTGACAGCAGCTGCATAACCTTTCACAGCATTTTTAGACAGGCTTGAAGGTGCAGGGCAGTTACATACAACTCAACCTTGCAGTGACCGCGTCTGTCACAACGTGCCTCACTACCTGCCTATGTCCATCACTCTTTTGTCTTGAAGTTTGGAAGGTTTACAGTTTGAGGGAGGAGAATTGGAATTTCTTTTATGATAGAATTGATTGGTGTAGATGCCCTGTTAGTCCTTAATGGGGCCTCTAAGGCATTCCAGATACAGAAAAGAGTGCATTCAGCTTTCCGATGTAGGTGCTATTTCCAGATGAGAAGGTAACTAGACAGGTTTATTGGGGCCATGGCAAACAAGGAATTAATACTTATTGTGGATTATAGGGAAGTTAGGTCTGTGCTAGATGATCTCTTTGTTGACAAAGGAGAAAGAATGGAAGGAGGCTGCAAAACACAATAAAAAAGTTCTCTGAGAATTTGATATGTTTTTTGTTTGGAATGCCAGTGCCTCATTTTATTTTGTTGCAGGGCATTTGCAGGTCCTACTCTGGGAGGGTTTCTAAATGAAAAGCTGGGTTTTGAATGGGCTTCAGCCATCCTAGGAGGATGGGCACTGTTAAGTGTAAGTAATTACAAGTTTTTTGCTTTTTGTATCCATTGCAATTATGAGCTATTGCATAACATTATTATTATTACAATTGTAACTGACTGTTTCCTCAAAGGGTCTTGCAGCTGGAATATTCTATATCACTGAGGCAACAAGGAGAAGGTATGCTGAGATATTTATTCCTTTTTTTACTTGCAGCCATGTAAAGCAAACCTTTGAAAGCAGTGCTTCCATTTTTTCTTCTTCACTGACCTGATAATGAATGACAAGATGAGCAGTAAAAAATTGCTTAAATACTTTGTCTGTCTGCTTTCCTAAATCCTACTGACCTAAACAGAGACCTAAACCAGGCAATGCCTGTTCTATACAAACAGCAGCACTGTGGCATTAAAGAGCAGACCCTACTGATTGTTCCTCCAGGAGGGTGTCTGTGAGCTGCATTTGGCTGGATGATTGCATTCGGAGAGTGGAGGTCAACGGCTCAATATCCAGATGGAGATCAGTGACGAGTTGTGTCCCTCGGGGGTCCATATGGGAACTAGTTCTGTTTAATATCTTTACCAACAATGTAGACAGTAGGATTGAGTGCACCCTCAGCAAATTTGCAGATGACAGCAAGCCAAGTGGTGCAGTTGATGCACCTGAGGGACAGGATGCCATCCAGAGGGACCTGGACAAGCTTGAGAAGTGGGCCCATGTGAACTTCACGAGGTTCAACAGGGCCAAGTGCAAGGTCCTGCACCTGCAACCCCGGTATTAATACTGGCTGGGGGATGAAGGGGTTGATAGCAGCCCTGCCGAGAAGGATTTGGGCATACTGGTGGATGAAAAGTTGGATGTGAGACAACAATGTGCATTCGCAGCCCAGAAGGCCAACCATATCTTGGGGTGCACTGAGAGAGGGGTGGCCAGCAGGTCGAGGGAGATGATTCTACCCCTCTACTCCACTCTGGTGAGACCTAACCTGGAGTCCTGCATCCAGCTCTGGAGCCCTCAGCACAGGACAGGCATGGACCTGTTGGAGCGGAGTAAAAGGAGGCCACAAAAATGAACGGAGGGCCTGTGAGGAAAGGCTGAGGGACTTGGGGCTGTTCAGCCTGGAGAAGAGAAGGCTGCGGGAACACCTTATAGCAGCCTTCCAGTACTTAAAGGGGGCTTATAAGAAGTATGGGGACAAACTATTTGGCACAGCCTGTTGCGATAGTACAAGGGAGGTGTGGTAGATACACCAGAAGGCTGTGCTGCCATTCAGCGTGACCTGGATAGGCTGGAAAGCTGGGCAGAGAGGAACCTGATGAGGTTCAACAAGGGCAAGTGCAGGGTCCTGCACCTGGGGAGG
>Ga0065711_1011035_pt1 | contig 13664 bp, 14 predicted proteins | sample Hoacrofraction12_FD_59098 | JGI IMG/M metagenome (GOLD analysis project Ga0065711, IMG submission 59098) | Hoatzin crop microbial communities from Cojedes, Venezuela - Epithelial fraction 12 v2 (version 2) | ecosystem: Host-associated > Birds > Digestive system > Esophagus > Crop | place... | reverse complement strand
CCCCTCACTCCAAGAAGGACATGGAGGGGCTGGAGCGTGTCCAGAGAAGGGCAGCGAGGCTGGGGAGGGGTCTGGAGAACAAGTCTGATGAGGAGTGGCTGAGGGAGCTGGAGCTGTTCAGTCTGGAGAAGAGGATGCTGAGTGGGGTACCTTCTCACTCTCCACAACTACCTGACAGGAGGGTGTAGTGAGGCGGGGGTTGATCTCTTCTTCCAGGTGATCAGCGATAGGAATGGTCTCAAGTTGCATCAGGGGAGGTTCAGATCGGATATTGGGAAAAATTTTTTTACTGAAGGAGTGGTCAGGCATTGGACCAAGCGGCCCAGGGTAGTGGTGGAGTCCCCATCCCTGGAGGGGTTCAAAAAACGTGTAGTTGTGGCAATTTGGGATATGGTTTAGCAGGCACGGTGGTGTTGGGTTGACGGTTGGACTTGATAATCTTAGAGGTCTTTCCCAACCTATGATTCTATGATTCTATGCTGTGATAATTGCACCTATTGCCTTACTATAACCTGGAGAAATCACGGCAGTGGATGGGATGCACTTCGACCACGGGGGCTGTGGATCTGCATTCCTCGCTCCCTGCAAAAGAGCGGGAGCATCTTGTCGCCGTGCGACGTGGGGCAGGGTGTCCTCCACGCCGGGCTCTGTGCGGGTTTCTGCAGCTGCAGGAGACACGACCCCAAGCTTCAGTGCTCCTCTCCTGGCTGCGGCCGTTGTCGTGGTCTTGCTTTGCTGAAGGCTTTTTGGCACGGAGGCAAGTCCCGGGGAAATGCGATACAGCTGTATTTTTGCCGTGGTGTGTGAGCTCTCAGTGGGAGGAGAGGTAAGTCCTCTCTCCCGGACCCTTTCCTCCCCATCCTCCCCGTTGCAGACACCCAGATGCTCAGACCCCAACACGGGGCAAAGCCCCCCCAAGCTGCCTGGCTGCTGGTGTCCCCACGACGCAGAGACCCGCCGGGGAGCAGACCCCGTGTTCCCGATGCCCCATCCCCTTGGTTCGCACGGCTCCCTCGCTCGGAGGCAGTCCCGTGGGCTTTCACTGCGTCGGAGTGCGGACCTGGAAAAGCCACATCCCAAAACGCGTGAGGATTTGGAATATGTGCGCTGTAAAGCTCTGCGGGGTTGCTGCGGAAAGCAGCGATCGCGGCTGCAGAGATACCAGCGCAAAAGCGTTCGTGGCGTTCTGGTGCTGGAGCTGACAAAGATGTCAAAACAGATGGGGATGTTGTTGACTGCAAGTTTTTTGGTTTTTAGTCAGCCATAGATATTTCTCTTTTCGCAACAGACTGTGAAAGGGGGGGAAAAAAAAAAGTTTTCTTAATTTAATATGGCAATATATTGCGGTTGTAACATTTCATTATCCCCAGACTAACGGGGAATGTGCTGTGTGTGTTCCAGCCACGGTGCAAGTTTTCCTCAAGTGCTTATGTATGAGCTCCCCTCTCACTTCCCTCTACAGGAGATTCAGTTTTCATATTAACTCGTTGCAGGATCTTTTATGAGCGGTGACTGTCACACTGTGCTTGTCTGTGCATTTCTGCATGCTGATATTGCTCTCATTTAGACTAACTTCAGCTCCCACCTCAATCTCGGTTTTCCCCATGCAGTTTTTTCCCCTAATATATCAACAGTTTGTTTTAAACTTGTTTTGAAAAAAACAACCTATGGTGGTTTAGGCAAACCAAGCCAAATTGGAGCAATAAGTATTAAAAGATATACACGGGGCACAAACAAAAGAATTCCCCAAACGTATTTAAGTGATTTTCTTCCTGCTTTTTTAATATAATATTTGTGGACCAACTGTGGCAATAACTGATAATTTTAATGCAGGATGACATAATTCCAGTTCAGTGATTCTTCAGAGAGAAATTACCCTGACAACTTCTTTTCATTTTGTTCTAATTTTATGAAAAGAAAAACCTTGAGATTCTTGATGTAAGGAAAAGAAAATAATTTGAGTCACCAAGTTTTGAGCTCATTTAAATATTTCATCTCCCTTCCACTTCCAAATATACTTTCCTGGCAGGTTCTTGCGTTTCCAGCTCCAGCTCCCGAGGTTTACCATCCTTCTAGCTGGGAGAGGCAGAACTAAAGTTTTCTTCAGAACCCACTAAATGCTTCACAAAAGATCTGTACCATGACACGAGGGATCTTGCTTGTTTTTTCTGGGAGCTCCACAGTCTGACTTAGCAGCACTGGTTCTGCTGGAAGACTCCATGTGGAAAAATCAGTTGTTAGATCAGGGCTGTATTTCGAAATGAGAACTGCGTTTGGAAACGCACCAAGGTCATTAAGCTTCATCATTTTCAGTCTTTGAGGGTTTGGGGTTTTTTTTTTCTCTCTGGCTGATAGGGAAATCGTAAACTGTTTTGTCAACATTGAGATGATTGTGTCAGCTTGAAGATACGGCTTTGGAGCTTGATGAGTTGGGAATCTGGGGTATTTTTTTAAAGGGTAATAGTGAATCAATCCCTATTTTGGAATAAATATGGTCTCCCAAATGGAGCTTATTTAATTATTGCAATGGTTAAAAGAAATGGTTAAAAACTTTGCCAGTCTGCGGTTTGGATGATTAAAACTGGGTTAGCAGAAAGACCCTGATTTTGCGGCTGCTTTCTGTCCAGTTGTGTTGTTCCTGTAGATGCGAGGCAGGACCTGATCTGCATTTGCTCCAGGAGAAACCCCTGTCCGTCCCTCACCCCAACGGTTCCTGGGTCCTGCTGAGCCTTCTCCGGCCGTATCTCAACGATGGGACCCCACCGGTCACATGTGCAAACCCACAGCAAGCATCCCCTGCTCTTAGGGGTTCGTTCAGTTGTGTTTCTTTTCTCCTTATCATGAAGTTCTTATTTCCCTTCACGTTCATCCCAGACTTCTGAGCCCTCCCTCCTGCTCATGGCAGACCCACCTCCAACGCTCACACACGTGTGTCTGACTCCCGTAGACGGGGATGTCAGGCGGGGCGTTGGCAGACGTCAACACCTTCGCGACGCCCAATGCGTCTTCTTGCCTTGTCTTCATAGAGTGCTTAGAATCATAGAATGCGTTGGGTTGGAAGGGACCTTTAGAGGTCATCTAGCCCATCTTGGCTGCCTTCACTCGGCCCGCGGTGCCTCGCTTCGCTGCTGCCATGCCAGCCTTCACCACCTCCACGTCACCGCGGGGCTGGCTTGAGGCCCCTGCATCCCAAGCATCACCCACCTCTGGGTTTTTGGTGACATTGTTCAAGAGCGGGAAGCAAGGCGTGCACACAAGGGGAACATGTTGAGCGCTTCCGGACAAAGCTGCCGTTTGCTGCAGCGAGGAGGAGGGTTAAGCGGGGAGCGAAGCACAGCTTTATGGTCATTAATCTCAGATTCTCCCTCTAATGACATCTCTGAGGTTAAGTCACAGGAAGTGTGATATTATTCAGTTTAGTTAAATTTAGCGTAATTCACATCTGCAAAGCCTTTGCGAATTAGCGTTTCATCTTAAATTGCCGGTTTCCATGATAGGGCAGCTTCAGAGTATCCTGCGTTACATCTTGATGTCTTATGAATTAGGGTGAAAGCCGTGCGAAGTGACAGAAAAACTCAAGTTTCTGAGTAGTTCTGATGCAAATATGCAATTAATTTAGTTTGTGGCACCAAGCAGCTGGGATGGCACCCTTACAAAGAATTATTTCCCCCTTTATTTGCTCTCCCAGCGTAGGCGCTGGGGATGGCCGCCGGAGACGGGCTCTTTTGCAAAGCCATGTTTATGAGCATCGGCATTTACCCGGCGCAGCAGATCCTCGCCACACACTCAGCCTCATCGGGCTGTAATAGGTGCAGACCCGTATTGATTACCGTGACTTGCGGGAGAGAAAAATCTTTGCGCTTCGGATTGGGTATAAATTATAAACAGCGTCTCCGAAGGCTGTGAGTTACAGAAATGGCATTCTTCTGAGACAGCGGCATGTAAAGCTGTTGTTGTAGAGGTTATTAACTTTATGATTGCAGCACAGGTGTACTTGACCCACAACAATGATCGCTGTCCATAAAATCCCGCTGTCTGGGTGCAATCATCTGCCTTCTTCAAGAATGTTCGTTAGCAATGCCCAGCAAAGGTCGTGCTAATAAAAGAAGGTTAACGCTCACCGTATCGGTGTAAATTCACTGGTGAAACAGCACTGCCTTCTTGCCATCTTTCTCACTAATACGGCTGCACAGGCTCCTGTAAGTGGGTCGTGTAGGTCTTAGGTGTACAGGCTGTACGTGAGTGTCTAAATAAGTATTTGTGTGTTTATGTACGTAAATACACAGCACCTGACGAAATGCAAAGGAGAAAAATGTATCTGGTATGGGTTAGCCGTAAATGACTTATTGCAAGTGTGCAAGGGTTATTCACACCCCAATTTCAAGACTTTTTTTGCGTTTTTTATACTTACTTGACAGAATCAAGATTTTATCAAAATACACAGTCTGTCGGTAACTCCCAACACTTGTATTTTTAAGTCCATTTGTTACTTGGTGTTTGTGTTCTGGTGGCCCAGCTCCATCTTCCATGGCATTTTACAAATTCAGGCGTGTTTCCTTTTCATGGAGTCACTGAAACGTGCACGGATTTTTCCATGAAACCGTCATTCTCACCTAGAAGATCAACTCCTCATTTCTCTGCTCATTCAGGGTAGAGCTGCTGCATTTTCACAAATGTGTCCTCTTTTCTGCCCTCACCACCACACTTGGGTGGCAGGTGCAGTCTGTGTCCAGCTGTTTTAAATATCTGCCAAAGCCAGATCTGGGACTTTCTTTTCCTGTTAAGAAGGAATAAGATGTGGAGAGGGAAGATGTGTTTGGTGGGCTACTTCCAGCAACTGTAAGACAAAGGTGTTGGTGAGGAGAGACTGGATGGACACAGTGGCAGCCAGATTGAGGAGGTCTTGGTGAAACAGGGCTGAAGAAAAGTCAGGAAAAAGCAGAAACTGGTGAGCCAATTGACAGGAGAGCTGGGGGTGGTGGGTGGATGAGACGCAACAGGATCAGGTCCAGGTGGTGGCCAAGAGTTCGAGAAGAGCTGCAAGGTGGGCAACTTGTGGAGGAGTAATTCAAAAGTGCTGGAGAAGTATATGTCCTGGAGAAATAGATGTCCCGGATGAAAAAACAAATGTGCAAGAAGTTGGAAGAGATTTCAGTGAACTGAAGCCTCAGGAAGGAGTGAAGAGGACGTTCCTCCCCCTGAGGCTTTCACACCTACTCAGCATTACGGGCCAGGGGTAGGCTCTCTATCTGCATGAGACCCGTGAAAGTATTTGTCCTGTCAAGCCCAAGGTGTTTCTGAGTGTGTACAGACGCGATGCAGTAATAAGGCGTAATCTTTAAGGTCAGGAGCTGAGGTGTCTGTGGAGCTGAGACACCTCGGGGGATGATGAGCAGCTGAATCGGGATTTCCAGCATCACTTGGGTTTGGGCTGTTAAGTTTCACCTCTCTTGATGTAAGGGGGGGTGACTCCTTTTGGGCAGCTGGTGGCTCTTGGAGCAGGTGTCCAGCAGGAGCAGGAAGGCGGGTGGACAGCCCCATCTCAGTGCTCCTTTTGCTCACCCCGTTTCCATCGTACTGCAGCAGCAGCCATCAGGGCAGGAGGACCGGGTGCAGATGAGTTTTGCTCAGCTTTCCCCCAGGAGCAAAGCCAGCATTCACAGAATCACAGAATGGTAGGGGTTGGAGGGGACATCTGTGGGTCATCTAGTCCAACCCTCCTGCCGAAGCAGGGTCACCTACAGCACACTGCAGAGGACCTTGTCCAGGTGGGTCTGGAATATCTCCAGAGAAGGAGACTCCACAACCTCCCTGGGCAGCCTGGGCCAGGGCTCCGTCACCCTCAGAGGGAAGGAGTTCTTCCTCATGTTCAGACGGAACTTCCTCTGCCTCAGTTTGTGCCCATTGCCCCTTGTCCTGTCACTGGGCACCACTGCAAAGAGTCTGGCCCCATCCTCCTGACACCCACCCTGCAGATATTTAGAGGCATTTCTAAGGTCCCCTCTCAGCCTTCTTCAGGCTGAACAAGCCCAGCTCCCTCAGCCTTTCCTCACAGGAGAGATGCTCCAGTCCCCTCACCATCCTCGTAGCCCTGCAGAGGCAGTGCCTGGCTTCTCAGAATTTTGCCTTCTGACCCATGACAGAATTATCCTCTGAAGGAAATCAGGGGGAAGTGTCCTTCCTGTGGCTGCTCCAGGGATGCTGTGCACCAGAGGACCAGGCAGAAGATGGGTGGTGCCAACGGCACGTTGGAGGGGGTGGGTTGGGCTGGGTTGATTTGGGTGGGGTTGGGTTGGGTTGGTTTGGATGGCGTTGGGTTGGTTGGGTTGAGTTGGGACCAGCCAAAGGCAATAGTCATAAGATGAAGCAGACGGGTTAGTGAATACCTTTCCTGTACCTATGAAAATGCTCTGGGCTCATGTTGACTGTAGTCCTTGACCTACACAGATAGAACAGAACACTGTCATCCAAGCAGAAATTTCTGTTTGAAATGTTCCTTATGCAGAAGACTGGAAACATTCTCCACTGAGGGGGGAAGTTAATTTATTCACAGAAGGCTTATGATGTATGAGTTCAGATCCTTGCTGAAATTATTAATACACAAGGCCTTTGCTGTGGTGCTTCATGCCCCATGAGTGTTCCCGTTGCAGTTTGTTCCTTAGACATGGGCTCCTTCCCGTCCCTGGGAAGACCTCCTTTACTTCCACAACTGCCTGTGTGGGCACCCACACCAATCTCCAAGCTCTGCTCCTGGCGTGAAAGAGGAGAAAATTATATCCGGCTGCTTTACTTCAAAATTGCTTTATTGCGATTGCTAATCTATGTTTATCCTGCTGGTGATTATGGACCTTCCTTCCGTCTTTATTAGATGGGGTGTCTCTACCATCACGTAACGCGGGCTTTTGGAGCGTTGCTGCCCTTCCTGGCTGCTCCAGGTGCAGGCGCTGCCATTTCCACAGCGTTGCCTTGGCTGCTGTGTTTTTGGGAAGCCCCAAAGCCGTGTCAGTTCGTGCTCATGCTGCAAGTACAGCTCTTCCTCGGGTGACTTACATAATTTCATTTGCTCCGTGGGTTTTACAAATATGTGACAGTCTTCGCTGAAGTAAGCTGAATCAGCGTTTTCTGAATTATTTCCAATAATTAATTCTCCATCCGTACGTTTGATGGCACAATTACTATTTAGGAACAAGTAATCATAGAACATCGTTGGAGAGTAGCTATTTTGTAAACGCCTGGTCCTTTCACACGTCCGGTCCTGCCGTCGTCAGTGAAACTACTCGCACGAGTAGCACTCTGCCGCATCAACAGATCTTGCCAGCGAGGGGTACACACGTTGGAATAAACTCAGATTTAAAAATCCACCCTTCAGTATTTCAAATTAAATGAACTCCCAGGTATTGCTGCGGTATGTTTTAAATGTGTTTAAATATATTTTGTAAATGTTGTGTGCTTGTGAACGCCGGCAGCGCTGCTCGGTGAGCAGAGCTCCAGCCTTGGGCTCGACGGAGCTTGGGTCCGTTCTGCTGCTGCCACCGGTCTCGGCTGAGCCTCCTGTTCTGGAAAAGCACAGTAATGATGACTTCTGCCTTAAAACTCTGCGAGACACGCCCTTGGAAAGCAGTGGGAGAAAAGAGATGTAGCTGACTGCTTGTCTGATGCTGTAGTGTGTTAAGATCTGTCATGTAAATTAGTATTTGTCAGGTTTGTAAGCTGTGGAAGCTTTGAAGCTTGAATACTTGGTTTTCAGCGGTCTTGCCCAAGAAGCCGCGTGGATGCATGTTCTCTTGGGAAGCATCGGGTTTTGAGCAGGTCAAAACTTCCGGTATTGAAAAGATAATTTTCCTTTCTCCTAGTTGAGAAAATGATGGCGTTCAGATGCTAAATACTTATTTGTGCTCTTGGGTGCAATTCTGTAAAGACTGGGTTTTTTCAATTCTTGAAGGAAAAAATGCATCTACATTTTTAAACTTTAGTTAGCTGACAAATGAATATTATTCATGTGCTTCAGAGCTGCCATGATGTACCCTGCGAATGCAATCAATTTTACATGTAGCCTAAACAAAGCAAATAAAGTCACAGACTATTAAAAGACAGAGCTGGATGGAAAGGAGCTCAAGGAGTTATCTAATTTGTCCACGTTCCCCAAGACGAGGTCAGCTACACCCATAATATTCCCAAGAGAAGGTTGTCTAGCCTATTCTCCACTTCCAGCGGTGAGATCCTACAGCTTCCATAGCTGTGTTCTTACCCCAAAAACATCTTCATAAGATGTAACCGGAATATCCCATCTCGCATGTGACAGGTAAAGAATTTTTATGTTAGTCATTAAACACAGGTAAAGGTGGAGTTATGGATATGAATAGAAGGATAGATAGATAGATGGATAGATAGATAGATAGATGGATAGATAGATAGATAGATGGATAGATAGATAGACAGATAGATAGATGAGATAGATTAGATAGATAGATAGATGAGATAGATTAGATAGATAGATACATAGATAGATAGATAGATAGATAGATAGATGAGATAGATTAGATAGATAGATAGATGAGATAGATTAGATAGATGGATAGATAGATAGATAGATGGATAGATAGATAGATAGATAGATAGATAGATAGATAGATAGATAGATAGACAGACAGATAGATGAGATAGATTAGATAGATAGATAGATGAGATAGATTAGATAGATAGATAGATAGATAGATAGATAGATAGATAGATAGATAGATAGATGAGATAGATTAGATAGATAGATAGATGAGATAGATTAGATAGATGGATAGATAGATAGATAGATAGATAGATAGACAGACAGATAGATGAGATAGATTAGATAGATAGATAGATGAGATAGATTAGATAGATAGATAGGTAGGTAGGTAGGTAGGTAGGTAGGTAGGTAGGTAGGTAGGTAGACAGGTAGACGGATGGGTGTGTGGATGGATGGATGGATGGATGGATGGATGGATGGATGGATGGATGGATGGATGGATGGATGGATGGATGCAAAGACATAGGTAATTATATAGATATAGATATAGATATAAAGGTTATATAGACGAATAGAGATACAGGAAGAGAGATATACAGGTATATGTAGATATAATTTCAGCCCCTGCCTACTTCTCTCTGCATGCTACACGATTTTAACATGAGTTTTAAAATCTATAGTTGTGCAATTTCGAGCACATCTGTACCGGACCTCTTCTTCAAGGAAACGGTGTGCCCTCCTGCAGACATTGCCTGCGTTTGAAATTGCTGCCTGGGAGAGTGCCGTTCAGTAACGTGCTGCAGGTTGGATTCAGCCGGTGATGACTGGGATGCTGTAATGCCAACAGGGCACGTCGCCCCTGATCATCTACCCCATTTGGGGTCCTCTTTCTTTTTCATTGTGGCTTCCTTTTGCTACAAGGAGCGGCTGAGGGAACTGGGGTTGTTTAGTCTGGAGAAGGGCAGGCTGAGGGGAGACCTTCTCGCTCTCTACAGGTACCTGAAAGGAGGTTCTAGTGAGACAGGGGTTGGTCTCTTCTCCCAAGCAACCAGCGACAGGATGAGAGGAAATGGCCTCAAGCTGCGTCAGGGGAGGTTCACATTGGATATTGGGGAAAATTTCTTTACTGGAAGAGTGGTCAGGCATTGGACCAGGCTGCCCAGGGCAGTGGAGGAGTCCTCATCCCTGGAGGGGTTCAAACCTCGTGTGGATGTGGCACTTGGGGGTGTGATTTAGCAGGCGTGGTGGTATTGGGTTGACAGTTGGCCTTGATGAACTTCGAGGTCTTTTCCAACCGTAACGATTCTGTGATTCTATGAAATGATGTTGGGGTGAAGGCTGCATTTGTGCATCTTCGTCTTCATGGGGTGAGCCCATCAGCCAGGGTCCCGGTGCAAATTTGGGCTGTTTTAGCCTCAGCTGGCTGGCAGCACTGCTCCTCACCCTGCCCTTTGCCAGGGGGCCAAGTCTCTCCCTTTCTCCTTCCAAAAGCGGGGCCAGGAGGGGTGGCATCTCGGAGAGGTGTTGACACAAATGATGCTCTCTGAGAACCCCCCAGCTCTCCTGCTCTTCACAGAGCCTGGGTCCACCCCCAGCACCCGTTTTTTTTCTGCCTGTGCTGACGGCCAGCTGGTCTCGCAGTGTTCATCGCGTGGATGAGAGCGGACCTATGAGGGTTTGCCCTCTCTCCTGCCCATTCGTGCAAAAAGCCTTTTTGTGACATTTTGGACCCTAGGGTACGTTTGCTTTTCAGGACTGGTCACCCCAGAGCAGGAATTCAGAACAGCCCGCAGCCTAAGGTTCTGTAACTCTTCTGTCTCTCAAAATGCTGTTTAATCAGCCTGCGTTTTTAACTGTTGGTGATTCTTTCCTTTTTTTAATGCATTTGTGTGCAATTTTTCTCGCTGTGACTACTTGCATTGGTATTAATAGCGGTTCTGTCCTGGATGCCTGGTTCTCACTGGGAAGGCCCTATAGCTGTTTGATACGCTATTTTTTTTTTCTTTTTTTAAATATATACTCAAAAGAAAATGACTTTACTTTTGGTGACCCAAATAATGACCTGATTTTTGATAACCTGCGCTCAGGAGGGAATGACCTGACAAATTCCACTTGTTTGGCTAGTTAGCACGCAGAGGAGCAAACAAATGGCCCGTGCTCACGGGACTGCCCTTAATATTTAATGAGGAGTGGTGAAAGATCACAGCTGTGCTAACCTCCTATCTCTCTCCTGCTTTGCAGGCGTCGTGTGCACGGAGCTTCTTACGTGAATCTTTGCACCGGTTGCTCGCGGGGCGAGAGGAATTTATTAAATATCTTGTTACCTTTTTAGGCCACTTGCTGCCTGTGAGTAGTTTGTGTGTTGTAAACGAGGGGTGGAAAAAAGCTGGTTGCAAGTGTGGGACTTCAGGGGTAATCTTTGTTCTGGGTCGGCGGTATGCTTCTTGCTCTCTTTCCATTGTCCCACCAAAGATATTAGAGATAGTAAATATCCAACAAAAGCAAACACTGGTCTGTGTCACAGGAGATAACAGCCACGTATAAAATGTCTTTAGTGTGGGTAAGCTGTTCTCCAGCATTGCCACAAAGGTTCCCACAATTTTCCTTGGATGAATATTGTATCTAAACCAGCTTACTGCGTGTCTAAGCCCTCTTTATAAGTTGTATTTCATTTCTTCAGGTTTCTCTGTTTCTCCCCTCTTGGCTCCTCCAAAGAATTCATTTCTCTGCGCAGTTGCTTTTAGATTGTTATCGTGCCCATGACTCCACAAACTATTGCTTCTTCGCCAAACTAAACACACCAAGGTTTGCAGTTTGTTTTAATTTTTTTTTTAATGTCCCCTCAGAAATCACTGCTTCCATTTCATTAATTGGTGTTTGGCTCATCTCTTAATTTCACCTAAGCTTTTAACCTTTCTTTAGCATTGCGATGTCTAGAAGCACATATCCAGAAGTGCCTGAGGTCGTGGCTCTAAAAGCTCTTGAGCTAATGGAATCCTTCCCAATTTCTCCTAAGCTTGCATCCCCCCTGTCACAAGTATCTATTGATTTTAAGCAAGGTGTGTTTTTTTAACTTCCTTTTTTCTTATCTTTACTTATGATGCTCTCAGACCTTCTGCTGTTTGGGGGTTTGAGACCTGGAGGTTTACATCAGCAGAGCGAAATGGTCGCAACAGATGCAACAATTTCTTCCTGTGCAGATCCGTAGGATCCAGGAATCGTAAATGGAGAAACCTTATGCATAAAAGCAGTTCTGTCATTCTTGATAGCACCTGATGCACTCAAAGGTAAAAAAAAAAAAAGGAAAGTTAAATTCCTATTTAGAAATATCTGTGTGATACAGAAGTCATTTAATAGCATGCAGAAAGATGGATACTGCAGAGACAAAAGCATCTTCTTCTCACACATAGGTGGGGATTTGAACAGTACCATTACGTCGCTGCAGAGTTAGAGAATTACATACCTAGGAGTTAAAGACTTACATGCAGACTTTAATTTGTGTGGGTGTGTAGATAATGTAAGAAAGAAAGGATATTTCCATTGATTCATAACTCTCAGGAGGAAAAATCCTTTCTGAAAGGCGCATCGTGCTCACATTCACAGATTGGATGGGGTTGGCTCGCCTCTTCGTTTATTTGTAGAGGAAGAATGAACTGCGTTACTTCTCAGAGTCACAAAAATAAGAATAAAACACTTTTAGTAAGTTTTAAAGTGCTTCTGTTTGTGCCAATGCCCCCCAAGGTTCTGCATTTCGCTCTTTGAAGCATTCAGATCACGTTTTGATAAGGCTTAGGGCCTTGTGTGGTGACATGGCTTGAATCGTAAAGCAACCGCTGCCAGTGCCCGGGGACAAGACGGCAAAGCTGATGTCCTTCCCAAAACTGGCGTTAACGTTTTGCAGTGCGGCGGGGGGTCTCGTCGCGGGCCACGACCGCGGGGACAGAGCTCTCCGCCCGCTGAAATCGGTTGCAAACTCTGGGCTGAGCAAGGCGGTTGGTGAAGAGCGGCAATGCTCTCCATCCCAAAGGGGGCCGAACCCCGTGGCTCAGGACACCCTTAATTCATTTTGGACCCCGCGCTGCTGAGAGGCGAGCCGCCGCGTAGAGAAGCAGACCCCAGGTCAGCCCTGGGGCTAGTATCCTCGGAGGAGCTCTTCTAACCTGGGAGCATCTCTCTGCAGAAATATTTGGGCGCGGAGGAGCGTATGGAGATGGGCTCGCCGTGCAGCACGGGAAACCTTTGTCCCAGGCGTGTTCTAAACACGGCCGGGGGGCCACCGTTGTGCCCCGCATCTTCTGAGCGCCGCGGGAGGAGGCTTTTGTCCATCGCGGTGGACAGGCTCCGTAGGAGGGCATCTTTGTCCCAGGAATGGTGGCCGGGAAGGGCTCCACGAGAGTGAATTACGGGGATTGCAGAGCTCCTTCCCTCCGCGGGCGCTGCCATTTCACATGGAGGAGTTTGTTGGCGTGGCTGGGTGTCCCGTCCTGCTCAGTGGAAGGAGGGGAAGGTGTTCTGTTTAATTCTCTGTGAGGTACTGAGAGTCACAAAGATGACCAAGGGGCTTGACTAAAAACCAAGCTTTACACGGAATGGCAGTGGAATTGCAAAAGATGACAACTTTGGAACTTCATAACATTACTTTTAGTGCAGTGGGGTTGGAAACGGACATTGACTTGGCAAAAGAGTTCGACGACACAATGTCTGATTTCACAGAACCGCAGAATATAGCGGGTTGACAAACTCATACCAACATTACCCTTATGTGCCAAGAAAGCCAGAGACAGAGCAAGAGAAGAAAGAAGAGAAGAGATATCACCACCCTTGGATCCAGCAGCGGTCTCTGAGCTGGTGGTCGGGGTCATGCACCAGTACAGGGTTGGGGTGGACCTGCTGGAGAGCAGCTCTGCGGAGAGGGACCTGGGTGTCCTGGTGGACGACAGGTTAACCATGAGCCAGCAGTGTGCCGTGGCTGCCAAGAAAGCCAATGGGATCCTGGGGTGCATCAAGAAGAGTGTGGCCAGCAGGACAAGGGAGGTTCTCCTTCCCCTCTACACTGCCCTAGTGAGGTCTCATCTGGAGTACTGTGTCCAGTTCTGGGCTCCCCAGTTCAAGAAGGATGAAGAGCTACTGGAGAGAGTCCAGCGGAGGGCTACAAGGATGG
>Ga0065711_1045137_pt1 | contig 13665 bp, 7 predicted proteins | sample Hoacrofraction12_FD_59098 | JGI IMG/M metagenome (GOLD analysis project Ga0065711, IMG submission 59098) | Hoatzin crop microbial communities from Cojedes, Venezuela - Epithelial fraction 12 v2 (version 2) | ecosystem: Host-associated > Birds > Digestive system > Esophagus > Crop | place... | reverse complement strand
TGTTGCCCAGGGAGGTTGTGGAGTCTCCTTCTCTGGAGATATTCAAGACCCGCCTGGACAATGTCCTGTGCAGCCTGCTGTAGGTGACCCTGCTTTGGCAGGGGTGTTGGACTAGATGACCCACAGAGGCCCCTTCCAACCCCTAACATTCTGCGATTCTGTGATTCATTTCCAGGTCTCCTATTATCCAGTTGATCACAATCACTTTTCCTGTCTTTAATGCATACACACAGATGTCATTCCCTTAGTCTATGGATCATCCCTCTAAAATGTCCGTTGAGTACATTTAATCCATGGCTTTGGGCTCCATCAGTCGTAGCAGTCTTCCATGGCAGGAGAGGTGATAGGTGGTGTTGGGCAGTCGCATGCTATATCCGGAGCTCACGGCTGGTGTATCTCATGTGGCCCATGCCCACAGTCTATGGGTTGAAGATGTCGATCTTGATGAAGTTCATGGGTGCCAGCTGTTGAAGCCAGGTCCAGTCCCATCACCGCTGTGCTTTGCTAGGTTTCATCAAAGTCCATCCTTCATTAGTTTGGGTGATTCTGACTCTAATATCCTTGATATAACATACAACAGATACAGTAGTGATAACAGACAGTGACAAGGTTATTTAGCAATTAACATTATACAATTTATTTATTGACTATGTTCACCCAAAATCAAATCCCCATGAGGTACACATTGGACTTCCCCATCCTTCCGCATTACCCACCAGATGCACCCAGGTCCTTGAGCAAAAGCAATTCCATGGACGGGTCTACCTTTGCCCGAGGCAGGACTAACCCAGACTGTCTTCCCTAACATATTCCTCATGTGCACTAAGGGGACTTTCTCCCCCTCTACAGGGCATGGAAGTTTTGATTGGGCAGGGACTGTGCGGTTGGTGGATCCTCTGATGTTAACCAACAAGGTGGCTTTTGCTAAATGGGTATGCCAGTTTTTGAAAGTCCCACCGGCCATTGCTCTCAGAGCGGTTTTTAGCAGTCCATTGCACTGTTTGATTTTCCCAGAGGCTGGTGCATGGTAGGGGATGTGATATACCCACTCAATACCATGTCCTTTGGCCCAGGTGTCTATGAGGCTGTTATGAAAAGGAGTCCCATTGTTCGACTCAATACTTTCGGGAGTGCCATGTCGCCACAGGACTTGTTTTTCCAGGCCCAGGATGATATTCCGGGAGGTGGCATGGGGCACAGGGTAGGTTTCCAGCCATCTGGTGGTTGCTTCCACCATTGGGAGCACATAGCTTTTGCCTCCGTGTGTTTGTGGCAGTGTGATATAATCAATTTGCCAAACCTCCCCATATTTATATCTCAGCCATCATCCTCCATACCACTGAGTCTTTACCCGCTTGGCTTGCCTGATTACAGCACTTGTTTCACATTCGTGGATAACCTATGCGATGGTGGCCATGGTCAAGTCCACCCCTCAGTCACGAGCCCATCTGTATGTCACGTCTCTTCCTTGGTGGCCCGAGGTGTCATGGGCCCACCGAACTATTAACGAGTCACCCTTATGTTGCCAGTCCAGATCCACCTGAGCCACTTCAATCTTGGCAGCCTGACCCACCTGGTGGTTGTTTTGAAGTTCCTCAGTGGCCCAACCCTCAGGGACATGGGCATCCACATGACACACTTTTACAGCCAGCTTCTCTAGCCGAGCAGCAATATCTTGCCACAATGGGACAACCCAGATGGGTTTGCCTCTGCACTGCCAGTTCTTCTTCCATTGGTGTATCCATCCCCTCAAGGCATTGGCCACCATCCATGAGTCAGTGTAAAGATAGAACACTGGCCACTTCTCTCGACTGGCAATGTCTAAAGCCAGCTGGATGGCTTTCACCTCTGCCAACTGGCTCAACTTACCTTCTCCTTCAGCAGTTTCCATGACCTGTCATGTAGGGCTCCATACAGCAGCCTTCCACCTCCACTGCTTCCCCACAATACGACAGGAGTCATCCATGAACAGGGCATACTGCTTTTCATTTTCTGGCAGTTTCTTATACAGTGGGGCCTCTTCAGCACATGTCACCTTCTCCTCTGGCAATTCTCTTGCACCCACTATCTTCACTCTTCATAACAGAAAAAATCTGCTTGTTTGTTCACGAACAATTTTCCATGAATCATGGCTGATAACAGTACTGGGAGGTCAAAATCTCTGATCTAAAACTGCTACTCCATTTGGTAAAGTGGGAGAAAGTTCTTGGATGGGAAATATAAAAAAATGAAATTATTAAAGTTTATAAATGAAAGAAGAGATATTTGTTCAAGTGGGTGGAAGAGCAGAAGCTGAAGAGAATTAAAAGAGCCAAACACATAAACCAAAGTTTTAACATCTTACATATGCATTATAGTATCAGATATACTTTCCTTAACTACATCTCCATCACAAAAGTCAAGACACTGAGGTGAGGGACTATATGAAGGAGGATCACCTTGATGCTTTCATTCCTGATGAATACGGTATCCTGCGAACTCAAGCATACAGCAGAACATAGTGGTACAGCTAGGGTTAAGGTCACTGCTGTCAAATTTGTCTATATCACTGACTGCCAATGATGTTGTGGCTAGCGCAGCAAGGCACACTCAGATTCTAGCCAGTGTGATTCAGTACTCTGCTTAAGACCCTGCCTGGACCATTGTTGCATAGACAGGGCTGCATATCTCCATGGGACAGAAAACAGGCAGCAGCAGTCAAGATGCAGATGCATGCATAAGCATTGCTGAAGTTGATGGCCTCAGGATGAAAGTGCCTCCAACAGAAGGGTCAAAATTTTAAATAAATAAATAAATAACTAAAATCACGTAATTGTCCCTTTGAGATCCAACCTAATTGTCAGTAGGTCATCTCAGTCAAGACTGAAGGGTTTCAGAAATGTCTAGGTAAGTGACAGTAGAGTACCTTTCTTCAAGAGAGTGACTTAAGATGGTTTACCAAATCTCGTTGAAATTGTGTACCTTTTGGTTCAAAGAGTAATACTTCTGAGAAATGGAGTCTAAAATACCTACTGGATCTACAGCTCAGTCAGCACCTTGTGGACATTAATCACCAATAAATCCTTAAGATGACTACCAGATGGTCAGACAACACAAACACTTTGACACAAATACAGGAAAAAAGGTGTGTATGCATGTCATTATGAGTTGTATCACTTCTTTATAGGGAGTAGTTTTCAGTTGCTCAAATTTGCTTTATTTACTTTAGCTTTACTAAATTTATTTCATTTTGTAAACAGGGCAGCTGAAAAATGTTAAAACCATTTTAGTAAAAAAAAAAAGTACAAACAGAATGAAATACAGATCAGGTTTTATTTGCTGCATGCTTACAAAAAGAACAAAAATTTTTGTAAGAGGAAGTTCTGGGCTTGGTTGTCATGGGTTCTCCCACTCAGTCTTTCAACATGATGCATTTATAGACTATTAGCAATGCAATTGAATAGGTAAATATCATTAGTCCAGATTTTAATGACGTTTGTTGTACTTAAGTTGCAGAGGATGTGTGTGTAAGAGCAGATACAGGTTATATTCTTTTGACTATCAGTTACACAAGGAATAGGTTAGGATCAGATATTTACATAAGCATTGAAATTAAAATGTCTTCTCTCTCCTCTTGGAAGGTTAGCAACAGATTCTGCTATTGACAGATCTACTGTGAGAAAATAAATTATTTGAATGTTTCTTTACTAAAATAAATCTGTGAGACCTCATGAGGAATAACAGGTAAAAGAATGTTTTCTGTCAAGTGGTTTATCTTGGATCAAAAAATTTATTTGATAAAAGCATCCTGCAAGCAGAAGATGAGCTCTAGATGTTTTTACCATGGATCAAAGAAATTACAAGGCAAGAGCATCAAGATTAAGGCAAGAATAAGCAGAAGGCATCAGAGAAAGGGAGTGACAATAAAACTGATCTTCAGTTCTGAATGTAAGACATAATGTCTTTTTTTATTAGTTTTTCCCGACTGCATTTTGTCTTCTTAAAATGCAAAGTTTGAAGTCTTTACACCTCTTTTTTTTTAAGCTTCCTTAAGCTTGTATGTCACTATGAAACTTCTGAAGAAGCTTTCTTTCCCCTCTTTTTTCCTCTTCCCCCATTCTAAAATAAGTATTCATAGGGCACATGGAAGTCAGAAATTTTTGATCTTCAGTACTACATGAATACTGCATTGCTACTGTCATCTTTGGATCACACTTCCAGAGAAGAAGGAAGAAGGAAAAAACTCAAAATTTTTTTCATTCACAAACCTATAAAAAATGAAGAGAATACAGGGTGCAGAGTTTCTTCTCTGAAACTACCATCTACCAGCAAAAATAAAACACAGCAGCACAATTCCTGCAGCCAGTTACGGAAAGGAAGTTAAAGGATTGAAAGCAGTAAATAAGATCATCCATGACACTTGAAAGTAATTAAATCACTGGAGATTAAACTAATCTAAACTAAAAGCATCTAAGGCATTGATAGCAGATCCTAGAGCAAGATTGATGGAGGGAAAATGTTTTTTAAATAGACATTACTTTGAAAGAATAATCCAATCATGTTATAACCCTCAGGACTGTTTCTGAGACAATTATAAAGGAAATTAACACATTGCACAAGAAAACACAAATTCTAACAAATCATAAGTGACAGAATCGGGAAGGATTTTTCACATTGCACATTCTGATCTTCAGTATTTTCAGGAGCATTCGTTACTATGTAATGTAAGCTAGTTTCAAATATAGGCAGTCCTGATTGTCCCAAATTCCTTTGTAATCTGTTAGTCTTCTTGACTGCTTTCCCTGTTAATAATGCTGTATTTTTTTCTTCCTTTTTTATTTTTTCCCCTGTAGAGCTTGGACTTTTCCTTTCTAAGCTTTTGACCATTACTTTTTCTCTTATAATTTTCTAAGAAACTCTCATCTGCTCCTGAATGCCATTTTCATAGAAGCAATATACTATATGCAAAAAGCTACTCCCATCTCCTGGTGATGTTCAGTTCTGAAGCAGGACTAATATTTTGCTTAATTTTGTTTTTCTCAGAACAAAACCACAGTTTTGCAATGGAAAAAATGTTTGATTTGAGAGGAAAAAAAAAGTCATTTGTTCTTCAGTTAATATATCCATTATTATTTAGTGCATAAAGCTTTCTGAATTCAATCATCAGCATAGTTATAAATTTTATAATCTGGGGAAGAAAGAAAGTATCAGAGGAGGATAAGCCTTCGTTTCATACTTATTCACTTGTTTCATTTCTTCATCTCTGTATTGTCTTACTTGTCATGGTCCCTCATTTGGATGACTCATTCATATATAATCTTTCTTACATTTTGTTTTGCAATAAAACACAAATAGGTATTTAGATTAAAGAAGTGAAGTTAAGAAAATCTTTGGAGATGAAACCAGGAAAGTATGCAGCAATAAGCACATGAAATAAAACATCTAATTTGGTATACGCAGTATCAAGGCTTTGCTGGGAGAGCTGTAAAGTATTACTAACAGAAATGCAAATGCATTTGAAATTTAAGCTGAGGCTAGTGATTTTTGTACTAGTATATGCTTGAAAATAGTCTCGGATTTGTGGAAATTAGTAGTGGGAGTTGATGTCTTTTGTAGTTAACTGCATAGTCTGAATTGAATTCAGCTGGGATAGAGTTCATTTTCCTCTCAGTAGCTGTTGTGTTTTGGAATTAGGATGAGAATAATTTTGATAATACACTAAAGGTTTTAGTGTTGCTAAGAAATCAAGGACTTTTTTTCAGTTTCCCATGTTCAGCTAATGAGCAGGTATACAAGAGCTGTGAGGGAGTGTAGCCGGGTAGCTAACCCAAACTGACCGATGAAAGTATTCCATACCATAGACATCATGCTTAGTATATAAATGGGGGCTACATAGGGGGGAAGGAACTCTTTTTCCCTGAGTTTGGGCTTTTCTGTGAGCTTAAACTTTTTTGTGAGTTCAGTGAGTTTGACAAAATCCACAAAATCCATGAGTTCCCAGGTCTGTGATTGGTTCATGCATTGCTTATTTTGCATTTTAATTATTATTGTTACTGTTATTATTCCTTTCTTTGTTGTCCTATTAAACTGTCTTTATCTCATCCCACGAGTTTTACTCGTGGAAAAAGAAGTGTGTGTGTATATGTATGTACGATTTAAGACTACGAGAAGCCCAAAGGAGACTTGTGCTGATGCATTGTGTGGTGTGAAATGACTAGTCTTCTCAGAAGGGGTTAGCCACACTGTACCACTCAAACTGCTAGTGATAGGGAGGGATTACTCTCTGGTGCAGATGCTTGTAGTGAAATAGATGTAGCCAAACAATAACCCTATCAGCATATGTAATAATTCTCTTGAAAATGAGCCTGCTCTGAGTGCCTGAAAATGGTTCTTTTTAAACAGATAGATTCTCTTGAAATAATAGAATTATTCTGTTTCACATCTTATATTCAAAACCTTAAAGGATAAGATAGGAGCTGTATTTTCGTAGTAATTCTCTGCTGCACTCTTTGAAAAAAGTGTTGTAAAAGTTATCCTTTCAGTTTTCAGTTTACAAGATTTTAATTTGCAACATGAAACTGAAGTATTTTGCATCTAAGCAGTTTGTGAAACAGATTTTTTGCAAATATTAAGATATTATATTGGGTTTGCATGGCAAGGTTTTTGTAGCAGGCGGGCTACAGGGGTGGCTTCTGTGAGAAGCTGTGCGAAACTTCCCCCATGTCTGATAGATCCAATGCCAACCAGCTCCAAGATGGACCTGCTGCTGGAGGCCAAGGCCAAGCCAATCAGCGACAGTGGTAGTGCCTCTGTGATAACATATTTAAGAAGGGGAAAAAAATCCAAACTGTGCAACAGCAATTACATTGGAGAGAGGAGTGAGAATATGTTAGAGAAACAACTCTGAAGACACCAAGGTCAGTGAAGAAGGAAGGGGAGAGGAGGTACTCCAGATGCAGGAGGGGAGGTTCCCCTGCAGCCCATGATCAAGACCGTGGTGAGGCAGGCTCTCCCTCCGCAGCCCATGGATGGTCCACAGTGAAGAAGATACCCACCTGTAGCCCATGGAAGAACCCCACACCAGAGCAAGTGGATGTCTGAAGGACACTGTGACCCTGTGGAGATACCATGCTGGAGCAGGCTCCTGCCAGGACCTGTGGACCCATGGAGAGAAAAGCCCACACTAGGAACAGTTTTGCTGGCAGGACTTGTCACCCCATGGGTGACCCATGCTGGAGCAGTCTGTTGCAGAAGGACTGCACCCCATGCAAAGGATCCATGATGGAGCAGTTCTTGCAGAACCGCAGACTCTGGGAAGGAACCACACTGGAGCAGTTTGTGGAGAATTGTGTCCCATGGGAGGTACTGAACACTAGAGATGGGCAAGAGAGTGAGGAGGAAGGACAGGCACAGACAACGTGTCATGAACCGACCTCAACCCCTATTCCCCATACCCCTGCACTGGTTGAGGAAAGGAGGTAGAGAATTCGGGAATGAAGTTGAGCCCAGGAAGAAGGGAGGAGTGGGGGGAAGGTGTTTTAAGATTTAGTTTTTATTCCTCATTACACTATTCTGATTTGATTGATAATAAATTAAACTAATTTCTCCAAGTTGAGTCTGTTTTGCCTGGGATGGTAATTGATGAGTGATCTCTCCCTGTCCTTTTCTCGACCCAAATGTCTTTCCTCATATTTTTTCTCCCCTGTCCAGCTGAGGAGGAGGAGTTATCAAGATTTACAAAATATTGTTTCTATATAGAAAGCTACTTGCCCCTTTTTTATTACTTTGCTAGTAATTGTGGGTTGGCTTTGTGTTCTGATGCAAGTAATGATTTTTCTTTTTTTTTTACTTGCTTGAAAGCCTAAAGGAAAAGGCAATTAAAACTATTAAGGGAGACGACAAAAGTTATTAAGAGTTGGGTTTAGCTGTAATGAGATAATCATGAGTCATTTTGATGGTGCTATGACAGTTTCGTTCACATTGCCTTGTGATAAACTTCTCTTAGAGGGAAGTTTAACATATGAATAGAATTATTTAAATATAGTACTACACTACAATATAATACCACTGTCCTAATATACTTCATGGCCTTTTCTTCAACACACACATGCATTTACAATGACTTTTTCTTGATTTTAAAATCTTGAATATTTTAAAATGTGATAAGGTATAATTTTAAATAGCTTTGGTATAGGGTCTTTGTTGGATTGTTTTCAGCAGAAGCAGAACAGGGCAAAAAGAGTCTCATTTTCTGTCTTCTTGCTTACTTTGATTTTTTTTCCTATTAAATTAAAACATCTGGTCACTTGAAAAACAAACAAAAAATAATGTCTTATCTAAAAGCAGCATTTATTTAACCAACTTTTCCTGAAAAAGAAAAATTTTTAAGTGTCCTAAAGTGATTTTTGTTCAGATACAAATTCTTCTACTTCACTGTTAGTCTGACTCTCTAATTAAACCAAACTTTTAGAATCTAAAGACATCTGTGAATGCTCGTTCTATATCAGAAGAACTTAGCAGTCTTTGCAGAATATTCCAGAACAGAAAACTAATTATCTACATTCCAAATTCCTTGATGCTTTGTACAATTGTTCTTGGTTTTGACTTTTTTTTTATTTATTTTGTCAGGAGAAGAGTAGTATTGTTTCAGCTGGGGAGCAAGGGAAAAAAGGGGAGAGACAGAGGAGGGGCAGGGAGAAGAAGGAAAGAAAGAAGGAAACTTCTGGTAAAATTATATAACATCTCTTGATTAGTTACCCAAACTTCTCTGTTTTAGAAAAAAAAAAAAAAAAGAATAAAGGAAAAAAAAAGAAATATTCAAATTAGTTCTAAGATATGGGTGTTACCTGTAGGAACAAGAAATAACTGTTTCTTGGAACAAGTCAATGAAAGTGTTAAGGTATTACAGAGGAAGAAACCAATCAACACGAAAGCTAAGTTTTTAAAAATGACTTCTTTATTTGTGTCCTGCAACAGGAGTTATTGTTAGTTCACCTGGTATTCAGGTCACACTATTTACATTATTTGACAGCTGTGAATGTCTTTCATTCAGCTGGAAGAATGTGGTTTCTTGAAGGCACTTTTAATCCTAAGGAGTAGGGGAGGGGGCAGGTAACTGATACTTCAGATTCACATTCTGATTAAGTCTTTCTACATGCCCACGTTGCTTACACCGGTGTGACTCCACAAACTCCAGTGTAAGCACTGTAAAGAATTTGTGCATTTCATCAGAGTTCCACTAGTTGCAGCATCAAGTTAACATAATAGTTAGTAATTTTCTTTCCACAAAGCAGATCAAACTTCCCTGTGTAGAGAAAACTGGGCATGATGTAGCAGCTGGCAGGCTAGTATCAACTAAAGTAGCCTGAGAAACTAATTGTGTGATAGAGCATAATAGTGGTCTCCTTGTATTTGGCATAAATCTTACAAAGGTAAGGCTGAAATAAAAATAAAACATTAACTAAGACTGCTAAAATTATTTAATTTATGCATTTATTACCTTTTCTTATAAAGGTGGTCTGGACATGCACTTTGAAAAATGTCTGAGAAAAAGAAGACCATATGAGCACTTACTAAGAATTTTCTTGAATCCATGATTTGGTGTCTGGCATTATGGTTTGGAATACAGAAGTTCTAGATTCAAGACCTTGCTCTCTCTAGTCATATTGAGTTTCCTGCAAGAGTTTGTGAGAGTGCCTCAACCGTAAAAATTGTTACAAGGAAATAGAATAGTCTCTTTCTCGTTGCTTCTACAGGTGAGAGGCATGATCTATCTGCATGGAACAGGAAAATAGGAAGATTATTTGATTATCATATCTACTCCGTATTTCCCAAGGTGGTGGAAAATATCAGATAGGTCTAGAGAAAGACATTCCTTTCTCATGACCATACTGTCTAAGACAACAGCTTTAGGACTTCCAGCTTTTCTCATTCTATGTTCGAAAGCATAGTCTCTTCCTTTGATAAGGTGTTTCTACATGTTAAGGAGCATACGAGTGAATTTTGCTCAGAATTCTGATGTTTTGGATATTTTCTTCAATTAGTCTCAGAGCCAACTATTAGAGTTCACAGTGTTGAGCCTCCTTGGCTTCCTTGACTCTAAATCTAGGACTGTGAGGCACAATAATTCTGTTGATTGTCTGCACTAGACAGACTTAAATCAGCTCTGAATAAATTTGGGAAGTTCAGCCCACCATCGGTGATCATTACTAAGAACTAGTGGTTTTTTTTCCCTTAAATTAATTATTAATCATGATTTGTATTACAGAATGAAAGTTCTAAGAGCCAAACCCAACCCAAATTATATTTTAAAATTCATGGAGGATTGAAAGACTCCATTGTTTCCAGTGTCTGTCTGCTTTCTCCTGCTTTTCTTCTTAAACACAGTCTACAATCTTCTTTTGAAGCTCATTCCAGGGAAGTTCAATGTTAAAAGTTAATGTCCATTGGCTGAGACTTCCCACTGTTTCAGCAAAGATAACTCTCTGAAGTACTTTGCCTGTGCAGTTATAATGTTTGTGGTTAGACAGCTGGGCTCTGGTTTTCTCTTTTTTTGTCCGAAACAATTTAATCCATTTTTTTCCGATTAAATATTATTTTGGAAATTTGTGGAAAAAAAAATCATATGCAGTAAATACAAAAATATTTTAAATCTTTTCCTATTTTCAAAATTTTCTTCAGGTATTCATAAACAAATAATATATACATATATATGGAAATATCTTCCAAGGTGCTTTTTTCCTTGACTTTTTGATGCTTAGGTACAGAAGTATATATTTAAAGAAAAAAAAATGTTAAATAAGAACACAAGTCTTACACAAACACACAAACAGTTCATAACTGCCTTTCATGCAAATTGGCCAAGAATATAAGACATTTTTAACATGGAGCAGATACACAACTCCCTGCTGCATGGTCCCTATGGCTAGGTCAATGGGTCCAGAGCAGTGGGCATATATGTTTTTAAAATCTCTCAGCCTCCAAAGACAGCCAGAGATGGTTCTTGGGGTGTCCTATCTTCTACGATATGTTTGAGAAGCATTTTGGGGAGCGCTAGTTTACACAGTCCCAAAATCCTAAATGTCAAGGACTACTCTGATTATTCACTAGTACAGAAAAATGAATTGCAATGCCCAGGAATTAAACATGGTTCTGTTTAATTCATTAATCCATACGTAGCTCAGGGACATAGTGGTGCCACCTTGGTTACCCAAAAAGGCGCAGCTGAATCCAGCACAGGCATCATGTGCTAAGGTAAGAACATGTTAGTAATGTTGAAACCTCACTGTTTCGCATGGATCAGCAACTTTGGCAACACCCAGCTCCATGAATTCATCATATAGTCTGTCTTGAGACTGATTTACAAAGGAAAGCCTCAGGAGGGATATTGGTACTTGGTACTGGATAAAATAAAGTGAAGGCAAGACTCCCTAAAGCAAAACTTCAGTGACTGAAACTATTCGTTCCTGGCTATTGTTTTCTTTGTACTGGTAAAGGATCTTATGCAGTTCATTAACCAATTTGGGGCTTCACCTGAGCTCTCAGTGAGGCCAAACTATTCACCAAATTAGGAAAACAGTACTTTTTCTCCTATTTTAATTTCTTATTTTTTGCATAGAGATAACATAAGTTTTACAAAGACAAAACAGTAACGTGTCCAGATTTACACAAAGTATTTAAAGGTGAAATTGCATAGGGATTTTTGTATATACATACATATGAGAGTTTTTATTGTTGGAATCAACTTGCTGTATTAAAAATATTAAAATATTAAATTTTAATGAAAGGGAGTCTGTATACTGATACAGAGAAGAACTCTGATACAGTAGAAGCATGGAAGAACTTTTTTCCAGTATTCCTCATTACAAAGAGTAGAGCTGGAATCAGCAGTAGCTCTGGAACTCTGATGACCTTCATGTCAGGGCCTGAAGGGCACCAATGGACCTGCCTGTCTCTGCCTAGTCCACTCAGGGTCTCCCACCACCCTGCCCAGGACGTCAGTTCAGCCCTCACTTGTGCCTTCAGCCCCTGCCCCTGTGACTCCGCAGTATGGCTGGTCTCCAGCTCCCCACAACGCTGTCCTGCCCGGCCTTGGGCCTCACTGAGACAGGCCCACCTGTAGGCCTGTGTCCCAGCCTGGCCTCAGCCTCTCCCTCTGCAGGGAGATTCCTTATGCCTGGGGCTGGGGGAGCCCCCAGGCTGCCTGCACCTCTCTGGGGTGATGGGACAGGATCTGGCTACCAGGCCCTACCCTGCCACCACTAGGCAGCCCCTGCAGCTCCCAGTGTCTGGTTCCCAGAGAGTCGCCAGCCCACCTGGCACTCTGACACTGAAGTATTTCATATGTATATCCCTTTTATAAAGGAGAAAATTTTATTAACCTGCATATATAAAGAAGCCAGGAGGGTGATTATTTTTATATAAGGAACAAAATAAACGTGTTTATTGCATGATTCTTGAGGCTATTCTGGCATTGGTAATTACATTTATTCAGGAATGTCCCTAGGCACTGAGGTTGACTGTCACTGAATGGCCTGAATTTATGCTTACAGAACACGGACTCCACCAGAGGCTGGCTACGTGCAGCCTGCCTAATAAGAATGGTCCTTTGAATGGTCTGACTCCTTAGCCGCTCCTGGGAAGTTACTCTCACAAATATAAAGCAGCTGAGTATTTCTCATGTCACAACACAAAGGAAGGAAGAGAACAAGATATGTATATCACTGTACATCTCTACCTTTCTCATTACACGTGAAGCACTATAACTGGGAATAATTTAGAAAGTAGGTCTGCCATCCATCCCAGCTCAAGCATATTGAATATATACTTCTGAACTGGGTTAACGAGTGACCTACTTGAGCCTTGTAGACTATGCTATGCTGAAGATTCTCATTTCTGTGCAAAGTAAGAAATGAAAATCTTACTGCAGAAGTGACAATGTGCATGAAGAATCCCTTCATTTATTGTTATATAGAACACTATTAAATAAAAATACCCGTAACTTGCTGGACAGAAAAAAAACTAAATTATTTCTTGAACTACCTACCGCCACTACTGCTTATTTCATAGCAACAGCACATCAGTTTAAAACTACCGCTTATTTCTGCAAGAATGTGAACTTGAGACATAGTAACATTACGGTTAAACTCATAACTGTTTCATTAACTGAGCTATGAAACTTCATGCATACTTTACTGTACATTTTAACACCTGTAAGCTGACACAGAAATTTCCACTTTCTGAATTTACTCTTGGGTGCAAAACTATTAAGTAACCTAATTTTTTATTAATATAATAATAGTACTCCAGGCACAGTATTTACATCTACATTAGCTAATAAATAAACAAAAAAATTCCAGAAGGAAACAAATTTAAGAAAGTCTTAGACCAATGCATTTGCTGATATCTGCAAACATTTGATTTACATTAACAAATACCCAGTTTTTAACAGATTTCTACGTAAAAATGTTAGCTCTGTCAAATTGAACTTAAGGATTTGGGAGCTGGGCTTGTTCAGCCTGAAGAAGAGAAGGCTGAGAGGGGACCTAATATATACTTACAAATATGTGAAGGGTGGGTGTCAGGAGGATGGGGCCAAGCTCTTTTCAGTGGTGCCCAGTGACAGGACAAGGGGCAATGGGCACAAACTGAGGCACAGGAAGTTCCGTCTGAACATGAGGAAGAACT
>Ga0065711_1045136_pt1 | contig 13665 bp, 6 predicted proteins | sample Hoacrofraction12_FD_59098 | JGI IMG/M metagenome (GOLD analysis project Ga0065711, IMG submission 59098) | Hoatzin crop microbial communities from Cojedes, Venezuela - Epithelial fraction 12 v2 (version 2) | ecosystem: Host-associated > Birds > Digestive system > Esophagus > Crop | place... | reverse complement strand
AAATGCATGAGAGCTGTTTTTAGTGCTGCTTTTTTTTTTTTTTTTTGCTTTTCCTCTCATTATCTCTGCCATCTCATTTGTGCTTTAAGAAGTGTCTTGACTAATTTTACTATCTGTTTTTGATATTTTTACTAGATGAACTTCTTTTGTTATAGTTTTCATCTGTGTTTCTACTTGTCTGAGCCTATTCCTCAAGATTTTGTTTTCGTATGTCCTTTTATTCTGCAGTCTTTATTTTGTGCTTTCACTGAGGGTAAAGACATCCTTGTGAAAAACGTGTTCTTTTTAATGAACTCTCTTGTTTTTGCAGGTAATTTGACCGTAGCTGCCTGTCAAAAAGATAGGTGGGCTGCAGCTTGATCATCTAGTGTAAAAAAGGAAAAAGTAGGATCCAGATATTTAGGATCATATCATAGTTACATTTTGTGTAAGAGGTGATTTTGGTGCAAAGGACTTTTCAAGAGTAACACAGAGCAAACATACAGCACTGATTTATCTCTGTGAGAAGGGGCTGCTTTAGATGATGCACGTTCCCAATGGATCTGCACATACTCTGCATGTCTGATGCATACAGAGTATGTCAGACTTGGTGCACAGTCTGACCTTGTTTCAGAGCTACAGCAGAGTCAGTTCTCTCGCAGCTTGCTTGAAACTGAAGAAATCTCAAATGGATAATGAGGTGACACAGCCTTGGCCAAAATGTTGCAAACTCAGACCACACAGGGAAGAGTTCTGCACAAAAACGTAGTTGATGAAGGCAGGCTAACCAGGCTAGAAAGCAATGGATACAAAAGCAAGGATAATTCTAATAACAGACCTTACACTCTGTGGGTTCTTACAAAACATTTTTCATAAAAAGTAGACACCATCTGACCCCAGGTAGGGACACAGATGTGTAACATTGTAGTGCTGTACACAACTGTTTACACTATATTGGCAATCACCAAAGATACCTGCTTTTATCCTTCCATTAAACTGCAGTTGTCAAATGGAAGCCAAACCGTTCTTTTGTGTTTGGAATTCTAGGGGATTTTGTGACAAGCTCCTGTCGAGGGTATATATCCTTTTTCAGGTAGTACTGTGCAACTATAAAGGTTGCAGTTCACACAGGAAAACAAATCAACTGAAACCTCGGGCTTTAGACGTGTTCTACTGAAAAGCCACATTCTCTTCTGAAAAAACTAGATTCAGTAGCGTATCAGTAATCCCTTAAAAAGTAATTCTTGCAAGTGGAATCACATTGTTACTATCTTTGCAACTGTTAAATAGTAGTCAATACAAAACTCGTAATGTACAAATTCTCCATTATGCAACTAATATTCAATTTTAATTTGCAAAACAACTGTGTGAAATGCACTCTGAGAAAGATTTTTACTTCCTGATAGTCAGCATATGGAATACAAAATGCCTTGTATTTTGTTTGTAGATGTAGCTGAGTAGAGAAGTTCAAGAAAATGAGCAAGGACAGAAAAGCTGACGTTAGTTGTGTACAGCTTCTGTAATGTTTCATATGACGTCATTTCTTCCAGTATCTCTACAGATTGTGTAGAGACTGGGTTTGGGTTTTTTTTTCCTTCCTCTGTCATCCTTTCCTCTTGCTGCAGGTCACAGGGAGGGAGAAAAGAAATAACATACAGGAACATCACGTGTTACATGAGGTGTCATTTGTGGCCTCTGCATCACAAACAGAGCTCTCCAACACACAGGTCTTGGTTGCCTGGTTGACATCAGGAATGTATGGGTTCCCATTTGGTGATGAAGGTGGTAGAAAGTGGAAAAAGAGACAGATATATCTCATTAGATTATAAGTCTAAATAGATTTTTGACATCACGTGGGATGTAAATGTACGATTTCTGTCATTATTTGCAATGTTTATGCCAGCACCTACTTTTTAGTCAATTCACTGGCAAATTCCAAAACATTATTTTTCTTGACAAAAATCAAGTACTTAAGGTAAAATACTATAATATATCAGATTTTTTTCTCAGATACAAAAATTTAAAAAATGGTTATCATCTATTCTCATTACACTAGCACAAGACAGATTTCCCTAATGTGTAGGGGATTTCTGTTACTGTTAATATAAAGAACTTTCAGTTCTCAGATTCTGGCAAGTAAAGGAGGAGCTTTTCATCATATCAGACTTTTATTCCCATGTGTCATTTTTTTCTTGGAAATGGCATCTCTCTTCTAAATGGAAAAAAATTTGAAAATAGTTGATACATGTTTATTTTACAACTGTTTATAAATGTAGTATTTTTCCATCCTTGTTCTTGAGTAAGACCAAGAGCTCTCACACAGACTACATGAATTGACTTTTGGCACAAAGATCATTCAGGGTCTTTAAATACATCATTTCAGGTTTAAGACATTGGATTTTGTTAAAAAAATAAAAATTCATAGGAAAAAAACCTAACCTGTGCTACTATCTGCAGTGACTTTCAGATGGTTTGTAGACTATGTCTTGATGCATACTGTTCCTGGTATGTTATCTTAACATGCAGTCAGAACTTTGCCAAAAATGTAACTGACATTAATTCCATACTGCATATCAACCAAACCTAAACTGAATATCAGAAGAAAAAGTTGTGGTTTCTGTTTTTTTTCTCTCACATTGTCTACAGGCCATATCTCAAAAATTTATTCTAAGTAGTGAAGGTATAAAGCTTTTCATAATTTAAAAGTGTTCTCTGGGACACTTGCCCTCTAGGACTGCTGTCCTCTAAGTCTGGGGTAGTTCCATTTGTAGCCCTAATGAAGAGGGGAATAAGAATTATCCTTCAGTCTTGATAACATCCATAAAGTTCAGGGCTTCACTCTTAATGAGCAAACAGTGTGAACTGATAGAGCAGTCTCAAGCACTCTCAAAGAAATGTTGACAAAAAGCTTCCTTTAGAAGAGTTTAACTGCCATTATTGTAGATAAGCCAGAGTTTTGACTGATTACGCAGTGGTAATTTCTGGCTTGAGTAACTGTGTATACACACATTCTTCTTTCAGATAAAAAGTAAGGAAGAGAAAATAGCTATAGTCTGATGAGGTTCCTCTTAATTTACCATGATTACAATCAGACTTTTTGATTCTAGCCTTAAAATTGTTGCTTTTCTAAGAAAGCAAATCTCCTGTTAAATCAAATCTCCTGTTACATTTCCTGATAAAGCACAGCTCTATGCCTGGTTACTGTGTTTTGTTGTTTTCTTTCCTTTATCCCATATCTTTAGATGTACTAGCTAACACTTAAAAACTAGGTAAACTGATAATACAACAACTTCCACTACTAATTCCAATGTTTTCTACATGCCCACATACTTTATATGTCCTATTCAAATAATTTTTTGTTGCTTTCAAGGACAAAGAGGACAACTGTTATTTTTTTTAGTATCCTGTAATGTAATACTTCTATTACTGAATTGTTTAAAATCGATTGCATAGACGAAGTCCCTCAAGATCTGCATTTTTTACTTTTAATCCAAGTCTGTTGTTATCTTCAGTAGTCCTTGTCCAATTCCAGTCATAATTCTGACAAGACTATTACTTTGACTGATGTTTTATTTTGATATCAACCCAGTGTGTCATCTTATTACCAAAAATCTGCACATTTTATTTCCTATCACTTCTCTAGTGATGCTCACTAACTTATTTCAGATGCCACAGTGTTATAAAACTGCCCAGAGGGATGACTGTCCTTATTTTCAATTGTCTTTTAAAAGGAAAATAATGGAATATGGGATAACTCTGTTGTTAGCCAAATGCATTTCCTTTTCATTTTTTCCCTATGTAGTAGAACAAACAAATGTATCACTTTAAGATAATTCTGAGAGTCTTATAATTGCACCACTTAGATTCTAGAGACTTAATTCATCATTCTGTTTGAAGTTGCCAAAGTGTTTCAGTCAAACTCTTTTTAAAAATTTTATTTATGAAGTTTATTTTGATTTTCATTATTAGTCATTATTATTAGTTATGAATAAGACAAAATATACAATTTTATCTTTTTATGTACACCATTATACAAAAAAATATTGGATTGTTTACTGACAGCTAATTATAGTACCTACTGTGTTAAGAATGCACTTAAGAATATTTTCTTAATACTGTTATCTGACTGTTTTTTTTTTAATTAGAAGCATTATTGTTGTTATGATGCACTGTCAGAAAACTGTCATAAAGTTTGTGTTTAAAAACCTAAAAGTTTTTTTTTTTTTTCCTTTGTATTATAAATATTCATTGCTCCTCTAGGTGTCCTGGGCAAGAGTTCAGAAATAAGAGTGTATCAAGAACAGAACAGAGATTCAGAAAATCTGAACCCAATTTGTGTGTGATCAAAAAGTCCTACAACAGTAAGCCACTTAATTGCTCCTTAAAACAGAAACAAAACCTCTCATCTGACTATGATGTCCAAGAAAAAGTCCGTCTCTTGTTCTATGTATACAGCATCTACTCATAATTTGGGATTATTGTATATAATAAGATATTCTCTTGACAATCTTTACAGAAAGTAATAAGCAAAACCATATACTGTTATTCCAGAATAGCACTTCCATGTGTCTTCTGATTGCTACTTTTTAAGCATTTTTATAATGTGTTAATATTTAAATACTGATTTTTCTTTTTCTTTTTAAGGGACAACTAATGGCCTATTTATGAATTTATGGTCTTTTTTTGCAGTGGCCTCAAGCAAATTATACTGGAAAGCACTGGTTTAGGGTTCCTGTCAAAGAAATTCAAAGAAAGGTAACTCCCATAAGTAGATTGAGGATGTAAGTGCTGTAATGAAGATCTTCAACACAGGAAGAATACTTAAAACCTCAGGTATGCTACCCAGTTATAATCCCACTAGTACTGTAGATCCCTCCCTTGTTAAAAGGAGAATTTAAAACTCCAGCAGTATATACATGAAAGATATACATGATCTATCAGTTCTTAATTAAACTTTGCATTACTATTACACTCAGTAATGAGAAGGAAAATAAAATATGAGCAGGAAAACTCTATGACTCGGGCCACCTGAGGTGTCTAATATGGAATTTACGCATCATTAGCCTTTCTTCAGCTATTTAGATTTCCATTGACTTTTAACTTGTTGTTTTAGGATTCCATTGCATGTGCTTATACCTTTTTTTTTTACTTCAAATAGATTATCTCTTCCAGCTTTCTATGTAACTATGTATTTTTACCTTGAGATTATTTTCCTATAGGTGCGTGAAAAAGAAATCAGTTCTAATTTTAGTACAGCATGGGTTTTTTTTACATTTACAGTCAAATGACAGCATAGAAATAATGACTTTGGTGTAGCACCATTACGTATCAGTCTCAAACTGATATTTTAGTACTTTTCAAACTGTATTATCTTCGCTGATGCCATTGATATGCCAGCAGATACATTTCTGCCTGTGAAGCATATTTAGGGGCGCAGGTTAGAATTCTATTAATTCTGGGCACAGATCCAAAATGTAGCATAAGCTTTGCTTTCTTTAGTGCACTTATTGCCATTTGCAATTCTGTAGTCCGGCAATTTTTGTGGATATCCTAAGTCTTCTCACCCTTGAGAATCACAGATTTGCTGAGGTTGAAAGGCACCTCTGGAGGTCATCTAGCAAAACACTCTGCTTACAACATGATCAGCTGGAGCGGGTTGCTCAGGATTGTGTCCAGTTGGGTTTTGAGTAACTTGAAGGATAGAAACTCCACAGCTTCTTTGTGCTGTTCTGGTGTTCAACTACCCTCACAGTATTTTCTATCAAAGTTTTGTGTCTTCCAATTTGTGCCCATTGCCTTTTGTCATGCCTCTGGGTGCCACTGAGAAGAGTCTGGCTTTGTCTTCTTCAGTCCTCTCATCAGGCACTTATACACATTGACAAGACTGCCCCTGAGCCTCCTCTTCTCCAGGCTGAACAATCTCAGATACCTGGGATATCATGTGATTTCTGCATAAATGTTTATGTCCATATTACTTTACAAACTTCTGCAGCAAGTTAATCCAAATTAAATAATTTAGAGATGACTTTGTCTCTGTGGAAATGGTAGTTATGAAAGATTGCCATGAGTAGAAGGTAAACCTGAGTTACAATTTTTGACTGCGGAAGACAATCAGAAATCAAAAGAAAATATTGAAAATAATAAAATCCACAGCTAAAAAAAAATACTAGAATTTTGGAGACACTACATTAAAAATTAGCTTGTAAGTATTTTTCTTATTCATCTCTTTCACCATATTGCAAGTGACACATTATAATCATAAATGAGAGTCCCAAAGGAAGGTACATAAAACAGAAAGTATAAAGTGTTGATAAGCTAGAGTTAAGGTAAAACATAACTGTATACCTTTATAAATACTATTTTGAAAGATGTGCATTATAAATAAGAACATTTAACTTGAAAATATTAAGACAATAATTTACTGAAAATCGGACCAGTCTTCTAAAAAGCTTTAGAAAGTACTAGGAATCATTTAGAAACGAATGCAGAAAACAGCCTCATGCTCTTACACATTGCACCTTTAGCTCCTTGAGATTTCACTCACTCTGTTTCCAAAAAGACATAGTAGAATTAGAAATGCTGTTAAGAAGAGAGACAAGGATGATCAGAGATATGCAGTGGTTTCCAGGTGAAAAGAAAATTCTCACTTTAAGAAGCCTAATTGACTAGCAGTTTTGGGAAACAGGCAAACTGAGGGAGAGAAGATACAGACTCATTAACAGTATGGAGTGAGCAAAGCAAGCATTCACTAGTTTTTGTAGTGTTCTAAGGGAGCATCCACTGAAATTACACAGTGGGAGTTTTAAAACAGGAATTCTTTGCAAAATGCATAATGACAGTCCAGATAAAGTGCTGACTGCTAGAAGCCAAGAAGACGCACTAGGTAAAAGACATCTTTGTACTTGTCCTGTTTCTGTTATTCTTCTCCTAAATACCTCTGTCTGTTCTGGCCTCTGTCAGAGACAGAAGAATGAGGACAGAATCTCTGTTCAACAGCAGTTCTTTTATAACTCTGTATGTAAGCTACTCTGGGAAATAAAAATACTGCAGTGTTACACATAAAAGCTTGATTAATTGAAGTAAAATGGCTGGTTTCTAGTTACACATTACAGAGACCAAGTTTTCCATCTTCATAAGATTTCTGAGTTTCCGTCAAGCGTGGTCTGATACTCCTAGAGAGTTAAAGATATCTACTGGGATTAGTACTTTCATATTGAAAATCAATGAGACATATCCATCTAAGTCATTTAATGTTGTTTATACATTCTGCCCGTCATTTCAACATTTAATTTTGAATAGTATGATGGATTTGTTCACTGTAGTCAGTATTTTTAGTAGTAGTGAGATGAAGACAAAAATAGTTAAGTTTGAGAAAAGCAGTCAAAATTTTATCTGAACCGATGAAGTTTAGAGTATTAGTCCTGAAGTGTCATGGATACAGGTTTTGTTCTGAGAAACATAGTTGGAGGGAGAGATGGAGGGATAAAAACCCTGAATCTGTCAAATTTATCTTTTAGGATATATTTATCCTGACCAGTATAATGGAATCATGAAATGGAAAGAAATAACAATGTTTAAGTACGAATTAGGTATAAACCGAACATCAGAACTGGTTCTGTCAAAGATCAGATGGAGAATTAGATGAAGATGTAGATCAGTTCTTGGATCCAGATCTAACTGTACACTTTATAGTCTCAGTGATGGGATAAATGCCTTCCACTTCAGGAAGATATTGTTACAGTCCTTAATTACGTACATATATGAATAATTAATTTCCTGTGGGAAGAACTGTTCATATTGACCAAGCAGATCAATAAATATCTGTAAGAACTGGCCTAAATAAGGAAAACGTGAGAGAAAAACATGCCAATAGTGACATGGATGTATGTGAATTTAATGTATATACACTTTGCCTGTGACCTCTTTTATAGCCATCTCTGACTTCATAGTTGTATAGGAGAAAGTATGCGCCTAATGAGGAAATATTTTTTTCTTTCATGTGTATTTCACCATGCTTTATTTTGGTTTTTTTATTTTTATTATTCTGATATATTTTGCTGAATGTAATCCAACTGCCAGTATAATTAATTCAATAAAATTTTCTAGTCAGAGATTTTTTCCCAATAGAATAGCGCAATCAGTTGTAAGTCTTTTTTCTTTTTCCATTTAGCTAAAAGTCTAGAAAGGCAAATGCTTTTTTTGGCCCTTCTTATAAATTGGTGCATTATAATATGTATTTCAGCAGGGTATTATGACATTATTGTTGTTCTTTGTATCAGTGTCATTTTTACAATCAGGTTTTCTAACTCACTGAATAATGTTTGTTTTGTCTAGTAAGACCTTTATAATTATTCTCTTGACTTTAGCCAGCATTCTTGCAAATCCACTTGTATCTTTCAATTGCAAAACCATATTCTGTAATTTAGGAATTACGTTAAAGGTAATTTCTTGTGTCCAGTATTAGTTGCCATCATATCATCATTCTGTCTACTAAAGGTTTCTTTCAGGCATATTACAAATGCAACATCATACCTTTGGTGGAATGCTGCATATTTGTGATGCTGTTGAGAGTTATTTATCCAGCTAAAAGCGGTCTAATGGCCTCTGGTGACAGCGCTTTTTCACCTCAGTCTGTTTCATATTTATGTGATGCTGAGAATATGCCTCTCTTTTGTAACCTGTATAATACCTTTAGAGTGCTATGTGTCCTTCCTACTTCAAGAGCTAAAATAATCTGGGCAGTTTGCCTTGAAGTATGCTGGTCTGCCTTCAAGTTGATAACATGCACATTTACAGTGCAAGTTCCTGAGACATTTAAAGTGGTTACTGTTAGCCGGTGTCCTTGTCCTTCATGATTAAATTTTGAAAGTCACATTTGTTTCATCTTTTCTGACGAAAAGTGTTATCAGCAAAATGAGATTGGTACACAACTTAAACATCTCTTTCTAGTACCCCTACAGGGATGTGCTGGATGTCATTATGCGGATCTGAAATGTGCATTCTCTGCATTTTTTCCTGATTCTTCCACAGACTGCTTTTAATAGAAAACTGTACTTTATAAATCCTGCTGGGTTTCCAATAGCTAGGTAAAATGCAAGCTGTTTGAATTAATAACTCCAGTACTTTTTAGTTAAGACATTTAATCCTTCTCTGGCAACAAGTTATTTTCTTCTACATGTTTCTTTTCTAGTATATGGTTCATTTATCACTTTATTTAGCACCCTGGTCTTTTTTCTCCTTTTCTTGTTATTTATGATTTTTATTGGACTGAAGAATATTCCTGTTATGCTAATGTATTTTTTTGATTTCTGTTTTAGTTGCTCTCAGTAAAATCAACTGTTTAAAATTGTTATATCTGTATAAAACGGCATGAATATTAAAGTAGTACTTTCTTTGCAGCAAAAGTTGGTATCCAATTACTGTCATTTTCTTCAGCACGAATGTCAGATTTGTTGAGGTTGATGTGATTTTGTTACTTGCTAATAATAAGTGAATTATTTTTAAAGTGACATATAGATAAGCAGTTAACTGTGATGACCTTATTCGTCACTAGCAGTACTTTATCTCATGCAGTCACCTTGACTTCACTAAGACTTCATATGTTGTAAGCTAAGTAGGCTTAAATGCATCACAATTCAGCAGTCATACTGGCTTTGGCATTCTATAGTGGAGCCAAAACAGCAACCGTGTTCTTTACCAGTCTGCAAAACACAGCACAACAACAAAACCCTTATGGCATAAATTAGACCACCATTTATAATCATGTTATCTTTAACATTTTACCACACCTCAGCTGATACATAGAAATTTAATATGTCCATGATTTTAATCTGTTGTAATTCAAAGTCATTCTTCAGAAATTACTTAAGTGAACTCATTTTATATTACATTTTAACAATTGCTGACTCTTTATCAGTGTAAATGCAATTACTAACAGGTGCTGTGGTACCTTATTAAAACAAGATGAGTTCAACTAATTGATTACGTTTCTCCTCTATTAGCCACCTCCTATAATTCAAAATTTCTGAGGGCTTGGGGTCCCTTTCTGTTTATGATATCATATCATCTGTGTCCCTCAGCTAGGGATCAGACTGTTGTGAGATATGTATGTAGGTAACAATCTCTAGGCAAACGATTCAGGCTGTGAAAGTTACCATACAACATAGGTCAGCAAGATACATTTCTTGTTATTACATTGGAATAAATGAATACCAGAGTACATCAAATATCCAGTCATAGCTTCAACTCTTACACAGCTTTGTGACTTACATAAATCGCTACTTGCTTTCTCTGATTTCTCTTAAAATTTGTCTTCCTCTACGCTTTTTCTTCTTCTAGCAAATCTGTGTTTCTGACATTCTCAGAAAAACTAACCAATTAGATTTCTCATGCTTTTCTCCCTTTTCCCATCAGTATAACATTATGCTTCTTTGTTTTTCTGGTTTCTCCCCAAAATTTCTCAGTGCTGCTCTTCCTCCTTCTTTTCTTCTTCCTTAGATTTTCTTTCTAACTGGAGTGTGTACCTTTAAAGTAGTATCATGCATTGGTAACTCTAACTCTAAAAAGGCCCCCAAACTAAAACAAAGCAAACAGAAGGCAAATAATATATTCTGAGCTCATCTTTCCTAAATCTCTGTTTTACTGTGAAGTGACTTTTAGGACTGGGTACCTTCTGCTAAACTCCTGTTCTCCTCAGCCTTGTAGAACCAATCAGTTAATAACAATTTGTTCTGATAAAATCCCTGAATTCTTTATAAATCTTTCTAGCCCTATCCAAAATGTACATGAAAAACAATTCACCCCTTACTCTTTCACGTGACTGTTAACATTCTTGAAAGATCAAGCTTTCTCTCCATCTTTCCTTCTCTGCAGTAATTTTGGCATAGATGATTATTAGGCCTTACATCAGTTTCAGGTATTTTTACAGTGTGGGGTAGAGCAAAGAAAGATTTTAAATACATCAGCCTCCTGGCATCATATACTGGAAGATTACTTATCCCATGTCTATCTCACTAAAAGGAACTAGCTTTTTCTAACAAAAAAGAAACCTCAAAACAAAACAAAAAGATATTTATAACTTTCTAAGTGCACCAGATTCTCCTCAGGATTTACAGGTTTCACTCTGGTCAGCACTAGAGCCTTCATCTTTTACCTTCAGTATGAGGACACAGCTGCAAATGAAGCAAGCTGTATCTTCAGCAGACAAACAAAACCTGAAGTACAAAGCTAGTTCTCAGACAAAAGGAAGGATAGACTTGTTTTTCTGGTAATTCAGTTTTTCCAAAGATGTTTCACAATGGGGAACTATGGTGCATAATTATGTAAATTACTGTTTTTTAACAAAAGGTGATTGAATTGGGATTCATGTTCATGAAAAATGAACAAATTCATAGTTGCACATAGAAAGATACAGAAATATGCAATGTATCTGGTTCAAACTTCACTAGATCCAGAGGTTTCCCAGCTTTATTCTAGTGACATTGACTATTTTTAGTACTATATTCAACCCTGTGTACATTGGATAAACAGTGTGAAAAAATGCAAAATTGCTTTTACAAAATCATCTCACTTGTGAAATACACACACTTCTTGTGCACTGTCCCAACAGTATCTACAGTAATCCTATACTACAAAAATGTCTAATTGGAACAAATTTGCTAAGCAGTCAGTTATCTGCGTAAAACATATGTGTCACCATTCTTTGCACATGTAAACTATTATTTCTAAATGAAATCAGAGCCATTAGATCAGGAAGGCTTACTGAAATAGGACTTTATTTATTACTAAGCAAAATTGGCGATTTCTGTTTCAGAAGGGAGCACGCATATCATTTCAAAGTAAATGACAGTAATAGACATAATTAGCACTATAAAGTGTTCAAGAGTCTTGAGGAAATTAGTATGTGTTGAGTTTGAATGGACTAGATTACTTCTTAGGTATTGAAAATATGTATTAAGTATATTAGCGTTTTAAGCAGGCTTACAGAGAGACAGTCTAAGAAGCAACACTCTGGAAAATGAATCTGAATAGATTGTGAAACTCTTTATGTGATTAGAGATTGCTTAAAATTAGGTTTCTTCCCTGGATCTTTCCTCAGTCATGAAGCATTATTCATTGGTCATGGAAAGATCTGTGAAACAGGGCTCAGTGATATTGTTGTTAAATGGATTTTTGTGTAGCACTCATTATGTGTGACAGAAACAGTTTAACAGTCTGAAAAAAAAGGGCTTTATTCACCTCTTTGCATTCTTCTTTGTGGCCTGTAGGTGTTGGATATCCACAAGTCTTAGCAATTTCCACAGACAATAAGGAATAATGCAATTCCACCAAAATCTGTGTTGTCACAGTTCATGATTAGTGATTCAATATTTGTCCAGCCATTTTGTGGGAATATTAACCATCTTAACTAGATATTTACATATTTCTAATCTTTGTTTGAGTAACTGAAGTATCTTTGGAGTAATACTTATATAGGGCTTTATAAAGTCAGATGATGAAGACTGGAATTCAGCAAAACCTTACGTGCAATCCTTTTTTAATGAGATATTTATGGAGAGGCAAATTGAGGCAAAGTAAAGGTAGCTAGGAATTTTCCAAGACACTAGTTTAGCCTTGACCAGTTACATTCCATACAGGTGACAGATCAGTGTTTGATTTTCAGTCACTAAGAATACTTGTCATTTGACTGAAGGAAAATGTGCAGTACATGATTTTCCCATTAGGATGAGAAAGGAACAAAGACGTATCGATGCTTTATTTGCTCCTCTCTTGTCCTCTAAAAGGGACCAGGCAGCCCCCTACCTAAGTACCGTAAATGGAAGCCTAGTGGGTGAATAGCAGTTATGATAACGTTGACTGGCAAATACATCATCCTTCTTAATCACACTAACCAAAACTGTATTTCCAGAAGTGTGGAATTAATATACAGATGAGATATAGACTATATGGCAGCAAAAAAAACCCAAAGCAAAACAAAACCCTGGCCTGCATTTCAGTGACAGCAGTAACCTTTTCCAGAGACTGAACATGGCTTAAAGTCACATAACCAGGCCTTCTTTAGCTAGGACGCTATCTGCAGGCATTCAGCCATTTTGTCATGGGTTTTTCTCACAAGCAGTTTTGGTCTGACTGAAACAATGTCTTTTGTGTCTTTTGTAAAGCCTTTGACACGGTCCCCCACAACATCCTTCTCTAAATTGGAGAGCCATGGATTTGATGGGTGGACTGATCAATGGATAAGGAATTGGTTGGATGGTCGCAGCCAAAGGGTAGTGGTCAACAGCTCAGTGTCCGGATGGAGACCAGTAACGAGTGGAGTCCCTCAGGGAGTCTGTACTGGGACCAGTGCTGTTCAATATATTTATCAATGACATGGACAGCGACATCAAGTGTACCCTTAGCAAGTTTGCAGATGACACCAAGCTGAGTGGTACGGTTGATACACTAGAAGGACGGGATGCCATCCAGAGGGACCTGGACAAGCTGGAGAGGTGGGCCTGTGTGAACCTCATGAGGTTCAACAGGGCCAAGTGCAAGGTCCTACACCTGGGTCGGGGTAATCCCCGCTATCAATACAGGCTGGGGGATGAAAGGATCAAGAGCAGCCCTGCTGAGAGGGACTTGGGGGTACTGATAGACGAAAGGCTGGACATGAGCCGGCAATGTGCGCTGGCAGCCCAGAGGGCC
>Ga0065711_1045135_pt1 | contig 13665 bp, 8 predicted proteins | sample Hoacrofraction12_FD_59098 | JGI IMG/M metagenome (GOLD analysis project Ga0065711, IMG submission 59098) | Hoatzin crop microbial communities from Cojedes, Venezuela - Epithelial fraction 12 v2 (version 2) | ecosystem: Host-associated > Birds > Digestive system > Esophagus > Crop | place... | reverse complement strand
AAAAAAAAAAAAAAAAAAAAAAAAAAAAAAAAAAGAGGAACATTCTCTCATCATTTCTGAACTGAAAGCTTAGGTACCATCACAAAACATGCACCTTCAGCAAGAGAGACTGACATTTCCCTAGCAAACCACCGATACCTCAGACTTGTCTGCAGTAATGTTTATCTACTTTATTCTTAGACACTCCTCAGGCTCTTCCAATCCTCCCCCTCCGCTTCGAGTGCTCAAGAATTATCTTAGTACCAGAGGGCTTCTCAATGATTTCTCTCCACTGCAAACTCAGTCTGCCTTATTATCTCCATGTGAGTAGGAAATTGCAGCTAAACAGACTTTCTTAAGATGATACATAAATCAGCGACAGAGACAGAAGTCAAGGCCTGCCCAGACAACCCAGAAGCTGACCTACAAAGCAACCCTGGCTCCAAATTATTTTGGCCAGAATATTTCTAAAAACCAAACGCTAACATCTCATGGGGAACCCAAGCAAGTGACAAATAAAAAAATGAATGGCTACCTGCCAAAGTTTTGGTTCCAGTGAGTTGTTCAGCACCATACAGGAAGGCTGTGGTAGAACCAAGCGCAGCGCTAAGCTTTCCTGTGTGGGATTCACCTGCATTAATCACAAAACTATTCCTTTTCCTTCCGGAAATCCTCTGCCCAGTTATTTACAAGTCTAACAGCACCTACAGCAAATGACACAGTAGATTTTGTGGTAAAATAGTATGTGACTGCTTAAGTGAAGACTCTACCATGGCTACACATGAGGAAGCCCAATTAAAGATTCAAAGGCAAACCTAATTCCAGTATTTCTCGTCTTTGGAGTTTTAGCAGTTTTAATAGGGAAATTTCCTTTTTGGTCTTCCTTTTTTTAAATAATGCAAAATCATTTTATGACAATGCAAAGTTTTAACCAGAAATCTACGGCGATGAGGCACAGCATGAGCTAATTAATTACATTAGATTGCAACAGAAGAAAGTTACTTCCATGGGGAAAAGACCAGGTCACTAGGTCCATCTGCTGGGGCTCTCATGTGGTCAGAGAAAGCCTATTCTGCCTTGCATTCTCCTCCCTGTGCTACCCCTTACCAGCTTCCTTGAAGGGATCTATTTTCTCCCTGGAACAATGCCTTCCCAGTGGAAGCAGGGATTTACTCGGTACCCGGTAGCTGATGTTTCCCGCGGACACTCCCAGGGATTCTCCCCCGAGAGAGAAAAGCCTCCCCAGATTCAAAGCGCAGCACATGCCACTGCGTGAGGACAGAAATAGCTTTGCACTAAAAAAACACTGTAGTTAGCTATTGCCTGAGATACCACCGGTATTTATGACTTATTATCATGTGAGAAAAAATATAAATTGTTTTCAAAATGTTAATTACCTCAAGCAAGCTTGAATGCCATTTTAGAACGGGCAGGTGGAAGGATGCACTTTACTGCCTTCAGCTCCTGCACCTACGCATCCAGAAACACAGTGCTCTGAATCGCCGCTACCTTCTTTACAGTGCAGCTGGAAATACCAAGCATCACTGACCGTTATTCCACCATTCATGTTCCACTACTACAGCTGGTTTCCTATGATATTAGCTGCTCAACTTTATTTACAGGTTAATTTCTTCATCGTAAATTTTTTTTTTTCCATTCAAGAACAATTTGCAAGCGGGAAATAATGACCAAAATTCTGTCCACGCAATATGTAACAGCTCACTTTCCAAACACAAGCACTAGAAAACTCATTACGAAGTACTTCATAAACTTCTGTCACTGCAGTAGGAAGTGACTGTAAATTATTACAGCTTTTCCAATTTAATGAGTACATTTAAATCTTGAAATGATGGTGTTATTGCCTGCACTCAGCACAGAGATTTTTAAAAAAAGAGAAAAAAAAAGATTATTTCACATTTACATTCACACCATGAAGAGTAACTGGTAAGCACTGATGTTTTTCAGATGCGCATACATTACTAGCCTGCCACACGAAGGCATTCTGTAATTTGTAAACTATTTTAAACTCTACTGGAATTCAAGTTTTCCATTTTATTTAAACATCTTGAAAGAACTCATATACAATGCTAAAATTTTTGTTCTGAGTCTTTGGTGCATCTTACTGTACAATTTTTAATTCTCCCCGTCCCCTATGTAACTTGAAATTCTAGCGTTTTCCACAACCACTCACTATTTATCTGTCACACAGCATGCTGAAAGAAGCATTCAAGAAGTATTAACTATTTTATGACTATTTTCATTAAAGCGTTTTAACAAAATCTGTATGAGAATGTACTTCCACAGCCTTCTCCAGCTATGAGTGACAAGACTCTAACATAAACACCGCACAAAATCATCAGAGAACATTTTCAGCATTTTGCCGATGTGGAAACAGAGACCATGGCAGGGCTGAGAACAGAAGCTTGGTACCCGACTGGGCTGCCTTGTTCTGGTTAGGCTGGGAAGCGAGTGCCCCCTGGTGCAGCCTGTCTCAGGGAAGTCTGGTAGGCATGAAACCTGCCCACAGGACTTTGGAACAAAAAGAAATAACGCCAGCTCCTATCTCTGGCTTAGCTGTTCTGTATTGTAAGAACAGTTAAATTCAAGCAATGAAAAGAAAATACTGAGAAAAGTTATTTGTAAACATTTCAAGCATTTTACATTACTTACAATGGATCTTTTGCTTGTTTTTATTCATAGAGCAACTTATATTCACAAAAATGAAGTGGTTCTTAAAGAGAACCAGTTGCTCAGATACGCTTTCCTGATAATCTGAGGAGGCTGGTTATTAATATAGCACACAAGAAAAGAGATTTCTCAAAATGTGCGTACGTAAAAATAAGCATGAAACTTCATTATGCAAGCAGTAAAGACAAGCAAATGCCACATGATTTAAATGACTGAAAATACGGACTTCAAGTAGGTAACTCCCCAAAACTTCTATACTAAAAAGTAGTCTTTCAACATTTTGGTATATGTTTAACTTAAAACATGCTCATACAATATAGTTTACCAAATCTGAGTGTTCAAAGACAATTTTCCCCAACTTTTTACGAAAAGACTAAATGTGACAATGTAAGCAATACATCATCTGCAATGAATAGTTCAGCTACTGCTTATCATTTATTATAAAAAAAACAGGCACTCTGCTTTATTACCAAGCTCTAAAAATAGAATCTTTGGATTTGTGCATATTGCTACTGTAGTGTTTTCACTGGGTTTTTCAATTTCATTTCAATGTATAGACATGGCAATGGTCTGCTATCTTTAGTGGAACAAGTCTATCAGAATTTTTGAAAGGCGCATGCTTACAAGAAGTAACTGCCATGCAAGGCCATTTTCGTTAGGTTTGGGACACAGTATTAAAATACTCTGTTATCAGGACAGTTCAGGTAAACCACCCACATTAACCCTATTCTGAGAATTCCATAAAGAGCATAACGTATCTTCGACAATCACATCTACAGTTTCAAGAGTTTAGTCACCCTTTTAACTATCAGTATTTAACAGCATCCCTGAAAAATGAGTTTTCACAAGTATCTCAAAAGCTTAAAAATCCTTACTATTCTAACAGCTCAAATTGCTTTGGTATCTATATAAGCACCTAGCCTTTCACTGAGCCTTGATGCTCCCTGCTTCAGTGAGCTCCTCAGGCTAATTCTGCATTGTTCGAAAATATTCTTCCTTCAGTCAGTGTTAGAATCGCTTCATTTCAATTTTATCCAGTAACACTTTGCTTCTGTAATTAAAAAAAAAAAAAAAAAAGACCAGAAGGAGCTACCTGGTCATTTCTGTATCTTTCATCATTTTGGGTACATTGCCATCGCACCTCTGACTATGTCTTCCCTAACGGCTGGACCAAAGAAAGAATCTCTGTCCAAAAAATCAAATACCTGTTTGTTTCCAAATAAAAATAAATAAATAAATAAACCCAGAAGAGCAACCTTGAAATGAAGCTCATGCTTTCCTGAACAGGCCATAGTTAAGAATATTCTTAAATGACTTCTTGAAGTCACTGTCAGCTACACCTCCCAGGCCCTTCCCTTGCTTTGTATGGAAGCTTTCTCATTCCTCTAGTCATTAATGAGCCAACCTTTGCTTTGGTTTTGTTTCTTTTGACATAGGGTAACCAGAACTGAACAAAGCATGTACTGGTGATTTATATGAGATTATTATATTTTCCTGCATTGTTCCCTTTTGTATTCCTCAAACATTTCAAAAGTATGCTTGCCTTTCACACAACGTTGCTTATTAAAATAGAAAAGAATTTTAAAAGCCTTGACTTTCTAAAATATACAGAACTGGTCGGGGATGTGGAGGCTGATGTGAGTCTTGACAGCAGTGACCATGAGATGGTAAAGCCTGAAATCCTGAAAGAAGCGAGCAAAACAAATGCTGAAATCGCAGCACTGGACTTCAGGAGGAGGAGATTTTGGCTTGTTCAGAGGTCTGCTTGGCAGCATCATACAGGAGACTGCTTTAACGGGTAAACAGGCCCAGGAAATCTGGATGTCTCTCCAGGGACTTCACACCAGGAGCACAACGTGTGCCAATACGCAAGAAGTTCAGCAAACGTGGATGAAGGTCTACAGGAATGACCCAGGGACTCATGATTTAGTTCAAAATGGAAAAGGAAGCACGCAGAAGTGAAGTACAGCATAGAGTACTACTGCTGTAGCGTACAATGATGGAATTTGGAAACCCAAAGAAACTAGCAAAGGCAACAAGAAAGGTTTCTATATGCGTACAGGCAGAAAATGCAAATTACCAAATTGGAGGGAGTGCCTGATACACTGAAGGGCAGGGTTGCTATTCCCTCAACACACTGAAGAAATGGGCTAACAAGATCTCATTAAGGTCTACAAAAGCACATGCAGGGACCTGCACCTGGGACAGAACAGCTGTGTGCACCAGTACAGCCCAGGGGCCAACTACTTCAAAGCAGCTCTGCAGAAGATGACCTACGAGTTGAACACGGGTCAGCAACGGGCCCTGGCAGCAAAGGTGGTCACGAGCATCCAGGGCTGCTTTAGCAAGGGGGTAGCCAGCAGCTCCAGGGAACCGATTATTCCATTTTATTTATTACTGATGAGACCATACGTGGACTGCTGTGTCCAGTACAAGAAACACACTGACGTACTGGAGCAAGTTCAGTGGATGACTACCAAAACAAGTAGGGGCTGTAGCAGATGACATTCCAGGAGAAGCTGAACAATCTTGTTTGCTCAGTCTTAAGAACGGACAGAGAGACTTTATTGCTGTCTTCCAGTAGTCAACGGGAGGATATAAAGTGGGTGGAGCCACGTTCTTCTCAGATGTGCACAGTAAGAGGACAAGGGGCAACAGGCACATGCTGCAAAAGGTGACATTCCAACAAAGTACCCATAACAGGCAAAAATCACTGAGGATGATCAAGTGCTGGAACAGGTTGCCCAGAGAGATTGTGGTGTCTCCAACCCCAGAGATAACCAAATCTGTACTGGACAAGGCACTGAGCGACCTGATCTAAGTTTGCCTCAGGTCTGGGATGCTCAGAGGTGGTGTCCTGAAGTCCTTTCAAAGAAAATTATTCTGTGAATTTATTCTACAGTTGTGTGATTTTAAAAAAAGACAAACAAGCACGAAACCACACTTGCAATATGTCTTTCCTGAACTTCAAACATTTTTCCACTCTTCACTTCAACAACAGAAATTGTATCAGGCACCAAGCAATATGAAGTTCTTTTAAAAAACACACATTTTCTTGTGAAATTCCTTTTAAAAAATAAACTGTGAGAAACCTCATCAATGTTAGTCTAAATGAAATGATACGAAAATATTGACTATAACCAACAGGAAATAGGTGCAAGAAAGTCTCTAATATCGAAACTGTATTTTAGTTAATGCAGCAAAGGACATCTTCTGACAACATAGTAAAAAGTATCAGATAAACAAAAACAAAATACATATTTTGAAAACAAAGTAAAATTGTTACAATTTACTTCAGTAAATACAACCAGTGTGAGAAATGTAATTAAAAGTACTATTCCATTATCATGCAAATTTCAAAACCACACCATGCGCAGCAGCACTCCTTTATTCGTTTTTCCTAGGCACCCACATGACAAAAGCACAGCAAAAACAGACTATTTTCAGAAATTAAAAGAACTAAGAATGAGAGTATGAGAGTCAATGACAGTGTAAAGATTCTTAGTGATATGGTAATATAATGCTCTAAGTGGACTGAATTTTCACACTTAACTTTTGAGATTTCTTTTGGATTTTGTGCACTTGATTACTTCTGTCCATATAGTGAAGCAGTGCTAATTTATGCCTTCCTACGGGGATGCCGGCTGTCTGTGCCAGCACCAGAAACTGAATCAAGAAACTCCAGAGCTAAAACCTAACAGGCTACAGTCTCTTAACTCAGAGCTGCAGATTCATGTTTTATTCATAAAACCAGATACCTACACACCAGCTTGTGAAATGCATTCTCTTGGCATTTAACATTTTTATTTTGCTTATAAAAAAATGTCATATCTTACCTTTAAGTCACTTCCTGGCAAAGTACCTATGCCATCCTTCCAGTCCATAGCACTAAATACATCAAACTCTTGACCATTTCCGCTGGAGGCAGATTCATTCATGATGCATGTACTAAAAAAAGAAATTGAAAAATAATAATATTTTATCAGAAAATGCTGTGAGTGGTTTAATGCTTATATCACCGGACATTTCTTCAACAACACTTCATAGATTAGTATCAAATGCTTCCTCAGCATGCTGGCAATGTGGACAACTGATGACATTGCTGACGATACGCAGTAATGAACAAAAACGAGAAATCTTTTGAAAACCTTAAAAAATAATACCTGTTTTATACACCAGGAGGCTATTAATGAGACTATATTGGAGAGAAACAAAGAATTTCAAACTGCAAATAAACTGACATGGGGAAAACATACCTCAAGCACACCTAAGAAAAGCATTTGTTCTGGGGAAGGCAAGACATGAGTGCATGCCTATAACAAATACACTAAGCACTGATTAACAGAACTGTTTTTGCCTAACATTGGGTAACATGCTGATGTAAACGCTTCACCAAGTTCAAATTAAAATTTCAAAATGAGTTTGAAACTGTCTTTCATTTTCACTGTCTGACTCGGGACACCCAAATATTCCTTGTCTGTTTCCATACAGTTTCCCTAAATTTTGACTTGCATTCATAAAATTTATTTACATGTAGAGAAGCACATACACGCCAGAGGAAACTGCTGCTTTGCAAGACTTTATTTTACTGGATCCCTCTGTTTCATAACAGCGAAAGGAGAGGAGAGAATATTTATCCTCAGAAACAGTGAATCTGGACATCCTCTTCCGTGGCAAGAGTTTATCCCAAATAATTTGCACAAGCAACAGAAGTATATAACACCTGCCAGGGACCCCTGGCTTTGGCCCACCGCTTGTCACCTCCACAAAGACGGCATCAGCTGCGCTGAACTGCAAATGTTCCTAGCAGCCAGCTGTGACTACCACCACCAACTTCTTCCTCTCCACTTCTTACAAACCCAGCAATCTTTAAATGTGTGGCCTGGCATCTAACTTACTATTTGTTCAATGTGAAATCTGACTCTTTAATTTTCTTTCTGAAGAACTTCTACATTATGCCTAGCAGCTGAAACAAACTGCGGCAAAATCAGCTCCGTCTTCGGTTTGTGAACTATTAGTGAAAGCTCAACCCTTTTCAGATTTACACTTTCTGAACTTTTTAACAAACACTTCCTAAGCCTCATACTCCATCTGCAGACTGCAAACTTTTGCTGCAAGTATTAGTATTTGAAATTCAAACAGGCAGAGAGCTTCCTCTGTGCTTGACCTTGTTTTCTAAAATCTAATTCCTAACTTAGGTCCTATTCCCAAAATCTGCAAATCTCTATTAATACTCTCCGGGAATCTGGAATTTCCACAAAAATGACTGAGTGATATTTTTTCACTCACAGATAATAGAAAAGGATGCAAACCAAGCAGAAGTAAACTCAGGTCATCTAGAAGCGAGGAGAAAAATGCTTAGCTAGTTAACTCTGTTGCGTGAAAAATAATCAAATTTACGTTTTTTTCATCGGAAAAATTGTACCGATCACTGTCACATCACCACTACAGACAGCTACTACTCTGGTTTTGGGTCCACAATGTGGACGCCCTTGTATTTCTCCTTGGTTTCCTCCTCATTTCTAGCAGAATTCTGTAAAACCCTGAGGGACACTTTACTCTGTGAGTACTTTCCTTACACTACAGCCACTACACTGTACCAACAGAATAACAAGAGCTGGACCTCAGTCAGTAACCATCGCTTAGGGTCAGAGTTTCTGCATTCTCCTTCATTTCATACGACAGGTAAGGTTCACAGCAGGCTCTCTGAGAAAACTTCATGTATTGCACATCACAAGTTTAAAAGAACCACATGATGCCATGTGTGTTCTCCATCTCTAATTTCAGTAATCCTCTATCAGAAAGCATTGAAAACCACACCATCAATGCACAAAAGTTAATTTTAAAATATGTCAGTAAATCTAAACAAATCCAGTGCAAACTGAGAAATTCCCCAAAACCATAGACCTTATTTTTTAGAATCACTCACAGGCAAAATCCAGCACCCTACCTTAGGGCAGCTCCTGCAATACAACTTGGACAATTTCTGTTTGATCCAAGAGCACAGTACATCGCAGAGACCAAGCCCACCACGCATCTAGCCCTCTACACCGCAGCAGACCAACTCCGGCAGGCTTCCACCAAACTGAACTGCAGCACGATGGCAGAGGCACAGGTCTGCTCTCAAGAACACAAGACCCAAGCTGCTAACGAGTAGCTCAAAAATTGGATCTCTCCAGAAACCAGTGAAATCTTAAGGACACAAAACATGCTGTTTTAAGCATATTGGTGTAACGAGCTCCCCGCAATTAGCCTGGCTAAGCAAACACAGAGCTATGCTCTGTATTTACTGCAGCTTCTAAGTAATCTTAAATTACCACCCTATTTAGAGGACACTTCACTCAACCCTCCTGTGGTTTATTTATTATAGAAAAGATGTTCCAATGGTTTCTGCAGAAGGCACGATGGAAGATGGGAAGAGACCTGGGAGGCTGTGGGGAAAGGCTTCTGAGCAGCGGCCGCTGTCCCACGGAGAGGCGCAGCAGACAGCCGCACCCTCAGATGCTGGTGTCTCCGACAGTGCCGCTCTCGTTATAGACATGCTTTGTTACAGAAACAGTTGAGAAAAAATTACATGGGGGGGTGGGGGGGGAATCTTAGAGCCTAGCCTACTTAGGCAGGATCTAAACTGCAAAAGTAAAAAAAAAAAAAAATTGGTAACCGAAATGTTCAGGGCATATTTCTCTCAAGAAAACATACAAATTTTAACTTAATTACATCTAACAAAGTTTCCTCCGGTAACAATCAGCAATAATGATATATTCTATTGTTTAATAAGGTATTCATTATTGTTTTCCTTCTAAAATTAACTCAACATCAAAAGCACAATCCGTACTTTCACATTCTTCAGCCTTCAAAAGTGTTCGTGGTGGGGATGAACAGGTCACAGGGCAAGGCAGATAGAAATGAATTTACCAAAAGGAATTACATTTAACAAAATATCTGTTCCCAGCTTTGCTGAGTATGAACAGATGAAAGATAGGCCTATATCCCTCTACTAACAATAATGAGAGAGATAGAGACCAATTACATTGTTACCGCAATGAGGTACTAAAAAAGGATGAAATCTTCACAATGTATACATCTAAATCACACAACAAAGAAAACTACAGAATGTCTTATCTACTAATTTTCATTTTCGTTTTTAAAGCTCTGATGCAGTTCTTTGTTTTGGTGTAACTCCTTCCATAATGATTTCATCTGCTATCATTGCTGTTGCTACACTTTCAGAGAAGTAGTAAAAACACTAGATGAATAAGGGGCAAGGTAACTACAGCACTGTCCCTACGCCTGTCACTGAATGCCATCTGATGTGAAGGCAAGGACATAACAGTAAGAACTCGGAACAGACACCTCCCAAAAGCATCTCCGAAATCTACTATTAGGGATGTAACTGTATCTCAGTCTTCACAGCCATAAGCTATAACGCTTATAGAGGAGTGTGCTGCACAGTAATATTTCAACATGAACTTTGTTTTAGACACATGTAATTAATTCATTAAAATAAGCAAGCATATAAAATAAGATTAGACACATCCTTTAGAAAAACCTTCATTTTTACCAACTGGTTCAATAATAAATGAGTACCTCAGAGGAGATACTTAATGAGAATAATAGCACTAAAAATGAGATAGTTTCATCTGGTAAAAGACTCCCTAAAGATGCAAAGCAAAGAAACAAGAGATTTAAACTTACAAGTAGTTTTTGAAATAATTATAGGGCTACATACTGAATACGACAAAAAGTAAAAAAAGGATTCTTTCTTTCAGTCAGTGCTTAAAATAAAAACTACCTGACACCCACCCAAATTTTGAAAATCTAGGATGCCACCTGTGAAACGTCCACATGATTTCTAACCAGTGGGGCCAACTCAGTACTGGGTCCCTGAGCAGCAGAGAGAGTAGATTTCAGCAGTACTGTCACCAGTCAGCACTGCCAGATCAGCATAACCTGTCCACCAAAGTGTGTCTTGTCTTTTCATGCATCCCTGTGTATTTTTTTACTTTCGAGGATTTCTGTAGCCACCGTGACAGGAGAGCCCAGCAGATTTGCCCCATGCTGGACCTCTCCCCAGCTGACAGCTCCCGCAAGCAGAGGCAAAACCGGGCACGTGGAGCCGGAGGAGGTCTCAGCAAGTGGCACCAGGGGTGAGGTCCAAGGGACAAACGGAGGTCCCAAGGGAGGAGACGTCCTCATGGAGCCGAGCTGTGGTCCCTCTTCCCTACAATGCTGGGTGATGCCACAGCTGACACATGTTCGGAAACGAAGGCAACAGGTGAGGTTTTTGTCCTAATGCCGTAGATGGCCCTACGCAATAAATCAAGAAAACAAAGTGGATCAGAAGGGGACAACTCAGTGTACCAGAGCTGCAAATACACTAACTTCTAGACACCTGGGGACAAGTGGATACTCAGCTTCAGCTTTATTTAATGTGTAAGAATGTGAATACTATCAAGGCTGACTTGTTACACCGCCAAAGCCACACGAAGCAGAACCACCCCTCGCAACCTAAGCTCCCTCTATTTCAGACAGACTTTGTATTAAGCTAGCTTCGTAACGACAGCAAAAGCAAAGTCAGCTGACTGTAAACTCACCAGGGTGAGCCCTGCTTTTCTCCTCACAATCCTCTCTCTGAGCTGGGTGCACCCCATGCTCATCTCTTTCTCACTCTTCATCTTTTCGCACCCGATTCTTCACTTTAAGAAAAACAACCACAACAGGAACAGTGCAGGAAATCGTAACATGCTTTGAGGCTATCCACCACATTTTAATATGTGCTTTGTTTTGTACCTGTTTAATGGTTCAACTATTATAATGTTTCGTTAGAAGAAGTATCTGTAGATTGCGCATTTCTTTCAAAATCTCATTTTTTGTCGTTTAGGAACTACTTTACCAGTGCAGCCATGTTTCTGTCCTGTTTGTTGAAGAGCTGAGTCAATCTCACTGTTTTGCTTGTTGCTCATGGAGTTTATTACAAGTTATTTTAAAGATGAGATATACAGCTTATCTATGTATTCACAAGGGGACCACAGCTTAAAATTCTTTGCCATTCTCAACATTTGTGACAGAAAATGGACCAGATTTCCTATTGATGATGTCCCTTTAACGTTATTTCCTCTGTATTTTATCTGTTGCTACTCTTCTGCCTGCTAGACTCTCTGGGTGTATGTTTTCTCCTGCTTCCCAATATGTTGGCTTCAAACCTTTTTCCTCACAGAAAGCACCTGACCACAGATGCATTACAAAATGCTGTGAAGCCTGAGTCAGCACCAGCGCTAAAGGAGGTTCATGCTGTCCTCACCTGCGTCTGGTCTCTGTCAGCGAGGTGACACAGGTATTGCCGTACCATCGCTAGAAACTCGGTAACACAGTCACACGCAGCCTTCATCTACTACCTCATTTTCAAATATCCACAGAACGCTAAAATAACAATAGTTACTCAATACCAAAGCTATCCCATCATCTGATGAAACTTACCACCGACAACTTTCATCTTGTTTATAAAGAGCCTGTACCTCACACCAAAAAAGTATTTCCTCTGCAACGCTTTCATAACTCTTTTATTTCTCCTGCTGTCTGTGCAGTCCTGAGTGGAGGTTTAACCTACCCAAACAGTAAGACTTGAGTATAATAGCTCTGAAATCCTATGTCTTAATTTCTCTTAATTCCTTGAACCAGGCACAGAAAGTTACAGAAAACTTCTGCCTTTGTTTATTTGTGTCTCCTCCCCTCCCCTGTGCACACACCTCCTCGAGAACTGTGACGCACTGAACCTTCACACTGAATATCACCTGACCTATTTCAAACTGTTATTTCTTACCCACAGATAATTCAAACGACGTCTGAACACTCCTTTTGTCTGACTCATGCCCTCCTCTTCCTCTTCTGCTGGCTCTTAGCAGCTTCCATGCGCTCTGCTGTCCTTAAACAATTAATTCACCTTTTTCTAGCTCCTAAACACACTCAGCAGGTTACTGCATTTGTAGACTTTCCCTTCTCTCCAATTCACAAAGAGCTCGTATCTCCCATTGTGATGAGCGATCCCACTACTGCAGCGCTAATAAGCTATGACGATACACACACGGCCATCCCTTTCTTCAGTAAGCCCCATGCCAGGTAATCACCGGTTCCTCACACCCGTCACTCACAATCCATCACCCTACTTGCCAGCTGTATTAAGAAACCCAAAGAGTGAACAGAATAGCCCACAAAAGTCAACCACCTCTCTTCACAGAATCGGTAATACCGAACAAACTGAACAAGTCAAAGGAAAAGGACTCACCACATAATAATTTTCTTCAGTTACTAGAACTTTTAAATGCAACACTCTAGAAAAACTCATTAAAGCGAAGGTGAAACCTACACCACAGCAACAAACAAAACCAGAGCCCACTGCAATTGACCAACTGACAACAAAAACCATCCACGAAGACCACTGCTTCCGCCACCTTCGTTGCAGCACCAGCCCACGAGAAGACCAGCCGCACCACAGCCAAGGCCGCTGAAGTCACACCAGGAAAAATCGCGTCCCGGGCGCCGGCCGGACCCAAGCAGAGGGCTTTGCTGCCTTCAGCCGCCAGCGCCAGGGAGCTTCTCTCTGACAGATGTTCACCATATCAACATCTGGGAACGTGGTAACTTCCTTGGTAAAAAGCACCGGTTTCCCAAACAGCTTTTAAATTTGCAGCAGGAAAACCGGAGCGCGGACGGTTTCCTAAAAGGACACACGCCGAAGTTTTTGGTGTCTCGGGTGCTATTCGAGCTCGCCGTCCGGCTCTTAGCACCCGCGACCAAGCACCCACCCGCGAGCAGAACCAAACGGCGACGGCGGCCGAGCCAGCGCCGCTCAGCCGCACCGGGGAAGCTCAGCAGGAAAACCACCCCCAACACAACCGAAAACGCGGCCCCCGCTGCCGCGCACGGCGAGGCCCGCCCCGCACACCGCGCCCTGACGCCCGGGTCACCGCGGAGGCCGCGGCCCTCGCAGCCCCCCGGGGC
>Ga0065711_1012073_pt1 | contig 13665 bp, 7 predicted proteins | sample Hoacrofraction12_FD_59098 | JGI IMG/M metagenome (GOLD analysis project Ga0065711, IMG submission 59098) | Hoatzin crop microbial communities from Cojedes, Venezuela - Epithelial fraction 12 v2 (version 2) | ecosystem: Host-associated > Birds > Digestive system > Esophagus > Crop | place... | reverse complement strand
TAAGGTCCCCTCTCAGCCTTCTCTTCTTTAGGCCGAACAAGCCCAGCTCTCTCAGCCTCTCCTCGTAGGAGAGATGTTCCAGTCCCCTCGCCATCCTTGTAACCCTCCGCTGGACTCTTTCCAGTAGCTCCTCATCTTTCTTGAACTGGGGAGCCCAGAACTGGACAGAATACGACCAAAGTTTTCTTACTGCATTGAGATATCAAAATACAACATTTTTTTCTCTTCTAAATAATGATAGAATTGCTGTTTTAATTTCAAAACATTAGTGTTATGTAGCATACATAAGGGGAAAGACTGCATATAACAAAAGTAGTTCCTACTTTTCCTCGGTCTACTGACTACTTCTGTTTTTTTCTTACTTGAGTGCCTGTTTCTTCAAATTTTTTTTCTTGTTCAGAAAATAAATGAAGGTATTTAATTTTGGTCAGAGAAACACATTTTATTAAATTGAAGTGAAATTTATTATTTCTACACAGCTCTTTTTTTTAACTGAACTATTGAATGAGCTGTGGGAATTGTCGTTCTGTTTGTAGCTGTTACTAACTGTTTACTCTGGGTATTGAGCTTTGTGATGGATTGCTTGCTCCAGCTATACTGGATAATTTGACATAGCCTGTTTTTCAAAAATAAAGCAGTTGTAAGGGGGCACAGGATATTACAGCTGTTCAAAACAATGTAATCATGTCATCATACTTTGCTGAATAGGTCAAAAAGGAGCTTTTAATTTTCAAAGAGCTAGTTTTGACAGTTCCAGAATTCAACTCTGAAATTTCTCTAATGCTTTCACTGGCAAAATTTTACTATTTTTTTTTTTTACCTTAGAAAAGAAATATTTCAAAATAATATCATTTGGATATTCAGATCTTTCAAGTTCTGTTATTTACATTTTATTAGAGCAAAACCTTGGTAAACATAGACACACAAAACTGGCATCACATTTTAAAAAAAGAATTGCGTATTTTGATGACTATGTCATTGATCTCCTAAAGCTTTTTACTGCAAGTCATCTCATATTTTAAACTTGATATTAATTTCTAATGTTACATGTATGGCGTGTTCACTAATATAAAGGTTCTGATCCAGAAAAATAAGTAAAAAACATGAGAACTGTTGAACTTAATAGGAGTCTAACTGAACACTTAACTGAAATAGAACATGTGTAAACATTATGGAGAAATATATATATTTACATATTTCTAGCAGAAACAAGTATGAAACAATTAAATGGTGATAATTTAGAATAAAAAAGTAGATAATATTCTCCAGTGCCTTACACAGGTATTAACACTTCTACAGAGAACCTATAACATAATTAGAACTGCAGTGCTTTGCATTCGGTTCAGACACGAAAATTATTACAAGGTATGAGAAATGGGAGAGAATCTGATCCACTGTTATTGGGCTGGGTAATTACAGGTCTAAACCACTCTATACTTGTAATCCTCTTAAAAAATAATGTAAAATGTGTTCACTATAGGCCTATTCAGAAACTGAAACACATCTCTTGAGTTACAGATAGAATTTATACAAATTGCTATATTCAGTAATGTTCCTAACTTGAGAAAAATAACATATTTCATTGAAGTTTATTTTCCAAAATTTTTCATAGATGCCCTGCAAAGGACAGAAATGTTGTTGGTGATGAATTGTATTACTAAGTCTTTAAAGAGTTGTCAGAGCTAAAGCAGCAGTTAACTGTTTGTCTCCGACCTTGGCACAAGGCAGGAATTAACGTGCATATTTATCACCACATGTAAAAAGAATGCAGTGAAGTTTGAAAGCTGGTAGAAGAAAAGGTTTCTGCCAAAAAAAAAGCAATGATAGATATAGCAGTACATGGCAGAGATCCCAAGGCTGAGGCACCAGATGTGAGTTATATAATTTGTGAGGAAAGATATTTAATGTGACCACCACACAGTAGGTGCAAAGTAATATTTGAACAAATCAGTCGCTGCTTACATCAGCGGCTATGAAGTGGTAGCATGAAGTGTGTATATTTTGTTGAAAAACATTTATTCCACTCTGTGGTGGTCTGAAATGAATAACTTTGATACCAATCACTCTGTGCTCCTGGGAATAATACCATACAGATCTTGAAGACAGCAAGAGAGCACAGAGCTGATTTTTCTATAACTCGCATAATGTTTATCTCAACTGTAGGGAAACATATTTTCAGTTAGCCAAGAACTAAGTGTTACTAGAATTGTGGGATAAACTAAAAGAGGAGAAAACTTCTGTCACGCAGCCCATTGCCTGTAACCCTAGTCTTAGAAGGAGCCAAGAAATGAAAAAAGTTTAAAAAGTTTAAAACCAGTTTATTAAGTATGAAAGCAATATTTCATGAAAAATGAAGAAAAAAGCAGTCAATGATTTGACTACGTTGACATCTCTGACTCAGGTACTTCTGTCTTACTTCTGTTATGCACTCGCCTCTGTTGCTATGTTGTATTTTAGACCTTTGTAAACCACATGAATAGAAGCAAATTATTTCACTGGCGGTCTTCTAAAGAAACTGGGTTAAAAAATATTAGTCTGCTGCTAAGAAAGAACTTGGTTCCCCACAAAAATTTAGTGAAAGACTAACAAGAAGACTCTATAATGGAAGCCTACTGAGTATTTAAATTCCAGTATTATAACATTTTAGTCACTTTGCAGGAGAGGAATACACTTAACTATAACATAAGAAGTACAAATCATTATCATGCAGAGAACCTTTTAATGGGTTTATTATTGGTATTTCTTTGCTTATCTACAGAATGCAGAATTTTGAAGTTAAACTGAACAACATTTTCAAAAACAGAAACTTCATCTCAAATGTCTTTTGGTAGTTGGGATGCACGAATATATCTTAGAAATGCCACTGGGAACCTACTGCCCAGTGTACAAAGGGACAAACAGAGTTTAGGAGGCTAGTTCTGAAGCTTTGTAACTCCGTATTCCTTCACTCTACACTTTTGAGTGTACATGTGAGCCATTTCTGGGGAACTAGAAAAAAAGTGTTTTGGTTTTCAGTGATGCAGGAACTCAGTGAAGCTTGGCTTCAGGATTTGTGGGCTGGAGGGAACAATGTACTCAGTGCTGATGCTCATCAGGGAGTCCTCTTCCCATTAGCTGCTGTTAGCTGTAGTTTCCTGTGACTCCAGTTCCTCCCTTCAGGTTCTCCAGTATCTCTAGCCTCTTCACTGCTTCCTTGTGATGCCTCCAATTACATATAGTTACCCCCATGAAATTCCAGTAGCTCTGCCTCCTTCCTACCTCTTACTTAGTTAGAAAAGCAACAAGCACACTCAACAGTACAGGGCTGCATGTATGCTGATTAGCAGGAGCTACGTAGCCAACACAATACCACCAGGTAGACTCCCTCTGTTTTCTTTTTTTCCCAGCAGAGCAATGATGAGGTCTGTATTCTTGACCAGTCTTTGCACTTCACAAAATGTGCAGCAAAATTAGACCACTTGGTCTCTGAAAAATTAGTGGACCTTGACCAGTTAGTTAAAAGGTGTTAGACAGACAATGCAACTGTATAACCTTAGCTTTCTTTGGAAACAAGGAAAGAATAGGAATATCATCATCTAGTACTATTGATTAGGAACCTTTAGACTTCCAGCACTGGAGAGAGAACAGAAAATCATGCTAAGGTGCTGACAGGTTCCCAGATGTATGCCTACACTTAGGAAATTGTATTCTCTAGCCTGTGCGTTTCATAAATACTGGAAGGCATTTGAGGAACAGATGAGATTCAGGAACACAGTCTATATATGCTCACTTTGTAGTCATCAGATGGTTCATTTGGCTCTTGGTCATCTTTCTTTCCCATGTAATTTCCTTCCATTTTCTTCCATGCTGTTAATACTTTGAAATAGCTGTTCTAATCCCTCTGTTTCCTACTACAATCTTTTTTCCCCTTTCTATTACCAGTTTAATATCCCAGGTTGTTTCTTTTTTCAGTCATAGTATTCAGTCTTTGTGTGCCAGCTCTTTCTCTAATTTCTTTGAACAGTCAATACTGTCTATCCTCGCTGCCTCTTAGTCACATGTATGTGCTTAAGCTCATTCTTTAATTTGTGTTCCCACCTTCTTACTTTCTTGTTATGATCAATTTGCTAGCTAGCCTCAAATTCCTACCCTGCTCCCTGATTCCTTGTCAAATATATTTCCCTTTACTATTCTCTTCACTCCTTTAAGCAACCATTTTTCTTACAACTCAGATCTTTTCTCCCAGTCTGTAAACAACTTAAAATAAGATCTTTAGTGGGACAGGGTTTTGGTTACATTAAAAAATGTAGAGAGCTTTCATTCCTGCCTGTAGAATATGTCAGAGTAATCCGAAAAACTTTAGAAGTTAATCTAACCTCTTAAATTTTTCAGTAAATAAAGAAATGTAACATATATCATGCTGATAGCTCACACGTCATGGATTGGGACAAAGCCTTTAACAGAGAACCTAGACATCCTCCCCCAGCAACCTAATTCACACAGTCTGCTCTCTGCCTGACCTACCAGTATACCTCCCTTCCTGTTAAATAGTAGTGGTCCCATGCCACTGGAGAAATTTACAATACACAAAATTTTTACAGTAAAACTCACTTATTTATCGTCAACAGTGAAAGATGTTTTAGAGGTCAAATAATGCCATTAACATTGAGCTTACGCAGCTGATGCTTTCAGTGCTCCCCAACTCAAGTTAATTTTCCAGAAAGGAACGAAATTTCCCATAGCAAATATTTATAAAGGGATGCAGTGCAAAGTCTCAGATGCTACATTGTTAGTGTTTCACATCGTAGTGAAATGGATTTTATGTTCTGGAAAAATGTACTCAATGTCACATAAAACTTAAAATAAGACAATTTTACAGTTTGTATATGAACAACTGCCAAGAATAAGTTTTTCTACATTGCCATCAAAAAAAAAAAATTCATATTCAGCTTAAGATTGATAAGTATGCTACCCTTAATCATATGACATTATCATAGGCTGCTAGACAGCCTAGAGAGGAACAATACTGTGCTAATTACAGTCAGGCCACTTATTAAAACGCTAGTGGTGTTCAATAACACCCTTCCAATAAAATAATTTAATAGTGATCAAACACATAAATTTTACTCTGACCTATTACTTCTTCCCCAGAGCTCCTGTACATGCAACAGTGATGCTTCATTAACAATGAATTTTAGTGTTTATACATGATTATCAAGCAACCATAAGATTCCCAGTATTTATGAGAAACAATCTCTTCCTACAGGGTTTATGCACATACAAGGAAGTGAATAATTTAATTTGTCTCTTTATGCATTCTGAGATCAACTTGAATAAAACATAATTCAAAATTAGCATTGAAGAGGTTCTGCACTTTCTCTTCCTCTCATACTGAAGTGTACAAAAACAACAAGAAAAAATGCATCCTACCAGTAAAGTAACAAAATAAAAATTATTCTGACATCCAGTTATTGGGGGTACTGAGGTAGTAAAATGATTCGGTGCTAGTTTCTTGTTGCCTAGGCAAGTGCTCTGATCATTACCTTGTTAACTAAAATTTCGTTCTGAGATCAGCTTACACCATAGAGAATGCACTACTACATTTTCATTGGAGACAGATCAGGCATCCCCAGAAACTCCACATTCTCACTGTGTCCCAGACAGGCTCAAGTGGGATAAAAGTGTCTAGATGCTCAGTCAGTATGGTATTGTAGACTACATTTTTGGACATAGATATTAGATGCCAAAATCCTTTTTCAGATAAGGCCCTGAACTATTGTTACGTGTGACTGAAATCAACCACAGCTGGCAATCAAACGACTGAATAAATTGTGTTCCTAATCCAAAGTGACCAGACTGAATGACTAGGAAGCTTTTCTGAAGAATTCTCTGGATAGAGGCTTCTGAAGGGCTCTGTTGATTGTGCCAAATGCTTTTAGTTGTTAATTACTTAGTGAAAGCTGCCAGTAAATATTTCTTTAGCTCTTCAGTAGGTCATTAAAGTTCAAATTATATTGTATTGCAGTACATTGTATTTCACTGCATTCATCGCGTGGCAAGTTAAAATTCATAAATAATCTGCCTAATTTCTAATACTATTGTTGTATTTACTAGATGTATTTGTTTGAAGAAGACTGTACACAGTGTTAATGAGAATATAAAATAGTATTTGTTACAGAGTCATGAAGAAAAATTATATTCTTCAATTACAGTATCCACACATTTCTTGATTCTTCACAAATGATGTACAACAAATCCACACAGGAACTTCTAATTCTTTTTGTCTGCTAAAACTTTAGCTAAGTATGCTTATAATGGTTCCATTTTCTACAGGAAAACATGGAGATGAATAACACTTGGATCAGTTAAATTATAGCAAAAACAATTTACCTCAAACTAGTCCCATTTCCCTCTAATCAAATTCTTGTGTAGGTAGTTTCCCTAAATGCCACCTAAACATAGACCCTACCATAGATGTTAGGTTTTCACTGTCTTTAATAATTCTGAAACATATGCTTCCGTCCCCCCCTCTTTAAATTTGTTAATGCCCTTCACAATGCTGTGGATTAATTGGGCCCTATTGAATTTAAACTGTATGTATTAAAGTTGTTCAGTAAAAGTTTGATTACTTTTATTGCTTTGTTTATTCTGCACGTAAGCATAAGCAATTATTTTCAAAGAGATTTAATGATTTTAGATGCATGCAGGTCCTTGGTACCAACACTTTCACTGGATACGAATCCAGCCTGTTGGAGATGATTCAGTTGATGTCCAGAAACCAAAACAATCGCAGTCAGCCTCAAATCCTGGAAAAACCCTGAATTATTCAGCGTCATGGTTTAACCCAGCAGCTGGCAGCTAAGCACTAGACAGCTGCTCGCTCACCTCTCTCCTTCTCCCCCCAGCGGGATGAGGAGGAGAAATGGACAAAAGGGAAAACTCGTACGTTGAGATGAAGACAGTTTAATAGGACAACAAAGGAAATACTACTACTACTAATAATAATCCTAAGAATTATATTAATGAATACACAAAACAAACTATGATACAATTTTCTCACTGCTCATTGACTGATTCACAGCCAGTCCCCGAGCAGCGATTGCAGAACCTGGAACTCGCAGATTTCCAAAAAAAGACTGAACTCCTGGAATAGCTCTAACTTCTGGAAAAAAGAGAAAAAAAAAGCATTCCTGCCCCTCACCAACCCCCATTCATAAACTGAGCGTGACGTCCATGGTNTGGAATATTTCCATTGGCCAGCTTGGGCTGGCTGCCTGGCTGTGCTCCCTCCCAGCTCCTGCACCCCTNCTCATTAGGTGAATGTGGGAAACTGAAGAAAGTGCTTATTCCTTAGGAACAACTAAAAACATCAGTATTGTCAACATTCTTCTTATACTAAATCCAAAAAACAGCAGCTACTGGGAGGAAATTTAACTCTATCCCAGCTTAAACCAGGACATTCAGTAATCTTCATTATCTATTGTAAACTTCTTATAGCTGTAGTAGACATGTACATCTGATCAGAAACCATGAGACTGAAAGGTGAATAACAAAATACTACAGAAATGAAAATGACTAGAAAATTTTTACCTTTTCTCCCTCTCTCTAGTCGTTGGAGCTTAGAAAGGTTCTTTAATAAGTGACATATTCTTGATATATGGTACAAGTTTGCTCAAGTACCCTTTCTGTGATTTTCTGTGTGATTAGAATATGCCTATGTAGGAAATGCTACCCTAATGATAATAACTTTAAAGCGCAAAAGAGTAATGATTTTTAAATGTCCAGGTATAATACAGTTGCTCAGCAGAAAAGCAATAGCAGCAGTGATACAGCTAAAAGAAGAAAAATATTTAATGGTACAGGAGTGTTTTCTTAGGCTTTTGAAGGCGGTAGCTGGCAAGGAGAAGAATTTTGTTGCTTTTTTGTGTTGACACAATGTACAATAGAAATTATAATTCCTTCTTAATATAGCATCCTGAAAGTGAAAATAAGTGAAGCTATACTCCTGAAATACATTTTGATATTCACCGGAGTTGCCAACAACATCAAAATGCTTTTTTACCTATTTTTATCCCTTTGGAAAACATAGGGCATTAAACTGGGAGTCACAGTAAACTCTGGTCTTTCTGAACTAACTCAGACATCTAGAAGTAGTCTAGAAGTATTTAAGTTAGTTTACAGAGTGGCAAGCTGAGATTGCAATTGTTATGTTGCTTTTTTTTTTTTTGAAGGCATCAGAATCCTGAATGCATTAATGGGCCTTAATGTCCCCGGCAAGCTGCATCCCAAATCCCGACCCACTGGTGGAGGAACCCCATTTCAGCTCAGCCCTGAGCCCACCCTCTCTGCTTACTGTAAGGGCACTGCGTGGGCTGGGGGCTGCCCAGGGGGGTGGAAGGGCAGGGCCTGGCAGCCGGACATCGTTCCACCGCCCCAGCCAGGAGCAGGACAGCCGAGGGGCAGCTGCAAGCAGCCCTGCTCCTGGGCATCAGGCACCTCCCCGGGGATGTGGGGCCAGCTTTGCAGGGCCCACAGCCATGCAGGGCAGGGCTGTGGGGAGGCTGGGGCTGGCCCTCCTGCAGCATCACTGGGGTAGGGTCTGGTGGCCCTGGAGGGAGCCAGGCAGGGACAGGAGAGCTTAGTGGTGCCCTCAGGGCCGTGGCAGCAAGTTGGGAAAGAGAGAGGTGGTCACATGTATCCAAATTTACCAGTAATGCTCAGCATCTCTCACCTAGGCTACAATGAAAGGCATTATCTGAAGCTCCATGATGGCTCCTCATCTTTCCACTTTATTGTGCTCTTTTATGATGTGTCTCTCCCTACAGCCTAGGGAGAGATGCTGGTTTTATTACTCCCAGTGAGAGCTGGGCTCACTACACCTATTCCTTTTAATGGTATTATAAACAATTTTTCTTTGATTATATTTGAGATTGCAACTCATGGATGCCTTCTTAGAACTTACTCAAACTGGTTTTCAGTGAGCCCAAAGTGTGAATTTACTCTTTTAGTCACTGGTCTTAATAAGGAAAAGATGATTTTCTTTATTGTCCTTATAATGCCTAACAAACTGACAGTTGCCACATATTTATTAGTCCTACTTTTATCTCCTTTCATTGCTAGCTATTTAAGAAGTTTTGCCTGAAAGAGACTCCAGAGTTTTACTAGCAAAGCTTAGGTTCTTTTTGATTTCTCAAAGCTAGTGGGTATATTAAAAGAGTTAATATAGTAATAGTTACAGGTGGTAACAAAAATACAGAGCTACAGATTACATTAAATTGTATTTTGTGTTTTGTATTTCAACTTAAACTCATTGAAGTAATCTCTGTATGTTCACAGATTAACATTTGTTAAGCAAACCGTTATGAATCATTGGCTCTGGCACCAAGTTTAATAGAGCTGGACGGGCACCAACAGCCATGACCTACGCTGCTTTTCAAAATAAACTTTAGTCTTCCAGTAGATCCTTGATAGTTTTTCTCTAAGTTTCCACCAATGTCAGGATGAATTAGTCAGCATATGATAGTCTGAATCCCACATAGGCTACAAAACCAGGTCAAAAGTAAGCTGGCTCAGGCACAGCTGTATGTTGAGCTGCAATAGCTACACTGCTGGTCCCTCTACAGGTAATCAGCTGAGAGATAGCACAGGTATCTCACATGGAAGTCAGCTATGCAAGCGAACTCTGTAAAATGACTTGGCTTGCATCAGTTAAGTAATAACTGCTGTAACCATACAACAGAAGCAAATCCAGTTAAGTTTCCATTTTCAGAGTTGTATAAGGGTTCAAAATAGTCCTGTCATCCCTCTGCTCGACATCTGATGGAACATAAATATTGTGCAATCGGTTACTCCAGAGCAATGCGCTTAACATTCCTGTGCTGAAATTAGGTAATATGACCCAAGGGGGCTGGGGGAGGCAGACACACACACACACACACACACAGAGCTCCCTTTTCCCTGCTAGCTCAAGCATTCTGGTGGAGGCTAGCTTTAAGCTTTTCTGCTGGATTTCCTCCCACCATAAATAATACTTGTCTGGTCAGATGGACTAGATCTAATTTAGTGTCGTTTTTTATAAAATATTCACACTTTTTTGTGCAAGCATCTGATTTTTACAGAACTCTGAACAGATTGTTGACTAGGACTTTTCATCTTAGCTCAGTACTAAAGAGAAAATGTAAACTTCTCTACTGGAGTTGCTATGATACCAATTCAAGCTTTCATCTCTTAATTTTATTATATCCTCTGTAATTTCTCAAGTACCAGACAGTCAGAATTCTGACTTTTGTATTGTTGGACAGATGATTTGGGTCTGTTGATATGTTTGAAACTATATCTTAAATCCAAAAGTATATCATCCAATTTCAGTAATTTTATTTAAAAAATCTTTTATTTATAAACCATTGAAGGACCTTTCCTCTGGAAATATTATTTTAAATAATGTCTTAGTATGCCAAATTCAAATAATGAATACATGGTTTCTTTCCTTGTAATTTCATTGTTCAACAACAAAAGTTTGTTATATGAAGTTTGTTGTATAAATTCTTATGTTTTAAGTGAAAGAATCGTAGAATCATTTAGGTTGAAAAAGATGTTTAAGATCATTGAATCCCACCATAAACCTGGCACTGCCAAGTCCACCACTAAACCATGTTCCTAAGTGCCACGTCTACACATCTTTGAAATACCTTCAGGGATGGTGCCTCAACCACTTCCCTGGGCAGCCTGTTCCAATGATTTATAACTCTTTCAGTGAATAAATTTTCCTAACATCCAATCTAAACCTTCCCTGGTGCAACTTGAGGCCATTTCCTCTCATCCTATCACTTAGTTACTTGGGAGAAGAGACCAACACACACCTTGCTACAACCTCCTTTCAAGTAGTTGCAGCGACCGATAAGGTCTCCCCTCAGCCTCCTCTTCTCCAGGCTAAACAATCCCAGTTCCGTCAGCCACTCCTCATAAGACTTGTACTCCAGACCCTGCCCCAGCTTCATTGCTCTTCTCTGGACACACTTCAGCACCTCACTGTCTTTCTTGTGGTGAGGGACCCAAAACTGAACACAGGATTTGAGGTGCAGCATCACCAGTGCCGAGTACAGGGGCACAATCACTGGACTACTCCTGCTGGCCCCACTATTCCTGACACAAGCCAGGATGCCATTGGCCTTCTTGGCCACCTGGGTACACTGCTGGCTCATGTTCAGCTGGCTGTCGACCTGCACCCCAAGGTCCTTTTCCAGCGGGCAGCTTTCCAGACACTCTTCCCCAAGACTGTAGCGTTGCATGGGGTCATTGTGACCCAAGTGAAGGATGCGGCACTTAACCTTGATGAACCTCACACAATTGGCCTCAGCCCATCAATCCAGCCTGTCTGGATCCCTCTGTAAAACCTTTCTTCCCTCAAGCAAACCAACACTTCCACCCAGCTTGGTGTTGTCTGCAAACTCACTGAGGGTGCACTCGATCCCCTCATCAAGATCATTAATAAAGATATTAAACAGAACTGTCCCCAATACTGAGCCCTGGAGAACACCACTTGTGACCAGCCGCCAGCTGAATTTACCTCCATTCACCACCACTCTTTGGGCCTGGCCATCCAGCCAGTTTTTTATCCAGTGAAGAGTACACCCGTCCAAGACACGAGCAACCAGTTTCTCCAGGAGAATGCTGTGGGAAACAGTGTCAAAGACTTTGCTAAAGTCCAGGTAAACAACATCCACAGCTTTTCCCTCATCCACTAAGCTGGTCACCTTGTCATGCAAGGATATCAGGTTAGTCACGCAGAACCTGCCTTTCATAAACCCATACTGACTGGGCCTGGTCACCTGGCTGTCCTGTGTGTTCCATGTGATGGCACTCAGGATGCACCGCTCCATAACTTTCCCTGGCACCAAGGTCAGGCTGACAGGGCTGTGGTTCCCTGGATCCTCCTTCCAGGCCTGCTTGTAGATGGGTGTCACATCTGCTAACCTACAGCCAACTGCGACCTCCCTGGTAAGCCCAGACTGCTGATGAATAACAGAGTGGCTTGCCCAGCTCCTCCACCAGCTCCCTCAGTACTCTTGGGTGGATCCCATCCAGCCCCATAGACTTGTTTATGTCTAAGTGGTGTAGGTGCTAGCCATTTCCCCTTGGATTCTGGGGGCTTAATTCTGCTCCCCACCCCTGTCTTCCAGCTCAAGGGGGCTGGGTACTCCAAGAACAGCTGGTCTTACAATTAAAGACTGAAGCAAAGAAGGCATTAAGTACCTCAGCCTTTTCCTCATCCTTTATCCCTGTTTCCCCCCACATCCAATAAAGGATGGAGGTTCTCCTTAGCCCTCCTTTTGTTGTTAATGTATTTATAGAAACACTTTTTTATTGTCTTTTGCAGCAGTAGCCAGGTTAAGTTCTAGTTGGACTTTGACACTTCTAACTTTCTCCCTGCATAACCTCATGACACCTTTGTAGTCCTCCTGAGATGTCTTCCTTTTCTTCCAAAGGTCATAAACTCTCCCTTTTTTTTTTGTTATGTAAGTTCCTACGTTTGTTGTGTTAGTGACATTATCATAGCATTGTCCTCAACAGTTCTGATTTCCAAAGGTATGCACAAATATATATTTATAAATACCATCCAGTTGCTTCTACCAACGTTTCTTACATTGCGCAGTAGTATTCTGTTATCCACACATTATAGACAGACATGGAAGCTGTGTTTTCATAAAGACATTCCTCATCTATATGAATTGATTACTCTTTTCAGAAATTATGCCTTTGTTTATGTAGCCAGTATTTCTAGCTGGCTGGTTCTTGTTAGCAGTTGCAAACTTCCCTGAAGACCATTGGAATTCAGATGTTACTGACAATGTGTGGTTGAGGGATCAGGGGCGCAGATGATGTTTTCCTCCATCCCTTCAGTGACAGGGAACAGCACTGAAAGGGGCAGGAAACGTCACCTGGTTAACAGATGGCTCAGGGACTGGTGCCATCGGTTAAATTTTGGCTTCTTTGATCACAGGGAGGTGTACACAACACCGGGCCTGCTGGCAACAGGTGGAACTCAGCTATCTCAAAGGGGAAAAAGGATTCTTGGCCACGAGCTGGTGGGGCTCATTGAGAGGGCTTTAAACTAGGTTCGAAGGGGGAAGGGGACATCGCCCTGCTCACTAGGGACGAGCCCAGGCTTGGAGTGCCAGGATCAGGTGTGAGATTGACAGCCCAGCTCAAGTGTGTATATACCAACGCACGTAGCATGGGCAATAAACAGGAGGAGCTGGAAGCCATTATACAGCAGAACGGCTACGACTTGGTCGCCATCACAGAAACGTGGTGGGACAACTCACATGACTGGCATGCTGTTACGGATGGCTACAGACTCTTCAGGAAAGACAGGCCAACAAGGAGAGGTGGTGGAGTTGCTCTATATGTGAGGGAACAACTGGAATGCATTGAGCCTTTGCCCAGGGGCAGATGAACAAGTTGAGAGCTTATGGGTTAGAATTAAGGGACAGGCTCATATGGGTGACATTACTGTGGGTGTGTACTACAGGCCACCTGACCAGGAATTTGATGAGGCCTTCTACAGGAGGCTGCAAGCAGCCTCACAGTCACAGGCCCTGGTTCTCATGGGGGACTTCAACCACCCTGGCATCAGCTGGGAAGACCATACAGCTAGGCAGGCGCAATCCAGGAGGTTCCTACAGA
>Ga0065711_1045134_pt1 | contig 13666 bp, 15 predicted proteins | sample Hoacrofraction12_FD_59098 | JGI IMG/M metagenome (GOLD analysis project Ga0065711, IMG submission 59098) | Hoatzin crop microbial communities from Cojedes, Venezuela - Epithelial fraction 12 v2 (version 2) | ecosystem: Host-associated > Birds > Digestive system > Esophagus > Crop | place... | reverse complement strand
GGGGGGGGGGGGGGGGAGGGGTGAGAAATCCCCCGCACAAAAATCATGCCCCGTTCCTTGAGGGACACAAATCAGTTCCGTGGGCACACCATGGAAAGCTAAAAGTCCCCAAAACTTCATAAAGTCAAAGGCCAAAGCAAACCAGCTGCAGACAGCACAGCAAGCTGCCAGCACGGCACTGGGCTGCCCACGGGCTGGGGCAGAGGGCTGCCCCATGGGGAAGGGCAGAACCCACCTCTCTGCAGGCACCAGGACGCTGGCTGTGCTGAGAGCTCAAGTCCTTCCACGCCTTTTGCACCCACCTCCGCTGCAGAAGGGATGCTGTGGATGACAGGTCCCCCAGAGGTACTGAAACACCATCTCCGAAAGAGGAACAGTCCCCAACATCCCAGCGACCTCCTCTCCCTCCCGCTCTCCTGGGTGCAGCTTGGGGCTGCAGATCCAGGCTGAAAGACAGAAGAAGTGGCCGTCCATGCCTTACCCCACAGCAGGACCGCCTCATCTGAACACCTCCAATGTCTTTCAGCTGCTCACCGGACACACTATCCTGCTTCTGCTTGTCTCCATCCCTGAGGCTTTCCCCTGCTTCCCGAGCCCTAGGCAGCAGCTCCCACAGAGACAGTTCACGGGTGTCACTGGCAGTTTCAGGGTCGTGACTAGCTCCCCCAGACTCACCCCCAAGGCATCTGCTGCTGCTGCACACAGAAAATCGTCAACACGTTGCCGAGGTCGGAACTGTCCTCCTGGGGAGATGGGGCAGCTACATTCGAGGGTATGAGCACAAGCAGAGATCACGAGCCCCCAAAGCCACACTGTACAGCAGTGATGCAGCCCAGAGGACACCAGAGGCAGCACCAGTCTGTGCGACCCAGCACGGGGATCAGCCCCTCCTCTGGACTAGAGGAAAGTCAGCGACTTCAGGGACAGGGGGTCTTCAAACGATGGATCTGTCTGAAGCCTCTGGCAGGGTGAGCACCGCTGCCTCAGCCGGCAGCTCTCGGCAGCACTTTGGGGTGCACAGGCACCCACTCCCCGCTCCGATCCCATTGTGCTGATGCTCTCACCCATTTCCAACCAACACCGAGTGCTTTTCAGCATGGGGACACCCGAGCCCTCATTACAACCCTGAGGCCAATAACAAGGCAGGAGAAAGGCCATACGAATCCCTGTATCGGGTGTCTCTGGGAAAGAGAGGAGGCAAAGCCCATTAAACATTGATCACGGTCTCCTGCAGTTGCGGCGCAGCCCTGACGTGTCCAGGCCATGCTGCCACCAGGATGCTCTGCAGGGCCAGAAAGGGCTGAGCTGTGCCCAGGGTCTCAGCGCTGGCTCATTGCTCACCCCAGCACCTCGCTGCACCTGTCTGGAAACCCTCGAAAAGACACAGCTGCCCACGCGCATGAGGCAGAGGACAGGAAAACTCATTTCCTACTTCCAGCCTTATTTCATACTTTGGACTGCAGCGCCCGGAGACACGGTGCTCGCCCCGCGCGCTGTCTGGCTGAGCCACAGCCACCTCCGAGCCAGTGACTGCCCGGGGGGAAGCAGGGAGCCAGAAACCCTGCCAGGAGAGGCAAGCAGGGGCTCTGCCGTGATGTGGGCAAACTCGAGCTGCTGCTGCCATCTGCTCCGCCAGGCTGGAGCGGCCTGTTTTTCTGTTGTTTTGGTAATGCTGCGCATAAAAATAGCTCTCAGGCATATCGGTGTTTTTGGGAAGCCATGCGTGTGTGAACGCAGGGCGAGCAGACGCCCTGATACTCACAAATTGCCGCCGCAGCTTGGTCTTGACGCGCTCGGCCTTCGTCTCTGCCGGGTGGACGGCATAGCCGAGGGAGCCCAGGTGGTTGTCGACCGACAGGCTCTTCCTCATGTAGAAGGAGCGGGTGCGGAAGTAGCTGAATGGGGCGTCCTCCACCGCCGTGCCAAGCTGGGGGTCCCTGGGGGGGTCTGCGCAGTCATCCTCCAGTCGCCATGCCTCTCCTGGGGAGCAGAAGGATATGCCACCCATCAGAGCCACGTCCTGTCCCTCCAGCCCACCAGCGGGGATGGCCAGTGGACATCCCAGACCCCTTCTCCCCATTGCACACCTACCAGCACGCCATGGGGTACGGCTCCTGCAGAACTCACTCCCTGGAGAGGGTCAGAGAGCACATCCCTGTCACAACCCCCTGTATGCCCCTTGGCCCCCACCTGCCCCAGGCAACAGCCCCTGCTCCCACCCTGTCCAGCCTCATGCACCCACAGCATCTTCCCGGCAAGAATCAGACTAACACAGTTGAGTACAACAAAGACTTGGCCAGAGTCAGGGTCCCCAGGCACTACTGCAATACAAATATTATTACTCAGAATAAGCAGCAGACTAAAATCCTAATACTTGAAAACTTCCTGCTATTTAACTCTAATAGGGTTATCCCATTTAAAAGGGTCATTTATAAAGAAATAAAAAAATTCACTTACTCTTCATCATCCCAAGTCCAATAAAACATTCCACATTAAAAGAAAATGTTTTGGGTTGTTGTTTTTTTTTAAAGGCATAAAAATCTTACAATCCAAACCACACAGAGTTCTTGCTGCTGGCATTAAAACTATGCATCTGTTTCAGACCTTGCTCCTGCAGGTATCCACATGCTCTGCACTTGGTAACAATAATAAATCTTGTTTTGTGAACGGGAAAACTGAGGCACCACAAATGCTGCAAATTACAAGAGGATTTACTGCCACGTCCTTCTCCAGAAAACTCTTTATGGCACGGCCAAGAGCAAATCAACAGCCAAACCAAGGACAGAAACCAGACCTCTGGTCTCCTCGAGCTCTACGCAGCCCATCGCCAGCAGCAGCATCCGACGCAGCGCTGCAGGGCTGGAGCGTCCAGAGACAAAACCTCACTGACGCCGAGAAAGCGGCAGTGGAAGAGGACAGTTGGCATCACACAGAGCTGTTGCTCCCGGGGTAGGACTGACCATATTTCATTGCAACAAAAGGGAAGAATAACAAAACACAATAGGAAATGTCTCCATAATATCACCGCTCTGCTCTTTTCCGAGCAGCTTGGATGCCGCATGCTTTCTGTTGCCAATCTCGTCTTTACATCTGGAGTTTGCCCTGCCTCCCAGCCCCCAGCCAAAACCACTTCTCAACAGCCATAACAAATGAGCAATAAAACCCCCTGGCTCAATTCTGGTAAAAATGATCAATTATTAGCCATCGCAGTCCAAAGGGGCACCTCACATGATTGTCTTCAGAGACTCTCCTCCTGCAGCTTCTTCCCAATGCAAGATGACTTGCCTCTGGTTTCTGAAAAACCCAGTATCTTCAGGCACAAATGACCATAGCCCTGCTACCCAGGGCTGAGGAGCAAAATATTCCAGAGTTTAAAGCAGATACAGGCCCTAAGGTACAAACCAGCCACAAGTGAGTGAGCGAAGTCCATAGTTTACCCAGCAAGGCTGCAGGTTTTACAGGGAAGATGCTGCGAGTCAGCCTGGAGCACAAGCCACTGTGGCCTCAGAGCAGCGACCGGCCGCTCCCTCTTCTGCATCTCAAACAAATACATCTCTTCCCAAAGCTCCCCAAGCTTTTCAAGGTGCGAAGACAGTTCATCGCTTGCCAGCGAATCTGAAGGCACCGAATTGAAACCAGCAGAACCGAGAGGACAAGAGAGAAGAGTAAGCCAGAGAGCTTAAAAATGTGAACAAAGAGGCAACCTGAAGCAGAGCACTACAGAGCATCGCATCTTTTTTTTTTTTTCCCCTCCCCTACTTTCAATTTAATAAGCTGCTGCTGCTCCTCTCCAAATGTCAACTCACACAACACAGGAACTGCTGTTTGAAAGCTGTGATTATTCAACGTGCAAACACGTCAATCGGAGCCCAGCTTCAGACTGCGCTGTGAGATAGCATTGCCCCGGGGACGCAGCAGGAAACACCGCGGCACAGGCACCGAGCCCGGGAGCAGACCCACCCAACGCACAGGAAAACAGCACACGGAAGGAGGAACCGGCCCCAGTGCCCCCTGCTCATCTGCAGCGGCTCAGCCACCACCTGCACCCCTCTGTCCCCAAGGCTGTCCCTCCCCAGCCCCACGGCATGCCCAGACGCAGCCACCACTGCTCTGCTGCCCTGGGTGAGGGAGAGCCAAGGCTGCGTGCTGCACGTAGCCCAGTTACCAAGGCACAGCCACCTGCCGTACCCATCCATCCATGCAGGACACCTCTCCCAAGGATGAGGAGCTGGGTTTCAAGCCCCACAGACCAACTGAGTCACATCTGATCTCACTGATCTCAGTTTCCCATGGATTTTGCCATTCCTGGTCTCATCTCTCTCCAAGGAGCTACAGGCAGCTGCATCCTCCAGTGCAGTCCTGGAGCAGGACCAGCAGCAGAGCTGTTCCATGGCCTGCCCGAGAGGTGATCCCCTCCAAATCTCTCCCCTGCTTGGGCAGAAGGACTATGGACCCTCTTCTCTGGGCATGGGGAGTGACTGCAGAGGGAGCCAGGACCTTGTCTACCCCAAAAAATTTTTCCACATGCTGAAGGAGCTTGTTCCTTATCTCTACCAAACAAGTAAATCAACGATCAAGCCCAGAATGGTCAGAAGGGGAAGATCACGAAGTCCCTGGAGAGGAAAGCCCACAAGCTAGAGATCAACAATCCTTACGCTCTTCTGCCTTGAAGCTGCTGACCTCTCTGCCACCCAGAGCTATGCCCAGCAACATTGGCAGCTCTAGGAGATTAACCATCTTCTTGGGCTTAGCAATAACAATTGCAGCAAAGCCTTTCTTCTTTCCGTATTTGAATGGTTGAGGACATGCACCAAAGGATGGAGGGAGCAGCAAGGACAGAGACCTGGTGCCTCTCCAATAATTCCTCTCCCAGCACAGACAGGCTGATCCCTCAGGTGCTGCGAGCAACACAGAAGGTTTTCCTCAGCACCAGTGCACCGGCTGGTGTAAAAAGGCTCTTCTGTTCCTCTGGGCGGGGGGGGGGACGGACATGGCCCAGGTACCAGGTTGAAGCCTCAGAGCCAGGAGTCTTCCTCTCATTAAACAGCACGGCACCAGGGAGAAGAGGACAGGAACCAGCACCGCCACCCAGCTGAAAGCACAGGATGGGCATCTGTGCAAGCAAAGCTGTTTCAGGAGGGGGCCGTACATCCATGCTAAGCTCAACAGAGATGCAAGACTGACGCTCATCCAGACACTGTTGAAGGCCATGCAAAACATCCCCCTGAGTATTAGGCAAATTAATTCCAGAGTCCTGGTCTAGGTCAAATAGAACCACCTCCTTTCAGCTTCTTACTTTTCCTCCCACGGGCACAATTCCTAACAAGCTCACACCAACTGTGCTACCAGTTCGCTTCTCCCCAGCCTCACACTGGGGCACGGAGCCAGTTTCTGAAGGGCTCAGAATGTTGCACGACAGACAAGGGAGACAGGCGGGAGGTGAAGAGCTAGAGCATGGTCTGCTCCTTCCAGGTGGGAGGCAGAGGGAACTGCAAGGGGTCAGGCCTGCAAAACACAGGCAGCGACCTCCCTGTGTGGGCTGGCAGGGAAGAGCTGCACACAGCCAAGGGCTGGTAAGAAGCCTCTGCCTGCAGAGGGAGGAGGAGAGAGAACAACGAAAAGTGTTTCTCGGTGCCACCCCTAAAACTTCACAGGGGCACAGAAGGAAGGACAAGCGTCAGGCAGCTCGTTTCTTTGTGCTGCCAGCAAGCATGAAATCTCTTAGCACACTGCAAAACGTGACACCAAACAGATGATGCACACATTGCCCCTGTTTGACCAAGTCCCACTTGCTCTTGCCTCCCTCTCGCTACGTCCTGGCCTCACGGCCATCAGGAGTTTTGCATTAATCCAGGAGTTTTGCATTAATCCAGGAGCACTGCTTCAGGCACGGGGGTGAAGGATGGAGAGCTTGGAGCCTGTCCCAGCTGACCACACCACCACTTATTGCAGGTAACCTGAAGGGGAACAACAAAACCAGACCAACAGGAAACCCAGACCTGTTCACCAGCCCAGCCAGCTACCCGGCTCGCTAAATGAGAAGGATGGTTGGTTTTGAGAAGTTTGGCAGGATCATCAGCCACAAGCTCAGCTCTTCTGGCCATCCTCAGGCCCCCAGAGCACCATCGGGCACACAAGGACCTATGCAGAAGCCATGGTGCCACAGCAGGACAATCTCCTGTGACCTCCCACAGAGTGACAGAACACTCCGCTCCTCCAGTGCTGTCACACGGGAACCGAGGGATACAAAGCATAAAGGCTGGGGAACACGTCCTGGGGGTCACATGAGGATGTCACATCTCATCCACGCAGGAGAAGATCGCTTCTCCCGCCTTGCTTGGTGACTCCTCTGCTTGCTGCCCCATGGACAGCAGTGACCCAGAGCCCGGTTTACTCCCCACAGAGTGGTGACCTCTCCCTGAAGAGGAGCTTCGCACCTTTCCCACAAACAGCCCTGCTCCTGCCAAAGCCTTGCACCCCTGCCAGCAAGCTTCATCCCAAGGTGGCTTTGGCCTTGTGCGTCATCCCCCCATCGAACAAGGAGCGGTGGCACCTGCGCAAAGCAAATTCACAAGTTTTTTAAGGAAAGGATCTTCTCACCCTCCCGAAACCCTGCATCCCAGCTCTCATTCATCACTACTTGTGGGAATCCCGCTTTCCTTGTCAGCACACCAGGGCTCGTTAACCTCCCGTGCCACACGCTGCTCTGCTCCTGTCCTGCTGTCCAGATGTGCCATCCCAGCAGCTCAAGGACTGCTGCGTCCCTGCAAGCGAGGCCAGACCTTCTGCACTGACAGGGGCCACTGCTTGTTGGCCCAGGGCTCAGACAAATTTAGTGCCCTGTATTACTGGTAAACACTGCCAAACGCGTGACCCGGGCTGCGAGAGACTGCTACAATAACCAGGCAACACTGAGAAAAGCTCCCCCTTCCCCAATAGCAGGTTGATAGCCTTAATGAGTAGCTAATTAACAGTTCTGAACTGAGTACCAAGGAGCAAGGAAAAAAACCTGGGAGGATCTGGACAGAAAACAACATCTCGTTCATTCCTCCGAGGCTCTGGCTGTGAAGGGAGCCTTCCAACCTGCGAGGGTGTTCGTACTCCTCCTCTTCTTGGCATCCTCGGCACCTCCCAGACACGAATAAAGGAACAGCCCAAGCACATGCCACACACAACCAGGGCTCTCCCTCGCACTGTGCGGGGTTTGCTCCAGGGTGGTTGTTCCACAGTGCACAAGCACGTCCGCACTGACACGCGAGGAGGAGTTTGCAGCAGGTGATGAGGTTTGCAGTGGGTCTGACTCACACTGGGACTTCATCCCACAGTCTCACACCAGCCACCCACTCACTCCCTCCACCTCCAGCATAGCCTCTGGAAGGACCAGCACACCAACCAGGGACCTGCCGGGTGTCGAAGGGTGTTCTGGATGCCGAGTCCTTCACGGTGGGTGCTCTCTCAGGCACAAGTCCTGCAAAGCACTTTGTTTTGCCCTCTACCAAGAGGCAGACCTCCACCACATACTCAGATCTGTCCTTGCAAACCATGACCCAGGAAATCCTGAGAGCTCACAGAACTCCACAAACCATCTTCGATTCCAAGCAATGGAGTTGCCTGCAATTACCTACCTACTCACAAGTGTCCCAATACCCCACGTCCCGAGGAGTCAGCTACACAAGCTTCCCCCACACCGAGACCTGCTCTAACAATTTGACGGGCTGAAAGGAAGACCACGAGTCCCACACACAGCGGAGAGCAGTCACTTGGGTGCTGCAGCAGTGCTAGGAGCACCGCTGCGACAAACGCAGCAGGACAGGCTCAGCGATGTGCCAAGATCCTCTCTGTGCACGACTTTTGGGAGAATTAGTAGCACCAGGAAATGAAATGCAGCCTGCAGAGCATCAAAATTAATCCAGGGTTTGGACAGCTGCTGCGATGGGTAGCTCACAGTGATGTGACTGAGTGGGTTAGATTTAAAAACATAAAAATAAAAACATCCAAGGATGCTGTTTGAAGGGAGCTGTTTTATTAGGATTTTACTTAGTGCTGGATTGTCAGCCCTGGCTTGCAGGTCTTATCTTTGTTTCAGTGCTAATAATCCCTTTCTGCATCATTTTTATGGCCCTGGCACAATTCTGCTGGCACCCAAAGCACTGAAACACTTTGGCCATCAACAGTTTTGCCAATAAACTCATTCCGAGCAGCTGGCCCAGCCGTATTAGTATTTCATTAGGATCAGCACAAGAGTAGAACACCACGATAAAAAACTCTCAGCTGACCTGAAGGCCAACAGACACTACCAGGTTGGGGAGCATTTGCTAAGCAAATTCCCATCCCAGGCCAGGAGCGTGGGAAGAGCACAGTGGTGCCGCTTTCTGCCGCTGCTCCCAACAGAGACCAGCCACGAGTGCCCTGAAGCCACTTTGCGCCATAGAAAAGAGACACTTTGGCCTGTTGCGAAGGCCAGAGAGCTACTGAGTCAGCAGCTCGCCCCAGCATGGCTGGAGAGCAGCTCAAATAGAGGCAGAAGGCTCTGAGCACAACCTCCCCATATCGGGTGGCTTTCACGAGCTGACAGCATATTTTCATCAGCATAGTACGAAAGATGGGGAGGTTTGAGTAACAGGCTCAAAGCAGGGCTCAGAGAGGGGTGGAAAAAAAACCAACCTCATCAAGAAGGACTAGTTTTGAAGCAGGATAAACCCTACACAGACTGGGGTTGGATTTATATTGTTATTTGTGCCCCTGGAGAATCAGGAAGGATTTGCTTGGATTTTGCAGGCCCCCTGGCAGAAAGAGGTGGAAGCTCACCCAGCCCTGCAGCACTCACCGGCAGAAGGGACCGTGCAGCCTTTCTGGTGGTCGGAGGCAGAGTGCTTCTTGTAGGGCTTCTGCTCCGGCATCTCCTCCCTGTACGCCGTGGAGTCGAGGAGGGGAAGCCTGCTCAGGACCGGGGACTGTGGGATGCTGGGCAGCGTCCGGGACTTCCCCAGGAGCGGTCGCTGCAGCTTTCTGTCCAGAGACCTTGAGGGGAGAAAACACAGGGGGGCATACTCTGTTGAGTAGGTGGGATGGCTTTTTCAAGGCGGGACCCTTCTGTAACACACAATGCTGCCACTGGACTAAGAACATACAGTCCTTCCCAACACCAAAGTGCACCCTTCGCTTGCAAAGCTGCTGCTATTTCAGTAAAGCCTTCTCCCTTCGCCAGTGTATTTTAATCAGGATTTGCATCAGGAGCTGCAAGCCACAATCAGCATAAACAGCACATCAAGCATTCTAGCATCCGCCCCCACCTCAAAACTCACAGATAATCAGAATTAAGCAAACAAACAAACTACAGGGTTCAAGACTGAAATGATACAAATTCCCTTCGAGAGAGTTAAAAACCCCACTTAGCACTGAGCATCGTCTGAGACAGCAGAATGCTTTTTGTGGTGGAAACCAGGTCACTCAGGGGTCCCAGGGACATGCACTATAGGGAAGGTCCAGACTATATCAAGACAGACTCACACAGCAGGCACTACAGAGGTCATGAAGCTGTCATGCAACATGTAGAAACAGAATTTCCAGGTCTCTATGGGGTCAAAACCCAACCGAGCCTGATGACGGGGCTCAAAAGCTGCCAGGGTGACCAAGATGCACAGCAACGTGCTAGCAGTGCTACCATAAGCCTCCTCCTCCTCCAGAATCCCAGAGTACACCAAGCCTCACAGTGGGGCATGGGAGCAGGCCTCTCTTCTCCTGCTTCACCCTGTAGCCTCCCTCAAGGGATGGTCCTTAGGTGATGCCCTCAGAGGACAACACTGGCCCAAGGCCATGTTTCAAAGATCTCAGAAATGTGATAAAAAGGAACGGATGCCCGGCACCCTCATGGTGTGAGGAGACATGGGGGGATCACCCTGTGCTGAGGGCTGCAGGCTGGGGTCACTCCAAGACTATCCCCTGTACCCTGCTGTCACAGAGCCCACACGAGCCTGACCGAGCTTCCGAGCACACTCTTGAGGGGACTTAGCAAAGGGCCCCTCCTCACAAGGCTTTTCCCAAATCTCATACAGAACAGTACCTAACCTTCAAAGTTCCATCCAAAATTCAATTCTTAGCTGGTTTATGCTCATTTGTTCTTGTGCCAATATTAACCCTTAGCTTAAACAATTATTCCCCTTCTCCGGTGTTTGCTCCCATGATTAATTTCCACTACACCACAGTCACAGCTCCTTTCAGCCTGCATTTTTCTAGGCTGATTAAGCCAAGTTCTTTCAGCCTTCTCTCACAAAATGAGCTTTCATTCCCCATGGTTGTTCCCACACCCCTCGCTTGTGGTCCCTCCAGCTCGGACCTGGCATCCTCCACCCATCCCAGAGCATCACACAGAGCTGAGCTCCCGGAGCAGACGGCAGGGCAAACACTCTGCCTCCCCACACGTAACAGCACTAAATTTTATCTTATTTCCACTAAGCCGGTCTCCAAGGTCATGCAGGGAGAGTCTATCATGCAAAAGCTCCTGACCCTCGGTGGCTGCCTGTCACCGCTACGTTTATTATGATCATTTTTCACTCCCTTTACGAATCTGACAGCAGCTCCCAAGTGGTGTCAGCATCTGATGTAATTCATGGGCGAGCAGCAACAGGGGAGCCGGGGCAGAGTGACAGCGCCATGCAGCTACGTCCCATGGGACAGGAACGCAGCCGGCACCCAGCCACGGAGACGGGCAGCGCTGTGTAGAGGGCAGGAGCTGCAGCCACCGGGAGCCAGGCAGCCCCTGCACTTGCTGCTGGAGCATCTACCCACACTCTACAGGATGCGTCCGTTGGAGCAGGGATGGGGAGCACATTTTGACATCTACGTTCAGAAATTTATTAATCTCTGCATTAATTGCGTTCACCTTTGATTCCCAGGTGATGCTGCTCTGCTCCAGAGCTGCCGCTGAGCACTCTGGGGACAGGGATGGCTGCAGGGATAGCACTGCCCCGGCAAGGCACTGCCGCAGCCGCACCAGGAGCACAGCACCATCCTGCCCACTCCAAGCCCCACGCTTCACTTGCACCGATGTGAAAACAAGCTATGCCAGGAGATACAAAGCCAGAATTAGCATCCTGAGTTGTTTCTATTTCAGTAAAATGTATGTACCTCTCGTTGTAACCCATTTCACTGTCACAAGACACCATGGATGTAACTTAACACATCGCTGTGCTGCATAAATGAGTCCCAGGCTCTGCCAGAGTTCAAAACATTCCTTTTTTCTTGCATGGAAGTCTCAGTGCTTTTAAATGCACCTGCGTATAGCTCCAGCACCTGCAGAACAGCATTAGCATTTTCAGTGCTAACATCCCTTTGTGCCTACACCTACAGTGCCCCTAACACAACTCACACAGGGGTAAAAGGGAAGAATTCACACCCTTAGAGGAGCAATTCTTAAGTTGTGTAGCTGCAGACAATGATTTATATCAGAAAGAGCAAAGCAGCTAGAAACCTGTTTCTAACTGAAATCTGAACTTGAATTCCCAAGCAAACTTTGGCTCTGTGGCTCTACCATCTCGTGTACAACTCCAGAGGCCTCAGCAGCAACTGTCAGCCATGACTCGATGCCTGCCACCTGGAAGTCACACTGCATCTACGTATGCTTCCCAAGCAGGCTCCACGGCTAGACGTGATCAAGGATGCCACATCCCATTAGTGAAGATCCCCGATGGAATGTAAAGCTCAATTAGAAAAGCCATAATCAACACTGTTGCAGCCTATATTTAACTGCTATTTGGCATTTTAGTAGAAAGGAGAGCACATAATCAAGTCTTGACAAGGGTGGAAAAATCCTTCTGGCTGCGTGCGAGAGCTCAGGCAGCAGCCCAGTGACGGCTCCATCACTCCCAGTCCGCAGCCAGATGGGGAAATGTGCGGACAGTTGCAGTGCCGGGTCCCCTGCCACCAGCCCTGGGGACAGCCGCAGGGCACAAGCCGGTTGCGCCAGGCAGGGTGCAAGCACAGCAGACTGCTCCAGCAACCCCCACCCAAGCCACAGCCTGCGACACCCGGGGTACACCCGGGGTACACGGATGCTGCTTCCCCAGGCTTTTATTGAAAGCAGACAGACTAACAAAAAAAACCCCACTGTGACAAAAGAAAGGCAAAAAAAAATAAAAAGAAGCAGAGCACATCTCAAAGGACACACTTTGTCCAGCGCCTTCCCTGTGGTGATGCCCTTACTGGATGGCTTCTCCATCACCCCAGGGAAGGAGAGGGGCAGGGCTAAGCAGAGATAAGGGGAAAGGAAGGATAGAGAAAAGGTTAATGCAAGTTAACCCAGGGAATGCCAGATCCTGCATCACTCCTGCAAGCAACTGCATGCATCCCCCAGACTGCCCTCCCCGTTACTTCCACACGGGAGAAGTTGCTCTCCAGAGCACACTTCCCAGCCCAGCCTGAAGGCTCGTTTTCATCTCATTTCGAAAGAGCGAGGAGCGAGCATCCACCTTACTGAGAGGAAGGATGGAGGAGTCACCACGCCAGCCACAGCAGAAAGCCAGCGACACAACAGAGATAGCAAGCAGGAGGGAACAGTAACCCTAAATCCACTACCCACACAATCCAAAAAGGACCCCGATAAGCTTCGCTGATTTACACAATTTCCCAGGAAAGTGAGTGAGAAAACCTCCCACTCACGTCACCGAAATGCCTGAGGACAGTGACTCTCCAGAGATGCCCTGTTCCTGGCAAGGGCGAAGCCCTCACCCTGCCACAGCGCCCAGCCCCAGCAGCTCTCAGACAAACCCAAGCACGCACTGTGCTAACCCCGCTCACTCCAGTCTTCCCAGCGCCAGGCTGCTCGCGGAAAATGGGAAGGAGAGAAGTTGGCAAGGCTAAAGAGGGAGAGAGGCAGAGGAACGGGGCACCAGCTGCTCTGGACTTTGCCTGCCTGCTCCAGCCCTATGGCTTGGCGACAGCCATACGCCCCAACATGTGAGACCAATTCCAAGCTCCAAGGGGGACAATACGTGTTGTTCAAGCTCCAAAAGGCAAATAAGGTTGTAAATAAAAAAAAGGAGAAGCCAAATGGCTGCTCATCCTCCTGCAGGACCACACAGCATTTCACAGGTAATAAATCTGCCAAGCAAAGGAAGCTTATAAAGCTGAAGGTTTGGGGAAGATCAGTTAAATGAGGTACTGAGATCAGCCCTAGACTGACGGAGGACGGCAGGGAGCGGGGCCAGGAGAGCCCAGTTATTGCAAAGGGACACTGCTCCCTGATCTTCCCAGCCAGTGGCTGCTCCTGCCTGTACCGCTGCTCAGCCTGCTCCTCCAAGGAGGAGTAACTTAGCAACCTGACCTTAAAAAACTCGGCAAAGGTTTCAGCTGGATTCAGGAAAATGAGATGCTACTAGCCAGGAGGAGCAATTACCCACCACAACCCTCTTTTAGTACGGGGTCATGAGCAGATGTGCCTCTACTCAGGGAGGAGGGCGAAGGCAGCGTGCACCTCCTCCACAGCCCGAACCGCACAGCCTCTTACCACAAGCAATGGCTGCAAATCTGAAAAAAATAAACAAGACACCCACATCCATTCCCTGAAACAGCTTTCAGAGACCCAGCTTAGTGTAAGGGGGCACGGGGGACAACACATCTGCTGAAGAGCTCACGGCCCAAAAGGCAAACAAGGATTCAAAAAAAAAAA
>Ga0065711_1045132_pt1 | contig 13667 bp, 6 predicted proteins | sample Hoacrofraction12_FD_59098 | JGI IMG/M metagenome (GOLD analysis project Ga0065711, IMG submission 59098) | Hoatzin crop microbial communities from Cojedes, Venezuela - Epithelial fraction 12 v2 (version 2) | ecosystem: Host-associated > Birds > Digestive system > Esophagus > Crop | place... | reverse complement strand
GGGAAAAAAAAAAAAAAAAAGAAGCCCAGAAGGATTAAGGACATTATTTATATCTTCACTCTTTAAAGATACTAGTTTCAAGTTGAGAAACAAGGTGATAAGGAACAAATTATTTTTATTTGATAAGAACAGATTATGTCAAACTAACCTAATTTCTTTCTTGACAGGTTAACTGGTTTTGTAGATTTGGGAATGGAAAAGGAAGGAAACAGCTCTGTGTTGACATTTATAAGGCTTTTAGAAGTCTTCCAGAGAAAATATAGAAATTTCTTCTAGATGAAATTATTACAGGCACTTCAGCCAGCACTGGAAAAAGTTGCCTAGAGAGGCTGTGGAATCTCCGTCCTTGGAGATACTAACAATGCATCCAGACATGGATGCACTTGTGCAGCCAGCTCTATGTGACCCTGCTTGAGCAGGGGGGTTGGACCAGATGATGTCCAGAGGTTCCTCGGAACCTGAACCGTTATGTGATTCTGTGATGCTGTAAACAATTTTGGAAACTTTTATGCAAAGAGTAGCCTACAATTGGTAGTTCACTGCCTAACTCGAATTTGTAGGGATCCTACTGTGATCTGGCCTAAATTCAAAGCTATCTGATATTTTTATTAACAATTTTGATGATAATATATGAAGCACACTTACAAATTCTGAGGATGATTCCAGCCTACAGTTATAGCGAGCACTATGGTGGAGAGGTGGTTAGAATTCAAAACTAGATGAACTGAAGAAATTATCTGAAATAAAAATAAATAAATATCTAATTCTATAGAAGGACATGCTAAGCATAAATGGTGAAGGAGAAATGACATGCACAAATACAAAATAGAGATACAATAGAAAAGGCTGTTTTTTACACAGAACGTAAATAATCTAGAGAAAAATGTAGTAATGCAAAGTCAAATCTGCTGGCTGTTGTAGTTAATCATCAAAAAAAAGAAAAGAAGAAAGAATTACAGAGAAGACAATTTCTGTTTACAGCACTATTTTATCTAGAACTTGGAAAATAATTCTTTCACTTCAGCTGATGATCAGTGAGAATATTGTGTCCAGTTTGGGACGCAGTTTAAAAAAAGTAGGAGGTTAACATGGAAAACATGACACATATGGAGTCATTAAAGGGTCTGTACGTGTTTAGTCTAGAAAAGGGGTGACTTAGCAGGAAAGAGGGAAGGCAGTCTTACGTGCCTAGTAGCTAAGCATTGCAGCTGGTCCTGGAGCTCAGTTCAGAACTCTGCTAAAACACCTGTGTTCCCTGTCAGCAGTGAGCAGGACAGAGCAGGACAGAACATGCTAGTTCTGCCATTCCAAATGACTTCCATAGCTCGTTAACAAAAATAATATGCACCTAAGTGCTCTCCTAAATTTGACTTTATTAAGAGCACACGGTCAAGTCTAGAAGAAACTTCTTCATCTGGAATTTAAGTATGCCAAGGATGCCTTGTGAAAACTAGATCATAAACTTTCGAATGTGAATTCTAATTTATCTAGAAGAATAGCTGGAGGATACAGGGAACATTTCTCTGTGCAAGCTAGAGTCATTATTTATGATATTTCTGTTTGTAGTCCTGCTTCCAACCCTCATATCTATAATTCTAAAACCTTTACTTTACGACTTAATATTTTTTTTTCTTTAGTTTTTAACTCCTTCTGCTTTGTTCCTAAGTTTGTGTGGTAGTCCTGGATAAATAAAGCAGGGTAGAAGCAGTAAACTGAGAGTACAACTTCCACAGGAACAGGTACAGATACACAGGCAGCTGAGAGGACCAACACCTTCAGGATGTGTTTAGGGGGCTAAGGAGCTAGGAAATGCAGAATGCCCTGCCGTAGAGAATTCTGTGCTGTCAGCAGCTGGCTTTGAGGAAGGAACTTTGGCAAAAAAGTAGACTGGAAAGAGTCATGCTAGAAATTCAGGTCACCTGTGAGGAAGCAAATAAAACCTTTAAAGACCTCAGGAGAATTAATCTTGCTTAAGGCTCTCACAGTATCAATGAGTGATGTCACCACCCATATGAAATAGTGCCAACTTACAACCTTCTTTCCAAGTCAGCATCAAAATACTGAAATTAATATGAAAATTAATGTGAAGATGCTTAAGTAAATGCAGTGGGTGCCAGAGTTTTGAGGTGGGTATGTCTAGATTTTATCCCAGAAGTTGACAAGGAATTCTAAACTCAAAGTTGAGTATTATTTAAACAGACACACAACAGATAATTTTTCAAAATAAAGTAGATCAAAATAATTGCCTGAGAAAAAACATTAAAGTGTTTATAAATGGTTCTCCCAGACACATATACTTCCTGTCCCTTTGTGGGCAGATTTTTTTAACAAGTCTGTAGCTTTTTAGATTTCAAAAAACTCTACAGAGGCTCCTCTGTGTTTCCCTGTTATCTCTGAGGCTTGACAATGTGTTTGCTACCTGCTGTTTTCAGTCAGCTTCTAGTTTTTTTTCTTTTATCACAGGCTTCATGCTGGCTGTGTCCATAATCTGTCATCTTTTTACCCACCACCGCCAGTATCTTAAAGGATTTCCTTTGGACATGCTCAAATTCTCTGATGAGAATGAATTCTTCTTCTGACGCTCAGCTTCAGAAGTAACAATGTTCCCATCCCTCCCAAACCTGAAGAAGTGCTACCTCAGTCATTCTTATTCCCAGTCACATGACACAGCATATCAGGTGTAGGAGGCAAAGTTTTGGTTACAGGGGAGCTGCTAGGGTGGCCTTTGTGAAAAGAGGCCACTGCCCCATGCCAGACACAGCTGGTTCCAGCTGGCTCCAATGGGCCCACTGCAGGACACAGCCCATCAGCCAGGTTGGTGGCACCTCTGTCATAACATATTTAAAAAGGACAAAATGCAGCATAGGTGAGTGAGGAGTGAAGAAAAGAAAGAATGAGAAACAATCCTACAAACGCCAAGGACAAAGAAGGAGGTGCTCCATGCAGATATTGCCCTGCAGCCCATGCAAGAGACTACAGCGGATCAGTTATCCACACTGCAGCCTGTGCAAGTACAAGTGGTTATTCCCTGAAGAAAGATGCAGCCTGTGCAAGCCCATGCAGGAGCAGGTTTATCCTGAAGGACTGCAGCCTGTGAGAAGGACCCACACTAGAGCAGGGGAAAAGTGTCAGGAAGAAGGAGCAGCAGAGAGGAGCTGTTACGGACTGACCACAACTCCCATTCCCCATGCCTGCCATGCTGCCTGGGGATGGGTGGGGAGATAGATAGAGAAGTTGCGAATGGAGGAGGGCATTTGAGGCTGGGAAGGAAGAGTGTGTGCTGGCCTGACCTGGCTGCATGTCAGGTGCCCACCAAGCTGCTCTATCACTCCCCCTCCTCAGCTGGACAGGGGAGAGAAAATATAACAAAAGACTAGAGGCTTGAGATAAGGACAGGGAGAGATCGCTCACCGATTACCATCATGGGCAAAACAGACTTGATTCGGGGAAATTAACTTAATGTGTTGCCAATTAAAATCAGAGTAGAGTTATGAGAAATAAAACCAAATCTTATAACACCTTCCTTCCACTCCTCCCTTCTTCCCAGGCTCAACTTCAGTCCTGATTTTCTCTACCTCCTTCTTCTGAGGGGTGCAGGGGACAGGGAATGGGGGCTGCGGTCAGCTCATCACACATTGTTTCTGTCATTCCTTCCTCCTGAGGGGGAGGACTCCTCACACTCTTCCCCTGCTCCAGGGTAGGGTCCCTCCCACGGGAGACAGTCCTCCATGAACTTCTTCAATGTGAGTCCTTCCCATGAGCTGTAGTTCTTCATGAACTGCTCCAGAGTGGGTCATTTCCATGGAGTACAGTCCTTCAGGAGGAGACTGATCCAGCATGGGTTCTCAACGGAGTCACAAGTCCTGCCAGGAAACCTGATCCAGTGTGGGCTTCTCTCTCCATGGGTCCGCAGGTCCTGCCAGGAGATTGCTTCAGCATGGACTTCTCATGGGTTCACAGCCTCCTTTGGGTGCATCTACCTGCTCCAGCGTGGGGTCTGCCATGGTCTACAGGTGGATATCTCCTCCACTGTGGGCCTCCATGGCTGTAGGGGGACAGCCTGCCTAATCCATGGTGCTCAGCATGGGCTGCAAGAGAATGTCTGCTCCGGCACCTGGAGCATCTCCTCCCTCTCATTTTCACTGGCCTTGGTGCCTGCAGAGTTGTTTCTCCCACATATTCTGACACATCTCTCCTGCTGCAATTGCGGTTACACGGGGTTTTTCTTTTCCTCTTCTTAAATAAGTTATCCAGGAGGCGCTACCACCATCACTGATGGTCTCGGCTTTGACTAGTGACAGGTCTGCCTTGGAGCCAGCTGGCATTAGCTCTATCAGACATGGGGGAAGCTTCTCGCAGCTTCGTACAGAAGCCACCCTTATAGTCCCGCCACTACCACAACCTTGCCATGCAAACCCGCTACAGGGGTGATGGTGGAGTTTCTCACCATCCTATTCTTATTTTTAATTGACAATAAATTAAATTAATTTTTCCTTAATTTTTCCTCAAATTGTGGCTGTTTTGGCTGTGAAGGTAATTGGCAAGTGATCTTCCTGTCTTTATCTCAGCCCATGAACTTTTTCGTCTTATTTTCCATCTTATTTTCTCCGCTTGTACTGTTGAGGGGGAGAGTGAGAGAGCAGCTGGTTAAGGGACTGCAGCCAGTCAAGGTCAACTCACAACACATAGTAACAGAAAATAAAAGAAATTCCTTTCATCCCAATAGAGAGTCTATGTATCCATTATAGCTCATTACGTGATTAAATTACACAATCGTTTGCTGTCACTATAAGCATAATGGATAATGCTCAGTTAATGAGCCTCCATTTGGTAATTTTGGGGTTTTTTTTTTCCTTGTTCAGTGTATAGCTCCAGGTTTATTTACCAAACACTATTCAGTCTCTGCTATACGACAGAATTACTAAAGACTTCTTCTGTCAGATGTGAGTTATACAGTTATGTAAGCTATGTTCATTGTCTTTCTATTTTTGATGCACAGGATGATATCTACAAGAATTAACAAATGGTTTCTGAGTTCATCAGCTGCAGTTTTTCAACACTGATTTTTTGCTAAATCAAAGAACCATTACTATGACAGAGGAAAGTTGAATTGTCCTGCAATATCAGAAATTGAATAGATGAAATGGAATAATCAAATATGATTTATACACTAGCAGAATTTGTATTCATACTTTGAAGCTTAATATCTTCCTGTAGTTTCAGATGTCCAGTGCTTTTGTTGGGTCTTTTTTCATTGTTTGATAAAATATACTTTAAAGCTCCAATCTTTTCCTACTTAATTTGGGCTTCTCTATTCTATGAGATTGAAAATTGAAAATCTGTGCTCTTAGTCAGTGACAACAGCTGGAGAAAGTGCTTTATCTCCCACGTCTGTTCCCATCTTACTCATTTTGTGTTTTGTTTGGGATTTTTTCTGTTTACTATCCGAAAAATAAAGGGGAAATAAACAAAATAAATCTGTTTGTTTCAGGTGTTACTCTGGAATCAGATTCCTGCCTCGACCCAGGGATTCCTGTGAATGGCCATCGCCATGGTAACAACTTTAATATCCGCTCCACAGTAACTTTTAGCTGTGATCCAGGATATACTCTGAGTGATGAAGAACCACTCATATGTGAAAGAAACCATCAGTGGAATCATGCGTTACCCAGCTGTGATGGTAAGTGTCAAGTTCTTCAGATGCCAGCTTCAAAGTCCAAGAAAGTTAATCTCCTGTTTCTGAGAACTAATTTAGCTTATCATTGCTACTACCTCCCTTCAATTACACCAAGATCCACAGTTTTCAAAAATGATTTTACTGTAATAAAAACCGTGCTTTACATCTCTGTATCAACTTTCAGTCAAGTACTGTAATGTGCAGTGAAATTTACAGGTATACATTCACCAATAGAAAAATTAGAATTCTCAGAGGGTGCCACTGTTCAACTATGAGTGAAAATCATGCCATGCAACTAGTATTTTCCAAGCAAAGCCAATAAACTTAACTTACATTGTAAACTTGGAATACTGAATACCAAAATGATTACTCAGAATTCAGGGTACTCAATACTAAAACAGATCATGATCAGCCTATGTAATTAATTTTCTTGAGACATTTTTGTCTTGAAATATTTGTTATTTCATTAATTGTTTTAGGAGATATGCAAAATAAAACTGTCTAGGGCTTTCATGAAACACTTTTTTTAAATCCTGAACTGTACTAGTAAATATTTCTGTGCTCTTTTTTATCAATGGATTTTTTGCTAAGTTCTTTTCTATGAAATGCAGAATCAACTCAGTTTTTTCGTGAGATGCTTGTATAGTTGCTACAAAATGCCTTGATAGAAACTGCAGAAAATAAGATCCAAGTGTAGCTCCCTATTTCAATAGGGATAGAACCCAGCATCTCTGAAAATTCTCCATAAGTTGCTTGCATTAAACTTTCTGTTAAAACCTGCCATTTTCTCCCTTCTGGTTGCTAAATTATTATCTTTAAAAACATGTTTGTCTTGATCAGGCCTCTTTCTTCTTAAGACATAACTGTGTTCTAAGGCAGTGATGAAAGATAAATGTATGAAGGGAGAAGACCCAAGCCCATACCAACCATGGTTCTTGCTTTAATGAATTACTTAAGTAGTGAGTTTCTAACTCACTTTTCAGGTCCCAGGTTTTAACTGATTACAGTGCAATGTCAAAGGGCAAACTTAGAGTTAGATTCAGCAAAGTATTTTAGTTTCTAACTCTGTTTTAAGCTGTTTTGTGAAATCTGAGCAGTTACTCGCACTCAGGCTTGCTAATTCCCACTACAGCCTTCTGGCCCCATGCACAAAGCATGTAAACTACTGAAAGATTACTATATAGTTAAAAGCTCTTCATCACTACAAAGTAACTAATCTACCATTCGAACTTACCTTGTAAGCATTACAGCTTGTTCCTTCTTTAAAAGGACAGAAGCAAAATATTGTTTTCAATTGTATTTTGCTATCAAATTTTAGACAGTATGTTCTTGGCACAGTTGAACCTTGAGCGTCACTAATTTTCCTATAAGCTGGATTTTAAATGAATGTGTACTACTGTTCATTTATGGCATTATGAATTTGATCTCTGCAATTATGTTATTTGTTATTAAGTAATATTATCAACCATGTATTTACTGTGGTTTTATCCACGTATATTCTCATTCACGCTGAAGTGCAAAAATACATATAAGCAGGTAAAACCAGTCTAGAAACATTTCCTTTCCTTCTACTTATTTATACATACATATAATACATCAATTCAAAAAACCTTAATAACTTTAACAAACATCTTAGTCTAATAAGAAGTGAAAAAAAGAACTTTAGCTTTAATGCCATCATGTTGTATGTGTATATATATATTTTTATATATACATTTACATACGTGTACTGCAAGTTGAACATTTTGTCATGTATATTTGCCATCCAATTTAAGGCAAAGTATATCACTCTATGTGAGGAAGAAGACTATAAACATCTTAGTACTCTGTTGATTTATTGTTAAATGTTTAGTTTATTAAAATTTAAAACAACAACATAGAAAGCTAGACAGCAACAGATGAAAGAAAAGCACAGCCATGGTGTATTTGTAAGATCAGCGAGTAATTCAGCATGCAAATCTTAATCTTTAATTAATTTGCCATGCAAATTTGAGTCACCTAGTTTAGCAAAAGCTAGTATACGTAAAACTTTTTCTAACCTGATTCTTGTGTCTTTCGTAGTATTCAGTTCTAAATAAATTAATTATGATGGGACAATATTAATCTTTGAAAGAGAGAAAAACACACTTTCTTTTCCTGAACATTGTAGAAGAAATAAAATAGAGACAAACCTCTCTATTATTTGAAAAAAAATACCTTTTGTTTCTTAAATATTTTTGTTTTATAAAAATAGAATTAAATATCTACCTTTCTAAAAATGTAGTACAAGAAAAATAGCTGCAAGATATTTGATCTTTGAGTTAGTTCACAAAGAAAATTTTAATCTTACTTCTTAAATGCTACTACAATAGAAATTAATACTTGCAATATACTACAACAAAATTTTACTTGTTTTTATATTCTTCTAACTAACAGGAGAGGCTGTAGATGAAAAGTAAACTCCCTTTTAAGAACTAATTTAAGAATAAACAAATTGTTGTCAAATGTGAATGTCATGGCTTTGGATGCATTAAATTCTTATTTAAATACTTGACCCTATTTTCGATTTGAAGTGTAGTTCAAAAAGTGAAATAGATTTTTTTTTTAAGAAGAACCAGGACTTCTGTCTGACTTCTGTTGAATTTTTTCGCCTTTTTTTCCTCTTGTTAAGCTTTATGTGGTGGATATATTCATGGGAAGAGTGGAACTGTTCTTTCTCCAGGTTTTCCTGATTTTTATCCAAACTCTTTAAACTGCACTTGGACTATTGAAGTGTCACATGGCAAAGGTAAGAATCTAGTATGAATTGCATATGTATATGTAATATCTGTGTTTAAAAAATTCAAGCACGCACAGTGAAATGCCTTTGTGAATTGAGTTAAATCAGTGCTTTCTGCCATTCTTTTGAGGAAGAAGTTTAATTTCCCAAAATAAATGTCTTCAAAAGTGGTGTTTCTAGTTTGTGTTTATTTTGTAAAAGAAAGATTCTTTTAACAGTTATCAGAGGAAATGTGTTTTAATCTCATAAAAATGGACAGAAAGTGGGAGAGGTAAAATATATGAAAATAATAGTTACTTGTTAAATAGTACTAAATTTTTCACTGCAAGCTTTTGGGACCATGTTGATAGCTCTTCTCCATTATGAAGTGCGAAGGAGCAGGTGTGATCTGTGTGTTAGTAATCTTATATTTCACACTGAAATCATTAGGGCCCTCAAAGTATGTATCTTTATGTTATATATACAGTAGGGTAATATTTGGGTGCACAGTTAAGCTTGGCAGCCTACCTGTTAGGTAAATGTGTAAAAGAACTAAGGAAAAAAGCCTAGGAAGTACTAATTATGTGTTACATACCACTGAATAAAAACATAATGAAAATACTCTTTAATCTCCTTTCTATGACAAGTAAAGTCTTTGTTATGTGTGATAGTCTGAGAAGTATGTTGGAAGTTTCTACTGTTTAAAATCTTCTTACGGAGTGGATTTTTGTTTAAAACTCGTATGGCATTTTAAGTGTAAAATATATGAGAAGACTTGCTAAGAAGAATGTTTTTCCCCACAGTAAATAATTGTACTTGAAAACCTAACTGTAATTCAAAATTTAATTCATTGCTGGACTGAAAGTGGGCAACTGAAAAAACAATCACGACTTCAGTAAAGGACTGGTCCCAGAAAATACGAATCTGTGTATATGGAAGACCATACATAAAACTTGTATCTGCTTTGTCCTTGTATATGGGCACTTCCTTGAACTTTAGGGTAAAAACCAGAATTGTTCTGGAGGAAATGTGAAAATAAAACATGAATTAAAAATTCTAACCAGTTATTAAAGTATGTCTCCTAGTTTAATAATGAGATCATGGCAGAGATTATAACTAAGAGAGACACACAGGAACTTGAATAAAATCTACACAATACAAATATAGATTTTCAGAGTGCTGTATACAAAGAACATTGAATCCCATCAAGTCTCTTATGGGAGCTATTGATTTACAGTGAGCTAAACAAATACCCCACTGCACATATTGATTGGTTCAGTCGAAGTGCTCTCTGCAAGTTTTATTGTCTGAATTTCAGGTTTTGATTCCATGTGTGGCTTTTTCAAAAAAATCTTTCTTTATAATATAAGATTTACTTTCTGTGTCACCTATGTATAAAGAAAGAGAAAAACTTCCTATTAAATGCTTTTCTTTTTCCTGTTTTTAATATTTTTAAAGGTGTACAGCTTATTTTTCATACCTTTCACCTGGAGAGTTCTCATGACTATTTGCTTATCGCTGAAGATGGCAGCTTCACAGAACCAGTAGCCAGGTTAACTGGCTCAGTCTTACCCCCAACTATTAAAGCAGGCCTCTTTGGAAATTTTACTGCACAGCTTCGCTTTATATCTGATTTTTCAATTTCTTATGAAGGCTTCAACATAACATTTTCAGGTAAGAAATTCAGTTCTGCTAAATATCCAGAAACTGTTTCCAGATAATATTTTTACTTGCAGATAGCAGAAACATTATGGAGTACCAGTAGAAAAAGTCAAAAGTAATTGCATAGTCTCTTATTGTAGAAAACTGGCTAAGGTTTATAAAGGTGGCTAACATATTGAGAAGGATGTTTGTGATGTGAGTGTTTTAAGGAGAAGTTTCCCCTGTTCTCAGAGAACCATCAAGAGTGTGAAAAAGAACTCCGGAGGAAAATTAAGGGGAAGAAAGTACAAAGATAGAAAGTGCTGCTTCAGAAGAAAGAAACTAACTGGTAATGTTTTACTAAAGGAACCATAGCAACTGCAAAAAAGCAGTAGTGTACTAACTCAGTCACAGAGCAGTCTAAATTGAAGACTGTTTTTGAAATAAACATGTATATATAAAAATAAAATGATTTATTAGATGTTGATATATGAAGTAGTTCTGGTAATTTTTACAAATTCCTCTCTAAGATAATTGAAAATTTTAAGTTACTGCTTCTTATTTACAATCTTTTAAAACTAGAAGACATATAAAATAAATTTCTCAACAATTTTCTTTGCCTATCTCTATTACTGGAATGTAGAATATTTACAGATAAGCATATGAATGAATCAACTGCTAGTTGAGATGCTCATGCACTTGGATATTCTGCGGAAGCAGTACATAAGGAATTCATATATTCAACTCTTTTATTTAATTTTTCAGGAACTGAAAACCAATACATTTCATTGAAATATGGCAATATTTACAGATTAACATGCTGTTTATGAATAATGTATCTCATTTAGCTTGCTTATTTAAAGAAGAAAAAACCCCACACCTCACTGATTAGAGCAATAGTGTTGGATTTACTCATATCAAATGCTGAGTTACATTCATTCTAGATACTTTGGACTAATAAAATCAGAGGTCAGCAGTTTTGCAAGTTTGGAATGTAAATGCAAATATTAAGTGAGATCTCTGATAGTTTATTGGTAAATAACTCAAAAGAGCAGAGGGCTAGTTAACTTGTAGAAGAATACACAAAATATCTTTATGGATCCAAGGGGAAAAATTCTCATTTAGTGAGAAGATCCTAACTTGTTTTGAATGTCACCTAAAAGGAATTTGTCAGGAAAATTCCCAGATGCCTAAAGGTCTGCCACAGGGAATCTCTGTGTGTCTACCTCAGCCTTTATAGTGCTGAGCAGAGGTATCAGATAGTGTGTTTTCAAAACTTACAACTTTTGCCAGCAGAAACTGATGTGGTTTATAGATTCCTTCTACTATTCAGGACCTTCCCACGAGATAGTTACGGTGGGGAAGGATTTATTTATTTATTTTACTCAGAAGTCAGCTGTTTAAACACTCTTTCAGAAACTTTGGATTAGTTTCTTCCCCTGATTAAATGGGGTTCTTCCTCTAACTAAGTGGATTTGACCCTACCTTCCACCAACCTCCAAGGTAAATGTTTTAGAAAATGGCTTTTCTTACCAGAAGTGTCTCTCTTCTAAGTGATCTCTTGGGTCATTTGGAGCATATTCTTCAGAATATAAAATCAGACTTTTTGGTCTGGATGTAGTTAATCTTTTTCAACATCTTTCTTGAGCAGTAGTCAGTAGTGCATATCTAAGGAAGAAAAAAACACACAGAGCAGGACAAATGTACAGTGATACTTCCCCGGCATACTCTATGAGGATGAGTGCATGTGTGGCTCAGATATTTCCTGAGTTCAGTGTAGTTGCTCTATATGTAACAGCCCTTATTTTTTCCCATTAGTCTGTTCTGACTCCATCTGAATTATTCCTGATGCATAGTTATAAAACAGACAAAAAATTAGGCCCTTGATACTTCTTCAAATATATATATATATATATTTGTTTTCAGTTGGTTGACAGTTGTAGGATTTCTAAAAGACGTGCAAACAAAGATTGCCTGATTAAGAGTGTAGCTTTACTCAGGAAATTCAAGCACGCTTTTTGAAAATGTGGTCATATGACTTTTCATTCACCTGACACTTTGTTTGACTTTTTCTTAGATTCTCTTAATGACATGATGAATTTATTTAACTGTAAGTCTTACTTCTATAGCTCTTTGGAAGTTCAGAAGAAATGAACCAAAAATTATATACAAAGGATGTAATTAAACAAAATTATAGTAAACCACTTAACAGTACAAGCTGATTACAGCCCTGAGAGTATAGTGTGGGTGGGACACAATAGATACATATAGCCATAACAGACATATAGAAACAGTACGGATTTTAGTAGAGAACACAACTTTGAAATCAATATTTCCCAAGTGTTCCATACTGACACAATGCAACTAATTTGGTAATTTTTTTTTTTTCCATGTGGACCACTTGTCCCATTTATATATATATTATGTTTTATTGTCTGTAGAATATGATCTGGAGCCATGTGATGATCCTGGTGTTCCTGCCTTCAGTAGGCGAGTTGGTTTTCATTTTGGTGTTGGAGATTCCTTGATCTTTTCTTGTTTCCCTGGATATCGCCTGGAAGGTGCTAATAAACTTACCTGCCTGGGAGGTGGTCGGCGTGTATGGAGTGCACCTCTGCCAAGGTGTGTGGGTAGGTGGTCACATGCTTTCATTTCATTCATCAAATCGTTAATAGCATATGGCGTGGGTCAGAATACTGGGCAGAGAACAAAGTGCTTGGATTGAAAGGATTGATCCCCAAGCTGTCCACGTTTTAAAGTCAGTGCAAGATGTAAGTAATGCATGTCTCTTTTACTTAGAGAATAAAAACAAGAAAGAGGAATAGTTAGATTTGTGAAGATCAACATATCTCATGAGATAAAATGTAAATCTAATTATTGAACTGTATGTTTGCCATAATTAAGATATAAATTTCAAACTTTTTCTTTCAGGCTAAAGAAACAATGTTTAGAACTTTCAGGTGAAAATAGCTTTTTCAGAGTCCCTGGGCTGGTTTTATGGGTCTTTTTTCATATTGCGTTATTATTCTTGTAAGTCTAAACTGGTTTTTTTTTTTTACAGTTTATAAACTATAAACTATTACAGTGTTGTAAACTGTAATTTTTAAAATTAATGTGCAGTTCTTAATAATCAGTAACTAGAAGCTCAAACTGAATGAACAGTTCTTTTCTGGGAAAAATTCTGGGACATGATTGTATATAATTAGTACAGTTGCTCTATTTGATTTGTGAGATAGTTTTGTCACCACCATGTCAAGTGAATCTGATCAGCTACTGTTGACATAATGCTTCTGAAATGTCAAATAGTTCCACGTACGTCTAACTGGATTTCCTTAAGAGAGTTCTTGTTTTAAATGATTTTATTTCATTAAGGGAGAAACTCAGCTTTGGCTTATTTCTTTTATTTGTTTTTTTCCCCTCTACACTGCCCTGGTGAGGCCTCATCTACAGTACTGTGTCCAGTCCTGGGCTCCCCAGTTCAAGAAAGATGAAGAGCTACTGGAGAGAGTCCAGCGGAGGGCTACAAGGATGATGAGGGGACTGGAACATCTCCCCTACGAGGAGAGGCTGAGGGAGCTGGGTTTGTTCAGCCTGAAGAAGAGAAGGCTGCGA
>Ga0065711_1045131_pt1 | contig 13667 bp, 12 predicted proteins | sample Hoacrofraction12_FD_59098 | JGI IMG/M metagenome (GOLD analysis project Ga0065711, IMG submission 59098) | Hoatzin crop microbial communities from Cojedes, Venezuela - Epithelial fraction 12 v2 (version 2) | ecosystem: Host-associated > Birds > Digestive system > Esophagus > Crop | place... | reverse complement strand
ACTCCAGCAGGTCCGTCCCAAGCCTGTACTGGTGCATGGGGTTGTTCCTCCCCAGGTGCAGGACCCTGCATTTGCCTTTGTTGAACCTCATCAGGTTCCTCTCTGCCCAGCTCTCCAGCCTGTCAAGGTCATGCTGAATGGCAGCACAGCCTTCCGGTGTGTGCTTTGCCTGGTTTTGATGGTCTCTGATGATGGAGGTTGTGTATCATAGTTGAATAGTAATCTAGATGTACTATTAATACATTTGAACATTTTTTTGTAACATCTAGCTTAAATCTTTATTTTAAGACAACTACTTCTGTCTACTATTCATTTGGAAAATAGATCATTGCTTTTTTTCTTACCAGGCAGGTTTTTGCCTACTTAAGGTGAAGAGTTGTTTAAATTAAAGTTTCCCTTTCCAGCCTAAATGGTATGGAAAGAGAGTAGGGGAAAATGAAGCCTGATGTTTAGCTGTTGTGTATATTGATTTATTTCTCTCTAGGGATTCCTTCTGGAAAATGCCAAACCAGAGGTATGCTGATGGCGAGATGGTGATGGGCCGTTGGCCAGGAAGTGTCCTGTACTACGAAGTACAAGTGACTAGTTACGATGATGTCTCCCATCTTTATACTGTTAAGTACAAAGATGGGACTGAACTTGCATTGAGAGAAAGTGATATAAGGGTGAGTATACATTCATATAATTACTGGTATTTCTAATGGATGATTATATTGATTTTCTGATGTAGATAAAAATACAACTTATAATTGGATAGTCGCCTTGTGAGTTTTTAACTGTGATTTCAAGGAATTGGTGCTAAATAATAGCTTTTTCCTATGTGGCATCTCAAGTAGAAGTTCAGAATGCTGTCTTTAAAGAAGTGTGATTATTTTCTTCATGTTGAAAAAACAGTAGTACATTTGGCGAAAACCAAGTGTGATCGTTCAGGAATTCTGTAGCAAGATGGTTCACGAAAAATTGCTGTCGAGTAGCTTATAAAGGTAGTACCCAGAGGGTTGAGTCTAATTTGACTTTTTTCCACTTCTGAGTAAGAAAATCTGAAAACAAATGCAAACGTGTAGTTAAGAATCACTGTAAATATAAGTAGCATATGCCCTTTAAGCACATACTTAAAACATCTGTGGATAGCTTGTACTGTTTAAGGTCTCCAGCGGTTTCATAGGGTACTTTGCTCTATTTATGACAATTGGGGACTTCTCAAAAAGGGTTGTGTCATATGTATATGAGCACATCCCTTCGTCTTTACATATCTTTATTCATAACAAAAAATGAAATAATGAAGGCCTTTAAAGCTCTGTGTACAAGTGTCATTTCAGTTTAAAATGTGATGATGCGTGAGACAAAAAAGCTATTTGAATGCTTGCTGTAGTTGGCCTGTTCTGAAATCTGCAGAAGTTCAAAGCTAGCTTGTGTGTCTTTATGTGAACTGTAGTTTCACTTTCTGGTGGCAATGTATGTGCCTTGTACATTTACTTATGCAAAGGCTTAAGAGAGGTAGTATGCTTAAGAGCTTGGTGCTCACTTTGATAGCTTACATCCATATCCTGATTTCTGTAGCTTTGACAGCAATTGTCAGCAGTTGGACTTGGAGCAGGATTATTTGGGTATTACCAGTGAGTATGCTGTAGCTGCTCTTTCTTAACAGCCTTTGTACAACATCAGTACAGGAAAGAAGAGCCAATTCTGTAGAACTAGATGCCAGAGTCTTCATCAAAAAATCCCCAAGTTTATAAATTTGTTATTTGGAACACCTAAGATAATATTTTGATTTCTTTTGCCCTCTTCCTTTTAGTCACAATCATCATTCAAGCACAGGAAGAGCCAGTCGTCTTCAAGTTCTCCCTCCAGAAGAAGTACTAGCAGATCTCGATCTCGGTCTAGATCTCCTGGTCGGGCAGGAAAAGGCAGACGTCGTTCCTCTTCCCAAGGCAGAGAACATAAAGATGACAAAAAGAAAACCATTCAGGAAACCAACTTAGCTCTACTGGTATTAGGCTTGTTGTTTGTTTGTGTGTTGGTTTGTTGGATTTTTCCAACAAATTTTTGCTATTTGCAGAAGATTTCTTTTGTGCATACTGTGTTTGTTATTGTAGAAGCCTGCTGTAGTTCATGTTCTCTGAACAACATAATTAACTGCAAAAGTGTATCTCGGAACTGCCTTTTTAAATTTGAAAATAGGCTTTCTAGCTTGCCGAGCTGTGAGGAAATTTTTGAAACATAAACGTATATTGTTAAGTTCCATTTTAATTTGGTGGTACAGTGAAGTTCTTGGAATTCAAATACACACAAATTCTTAAATATTTTAATATTGAAGTCATTGTTAGCAATGTGCTCCCACTTGTGAAATGGCGCATAGGAAGTTAGCCTGCTTTTAAGATGTATTGATCAATAACTGACAGTTAGGTATTAGACTTTGAAATAGAATGAGTTCTGTTTTCATGAACAGATCACTAAAATAGTAATCAAAAACATGTAAGCTTCTGTGGGAGTATTGCTGCAGAATCCAAGTGTGGACTATATATATATATATATATATGGCCTTGCTGACTGATAATATTGCAGAACTGTTTTTGTTATATAAACTATCCTGTGAGGATTTATAAGGTTATCAAATTTTTTTTTGAAAGCTGAAATTTATTATGTTTGTTCTTGGCCTTTTTGTGAAGGTTATACTGAGTACTAAAACTGGTTCTGGTTTTCTGTAAGTGAAGCATAACGGAGGTGATCTTTCTCTATTAGGAGACAAAAAGCGTTTCTTTTGCCTCTTGTGCTCTTGGGGTAGCTTCAAGTGATAACTTGTCTGAGACACAGTCCCTTGAATTGGAAACACCTTCTGATCTTATATTGAAAATAGATAGGTTTTAGTTAGGTTTCAGCTACATTAAACCAGACCAGTCTAAGCTGAATAGATATGTTTAGTTTAGTAAATTGCTACTACTAAAAGCATTCTTTGGCACTGAAATAGCTGTAGTTCTTGTTTTGCAGTGAACTACTTTGAGCTGTGTGACCCAGTGCATAGCCTGTGGACCATATGCTTGTTTTGAGGATTTTGTAGCCAGCAGCTGCACTTTACTTTTGACAAAAAGGTTAAAATATCTTTGGTGGTTTTCTCCTGGCTTCTAATTGAGGAGTGGGATTGATCTGTTGTTTGTTGTATGACTGGAATTACCTGGTACATGTCAACAAAGCTTCAGTTGAAATAAGACAAAACAGATGAGTCGTGTCTTCCCAGAGTTGTGTAAGCTAGACTCATTAAAAGAATTTTGGTAAGACAATTTATTTCTTAGAAAGATATTTAATGGAAAAAAAAACTTTCAGTCCTGCAGAGCAGTGTCATATACAGGACACTGAAATTTCCTCTGCTTTCTTAAGAGAATTACTAAATAGACATATATTTTGTACTTTATAGTTCCTAATGGTGAGTTAAAATAACTTGGAAGCTGTATTTTTGCTTAATTTCACTGTTAAATACAAAAAATATTGGTAACCTTTTCCTTTTCTTAAATGAGTTTTCTTCCCTTGTTTGTGAGCTGAAACTGTTCATACTTTGGGTGTGGAACCCGCTTGTTTTCCTGTGGAGAAAACTGGAGCAGTTGCAGTTGAAAAAAACCTAGTTACTGTTCTTAATTATTCATTATATACTTAATGTAGCTGTTATTTTCAGAAAGCTAAGATTAGGTTTTTTCTTTTAACCAGAAACCGAGTGAGAATAACGCCAGAAGGTACAATGGTGAACCTGACAGTACAGAAAGAAATGACACATCCATAATCTTGGAGGTATGAACATTGTATTTACTTCCAGTTTTCTGTCACATTCCAACTTCACTTTCTCAGAAATCCCTTGAAAAGGGCAATACAATAACAAAAGAGAAATAGAACACAACGTAAAACTTAGAGGTCAAATAAGTTTACTGTTCGGCTAACAAAGTTCAGGGGAGGTAGAGTTGTCAGAAGGGAAGAGTACTAGAGCTGCATAACATCCCTTTTTCTGGTTTATTTTTTCCATCAAACCCTCACTGGTTATTTGTGTTCATTCCTGTGCTTTTACAGCGTGAATATTCAGGGGTAGAAAGTGATACCATTTTTTTTATTTTTAAGCCAAATCAGTTCTTTAGTTCTGGTTGTTAGCTAGTGCGCAAAGTTATAGCAGAAAGGAGGGGAGGAGGATGGGAATGGAAGAGCTGTACTGGAGCTGCTGCTGCTATGTAATCATGGCCTAAGTGATCACAATGAAACTGGTTTTAGCAGGCTCTTCATATAAATGCATAAACTTGAGTACTATGTAGAATAAAACACATTGTATATTGGTGTTTTATAGTGAATAATATCCTCCTAAATATAAAATATTGGAGTAAAATAAGGTAAAATCACTGGGAAATTTTTTAGTAAATTCTTTTTATTCATTAACAGCACAAGTTGAAACCAGACCTGGACATAAAGCGTGTGCTTGAACAGTACAGCTTGCATCCCATAAAAGAAAAAAAGAAAGAAGAGATATATCCGGAGAAGAAGATTTTTGAGACAACAAAAACAATCGAGAAGACATCATCAAAAACGAAGGAGCTAGAGTTTGGTGGAAGAATTGGTATGTGTGCAAATTGTCATAACAGTTGAAAATTAGCGCTTTCATGTTTTTACTTATTGACCATATTGTCATGTCAAGAACTGTTCTTCTGATTTTTGGACCCTGGTTGCAGAATCCAGAGTAATATGACAGCGCTTCACGTAGTCTGTACTGGTACTGGTGGCAGTCAAAGAACCGTTACTAGACTTGTTTCTCTTGTGAAATGTAGTGAAGATCTTGAGCCTTCCCTTGCACAGTGAGATTTAAATATTTCCAAATTGAATCTAATAAGTATTTAGCAAGGTTTTTACGTTTTCAAAACCCAGGTGCTTCGAACTTGACAGTAAAGTATTCTTTATACAGTTTCAAAGGGATGCGGTGGGTGTGATCCTTCGGTTTGGTTACATGAACCCGTATGGGAGTGAGAAGAATGTCTCTATCCCATTAAGTGGCTGGTGGATTGCCACTGTCTTGCTTCAGGAATAGATAATGACAACCTCTTTTTTGTTACTAAAGCTAATACTGAGTTTTATTAGTGGGATTGAAACTAGGTTTTTATTTTCTATGTTTTATCTTCTAATACAGCATAATGTCTGTTTGCAGGGACCTTTGCATTAATACTTTTCCTGCCTGCTACTGTATTGCACTTGCTGACGATGTGCGAACAAGATGACCCCAGTCTTCTGAACTTCCCTCCTCCTCTCCCAGCACTGGAGAATATTTGGGAGGCTAGGGTGTTTGGTATTTTTCTTCTGTGGTTTTTCCTTCAAGCTCTGTTTTACTTGCTGCCAATTGGAAAGGTAAGCTGTTCAATAGCAATGGAGTCTTTATGGATAATTAATTTGTATGTTAGGCTGGAAGGTAGGATGTGTGCTTAATGGAGTGAATTGGAAAGCAAATGAATTAGCTTTCCATGTTAAGCTGGAATATGGCTACTGCAGATATCTGTAAGCTTAAAGTAGCACAGTTTAAGAATGTAATGGTTGTGCATTTCACAGTCTTCCAGTAGAAAAGACAGAAGGCATTATGTAGGAGTTCAGATCAAAGCATGGATAAAATTTGTGTGATACCCAAAATTCTTCTAGAGTTCTATCTGGCTCTTAAATTGACACATTGTTTGATACTCAGTTTCTTATTGATAGCCAGTGTTTTGGAAGGTAATCTTCACTTCCGGGAACCTGTAAACCGTTCTAGCCATATGTGTGTCAAGCAAATGCTCTGTTTCCATCTCTTTATGGCTAGAGGGATACTGGTGGCTTCTGAAGGAATACTAGAATAAATAGATCATTCAGTCATGTTGTTCTGTTGCTATACATGTTCACAGTGACTGAAGCTATTCTGTTTTCTGGAAGCTGGTTAGGAAGAGATTTTTTTTTTTTAAGTGTGTTTTATTTGAAGCTGTTACCCTTTTTCTTTTGATATCCTAAGTATGCTTTTGAGAACAACACATGATCTTCAGATTTGAATGTGTCCAACTGGTTACCTTGACTGAATGTCTTTGTGGCAGAGATCTCTCCAGTTTCCCTCCCCTGCCAGTGTCCCCAGAATGTACTTTGTTGAAACATTAGTATTTTCTTCTTCCTAGGTTGTAGAAGGCCTGCCCCTTTCAAATGGAAGGAAACTGCAGTACAGGATAAATGGTAAGCATGTTGCAGTTGCTTATTCTGAAATGTGATACCGCTATCTGATTTGCATTGCTCAGTACCTTAAGATACAAATGGTGAAAGATATACTCTGTGGTCCAGCTAGGTATCTGTTGTAAATCTTCTGTAAAATAGGATGAGCCTTTTCTTGGGAGAAGGTGGTTAGTGATGATCAGGAGCTGACTGCCCCAAGAGCAAGACATTGCACCACACAGAGTACCTGGTCTGCATCCAGTTGTGTCCTGTCATATTCTTTGTGTAACGGCTAAATAGGCTGTTGCCTATCAGAAGTGGTAGTGGTGTCCATGTAACAAGGACACCTGCTCCAGAGGAAGATGTTCAGGAGTGATCTGAAGAGATCTTATCCCACGTGTCTAGAGGATCTTGGATATGTCGGATTTACAGACTAGTAAGAAGTGTGTTGTAATTGATTTAAGATGTTCATATTCTTGCCTGGCAAAGAACAGTTCTGAGTCCTTCTTCAGATCTGATCGCAATTCCTACGAAAAAGGCAAGTTTCTCATCTAGGTTTTGAGTGTGGGTTAACATATTTCAACAGTGCTGCTTTTTCAGGCTTAAATAGAAAAGTGTGCTTCGATGCCTTGCAGGTATTCCAGACTACCTATTTGATTAGTCAGTTGAAGTTGGACACTGTCTGGTGGTAATGGAATCCAAATGTTTGTATTAAAAAGTTGAGTGGGGTTTTGTCATAGACTGGTAAGATGCACTATTTTGAAGTTGGAATAGGGCTGTAAATCATAGAAGCAGAGTGAATTACATCCTGCAGAAGTGAGTCATATTGAGGCTGCCTCATAACTTATTTTGGTTTGGACTTCTGCCTTTAGTAGGGGCATAGTCCTGTGATTTTTTTTTTTTTCTGTATTTTGATAAAGGGAGGAAATCAACTATGGGATATGGATGGTTTAAAAAGGAAAAAAAAAAGGGGGGTAGGGGAAAGAGAAGCCATCTTCTTGCTGCTGCAAAGGGTAATTCTCAGAGCAGCTTTGAAAGCCTTGTTGAGGAACGGAAGACGACCAGTGACAGGACAAGAGGCAGTGGGCACAAACTGAAATACAGGAGGTTCTGTCTGAAACATCAGGAAACACTTTTTTTCACTGTGAGGGTGACTGAGCACTGGCACAGATATCCTAGAGAAGTTCTGGAGTCTCCATCCTTAGAGATATTCGAAATATCTGTGGATGTGGTCCTGGGCAGTTGGCCAGCTCTAGGTGGCTATGCTTGAGCAGACAGGTTGGACTAGATGAGCTCCGGAGGTCCCTTGTAAACTCAACCTTTGTGATTCTGTGAAAGGGTACTTAGATGAGAGCGGTATACAACTGCCTGCTTACATTTGGACATAGTTCCATTGTACATGATTTTACACTCTCAAAATACAAAAGTTTTTGTTCAAATTTTGACTTTATAGTCATTTTAATATTAATTACTGCTGTCTGTGTCAAGATACGTATGAACATAACTGTATTTTCTTGGAGTTATCTGAACTGTGCCACAGATAAGATTTTGTGACCTGCTATTATTATCAGTAGTAGTAGTGTCAGTGTCTATTTTTCCACTAGAATCTGAAATTGGCTCCTGTGTTGTGGTAAGAAAATGTAGGAGTGCTCAGTGTTCCTGCCTCTTGTCCTTTTGATGAGGAGCACAGGAAATTTCAGGATATAGATAGAATGTCCTAGGTATATTGCCTGGAAGTTTGGACCTCAAGAGCCACGGGATGCGTAAGACATTATTCGAATATAGACAAGTCTTGGAAGAAGTAAAAATCCAGATAGGCTGGACTGGGTAGGTTCTACTAGAAGGATTTAATTTTTTCATTTTGGCTAATATGTTTTTCTTCTGCATCCTTTAGGGTTTTATGCTTTTATGATGACTGCTGCAGCTATTGGAATTTTACTCTACTTTCAAGTCGAACTTCATTATTTATATGATCACTTCATGCAGTTTGCAGTGTCAGCTGCAGTTTTTTCTATGGGGTTGAGCATTTATCTGTATATTCGGTCTCTGAAAGCACCCGAGGAAGAACTAGCACCAGGAGGAAATTCTGGTGAGTTATAAATATTTTGGATAATTTCTCTCCAGTTGTTTGCTACATTTTCATTTTTATTCAAGGCTAGATTTAGGGCTGGTTATTATTACTGTGACTTTTACTTTCTGCCAATGTAGAATCAATGTTGCAAATTAGGTGGCAATCTTTTATTGATGTGCAGATACTATAAAATGCTTAAAGTTTTAGTTTGATTATCTTGAATAGTGTGCACAAAAATATTTTGGCTGGTCTAGTCCCCTAGCGATGAGAGGACAGCTCTTTCCTTACAGTTCTCAGTGCTTGCCTAAGAGGCTTGTCTAGTTTGCCTCATGGTGCCGCTTCTGATGGGGGCCTTTTCCTGAAACAGCTGGGGATGGCAAAAATAAAAGCCTGAAAAATCTAGACGTTTTGGCTTTGGGAAGTCAGGTGCAGAACTTGAAATTATGGTGTGTTTCTAAACTTTTCTTTTGCTGTGCACTTTTGAATCTAGTTAGCTGAATTGAGTTTTCAAAGAAATTTTGATTCAGGAGTGAGACTGCCTACCTAGTAAGTGTCAATTATATGCATATGGTTTTTGTAGGACAAACAATAGAGGAGTTGATTAGCATTAAACACTAAACAAACTGCTTTTAAAAATGATCATAAGGTGACTAAGAAAGGGAGTTTATGAACAGAACTTTTAGAGTATTAAAATGAAGTATTCGGATATCCTCAGTTCCTTTATCAGCACAGCGTGTATGTGTGTGGAGGGAAATAATAAATGATCATAAACAGTTTTTCTTTGAAAAGTGCAGTTCTGATCTCTGTAAGTGGCATAGTAGCATTCTGTGGCTGTTCTGCAAAGTGCTTGTTATTTGCTAACTCAGTGCAAGATATCTCAAAGTCAAGGACTTTTCCTTCTTATCCATCTCTTTTGATGGACAGGTAATTCTCACAGCTAAAGGAATTCTTGCTCTTAGAGAAGAGCAAAGAAGTAGGAGGATAAGTAGAATTAATGAATACCATAAGATCATGTTCATGGAAACTGATGTGAGCTTCAGGATAGGGCTGAAAATAAAGAAGGAACAAGTGTAAAGGAGAAACAATCCTGCAGTAACTTCTAAAGTGTTTAGTCCTCCTAATAAATAAAATATTTGGGCCATTTAAAATACAAAGCTAAACTCACACGGTTTACATTTTGCATATACTCTCACACTTTTCTTGCCAATCTAAAGGCGCCTTTTTTATTTATAATGAGAGAACTTCAGTAGAAAGTAGGAACTACTTTATGGGGAGGAGTGTAGTGGCAGATAAAAGAAACAGTATTGCTAACAAAGGCTATCTCTTACCTGCAGGCTATTTTGTTTATGATTTTTTTACTGGACATGAGTTAAACCCTCGTATTGGCAGTTTTGACCTCAAATACTTCTGTGAGTTGCGTCCAGGATTAATTGGCTGGGTGAGTCAGTAATCTTAGTTATTTTATTTGCTTAAGTATTACACAAATTGATTTTTATATATGTAAATAAAATTGGTATTAAGGATATAGTATGTATCTATAAACAGGAAAAATGTACTTGCAAACAGTTTCATGTTGCCGGATTTTTAATGACCATTTTTATTCACTTCAGGTAAATTCTTACATTCTAGCTTCTTTGCTTCGTGGGAAATGAAAACCCTTCTTAAAGTACTCATATGTTGAGGTTATACAGCTACAGAAATGTAGTTAATTGCAAACTGTGGCTTGTGAAATAGGTTACTATGTTTTTTTAAACTGAGATATTGGTCAAAACCATCTATATTAAAATGGCCTGTAGTGTAACAGAAAAGACCGCTGTCTTTTACAAGGAAAATTTGTAATCAAGTATTTTCTAAACTAGGTTGTTATAAACTTTGCAATGCTCTTGGCTGAGATGAAGATACACAATCAAAGTATGCCGTCTCTGTCAATGATACTTGTGAACAGCTTCCAGCTTCTTTATGTAGTGGATGCTCTTTGGAATGAGGTAAATGGCAATCATATTAAACTGTTACCATTTCTAATTACAGTGTTAAATGAATGAGGCTTTGTAAATTCTAAATTCCTTCCTTCTTGTTTCTAGGAAGCTGTTTTGACTACAATGGATATTACCCATGATGGATTTGGATTCATGCTAGCGTTTGGAGATTTGGTGTGGGTTCCGTTTGTCTACAGTCTGCAGGCTTTGTATTTAGTCAGTCATCCTACTGCAATTTCGTGGCCGGTTGCTGCTGCAATTACCATTCTGAACTGTAAGTTACAGTAAATGTGATTGTTACTCATAGTAACTTTGTTTCTTTGAGTTGCGAGGTGAAACTTTAGGATACAGTGATCACATATTCTGTATTACCACAGCTGGTGGAAGCATGTGTTTGGCTACAGTTTAACACAAAAAATGTAATAAATTCTCATTTTATTAAATGAAGGATAAAGGGGAGTCTGGACACCTAGTTGTTCTGCTAAAGCGTGTCTTTGGATGGATGCTGTCTGGAGTTGCAGAAGTAATTTAAAACATTTTGAATGAAGTGTAGCAGATGCCTTTCAAAAGTCTGAGTGACAGTGAGTGCCTCTTAAAAAAAAAAAAAAAAAATCAGTAACTTTACTAAACCTAGGGAAAAAGAGGCTTTGTTGTTTAACAATTTGCATCTCCTTCCTTGATGCCCATAGTTACAAACTCACGTCAGTGGAAAACACCTCCTTTCTTCTAGCTGAGTGCTTTGAGAGAGGATCTTATGTGTTTAGAGGAACTTTGCACCAATAAGGCTTTCTACTTTGTGCCTTTTACCTAAGTAGTAAACCTAAAAGTTCTTTGCAGATGTGACAAAGGGTATTGAAACACTTCAAAAGAATATGAAGGCATACAACTTACCATGTGCAGTCCTGAGAAGTACATCTTTTTTCTTTTTCAGTTAATATTTTTTTGTTTTTTCTTTTTAAAAAGTCTCTATTTGAAGTATGTTATGATCATGTGTTTTCAATACAGCCTCAGAAAAAGCAAATTTAAGCTGCGTTGTAAAAGTGATGGGGAAGAGTTTCAAAACCAGATAATACTTCATTGTTTATGGAGCAGGCACTGTAGCAAAATACTGGGCTGCTAAATAGAGCTATAATCTTACAAATTGCAGCACATCACCTTATATGAATTTCAAATTCTATGTTAATAAACTATTTCAGATATAAATGTAAAAGTAGATGAGAAAGTAGAGCATCTCCAAAATCCTAAAAAGTTATTCACTAATGTGTAAGAGCATGTGGAACATACGTTTCCAATAGCATTTCTGTCTTCTAAGAGTTCTGAGAACTGGAGAATTATCAGTTGTTATCTCTGAGGAAAAGACTTTGATGTAGTAAGAGTGGCAGAGAGCCTGAGAGTGCTTTTGTTGAAAGAAAGAAAACTGGAAAACACTGCAAATGCAAAGTAAATGATATTTATTTTTAGGTATTGGGTATTACATATTCCGTAGTGCGAATTCTCAGAAGAATAATTTCCGAAGGAATCCATCAGATCCCAAATTGGCCAGTAAGTGCATTTTTTTGTTTGTTTGTTCAATTGTTATACAGTATCTCTTTGTTGTATGCGCGTTTCAATTGTTGTATTGACTACAATTACTCTATTCACAGATCTGAAATTTATACCCACTGCAACTGGAAAAGGGCTTCTTGTCACTGGTTGGTGGGGTTTTGTTCGTCACCCTAATTATCTCGGTGACATCATCATGGCTCTAGCATGGTCCCTCCCCTGTGGTAAGTTCCTGAAACTAAAGTGGGTTTGATCAAAAATGCTTGTATGTTTTGGCATTTGACTGGGTTTAAAATATAAACCGGTAATCATTTGAGATACTAAAACTTGTAATTAAGTGAATGGCAAATTTCTGTGACAGCAGTTTTTCTCTTGTATCTTATCCTATGTATCTTACTATAGATTTGACTTTTTTTTTTCCTGACATTCCATCATTCAATAAAGATGGTGCTTGCTTGCTAATAAGTTGTTACATTTTTTTAGGCTAGTGGCTATGCTATGGTGTTTTCAAAGGGAGTTCCCCAAAAGTGGGAGTTTGCCTGGAGACAAGGGCTACCACATATAGGGATGGACAGGCAAAATACATTTTAAAATAAAAAAAGATCACCAAATGCAAAGGAATGGAGTTCTGTTTCGAAGTTTGTTTGTTCCTGAATACTTCCTGGATTTCATGAAGTTTACACTTGAAGGAAATGAGGGAGCCAATGGGGTTTTATAGCTTCAAAAGAGCAGCAAGAGTTTCAGAAAATACATCTGATTGTGGTAGTCCTGCCCCTTCTCATTCAAGTTTGAAAAGTTGTTTTGGGCTCTTCCCTTGCTTGAAGGAGTTGTTTGATAAAAGCACAGAAATGAGCATGATGGATACTCTGCTGAGGCACAGTCTGACTTTTGCAGACTGGGACACAGGGGCTTTTGGTAGAGTGAGACTTTGTCACCAAGTGGTCAAGGCCCTGACCAGGGGCATCAGCTGAGAGAGGATGCTGGAGTTCAGATGTTCCTCCATTTTATTTTGGATTTTAACTGAAAGTAGACAACACTAGATTAGCATATACACTTGTAGACAGTATCCTGGAAGAGGGTTCCCACCATGAAAGTGGGGAACTCGGATCCTCTGTCAGCATCATAATGGCAGAAGTGGAAGTGTTGCTGTAACTGCATGGGGGTGGGAGGGGATCAGCTGAGTAGCATGCTCTGAGCAAAGCTAGAGTGAGCACCTACAGCCAAAATAGAGAAAACCCTGTGGGTCTTGTGTGGGGCAGCTCAGCGCTGCAGAGGTTTGACTATTTCTCTGGTTTTGATAGATGAAGAACTTAAAATACGTGCCAGCTTTGCATGCATTGAGAGTAAGTTTGGTAGATTTTGACTGAATTTTAAGGACTATTGGGGGGGGATGGGGCTGTGGGTCTTTTCCTATCTGCATGTACATGTCACAATTTTTGCACTGTCCTGTTGAGTATTTGATGCTCTACAATAAAAGATGCTTTAGTCCATAACAAGTATATGTCACCAGCTTAGTACATGTTGTTAACAGCTAAAATTTCTGGATTTTTTTTTTTTTTGGCTGTATCTAAACTGTCTTTCTCGCTTTATTCTACAGGTTTTAACCACATTTTACCATATTTCTATGTGATATATTTTATCTGCTTGCTTGTTCATCGAGAAGCTCGTGATGAACATCACTGTAAGCAAAAATATGGTTTGGCATGGGAAAGGTATTGTCAGCGTGTACCATACCGCATATTTCCTTACATCTACTAGAGTACTCCAGATGCCTGATTTGCAAATTACTTCTAAAGTTAGTTTCTTTGCAAATAAAAAATATACCTCTTACCTTTGCACTTGGTCTATTTGTTATTTAGGCTTTTGTAAAAAAAAAAAAAAAAAAAAAAAAAAAA
>Ga0065711_1045129_pt1 | contig 13667 bp, 5 predicted proteins | sample Hoacrofraction12_FD_59098 | JGI IMG/M metagenome (GOLD analysis project Ga0065711, IMG submission 59098) | Hoatzin crop microbial communities from Cojedes, Venezuela - Epithelial fraction 12 v2 (version 2) | ecosystem: Host-associated > Birds > Digestive system > Esophagus > Crop | place... | reverse complement strand
CTTAATTATTTTGTCTAACGACTAAGTGATAGCTTGTGCCCATGTCCTTCCACTACATTCCTTAATGAGAAAACAGGGATTAGTGTAACAGTTACATTGTTAGATCACTATGCATGCAGAAATACAAGATACAGTACTAAAGACTACTAAAAACTAGAAAATATTAAGGCTTTTTGTTACAGTTTCACATTTCTTACAATCCCCTCTATCAGCGTGATAGAATAGTGTCGATGAGATGTGACAGCCAGGAAGGCAAACTCTGTCTCGAGCTGCACATGGCTTCTCAGTCAGTCAGCCACACTTGTATTACAAGGGATTTGTTGTCTGACTAACAGTACTAAGCCTCCTGGAGGGCTACTCATAACTCCAGTCCCTGACTGTGGGAAGGAGCAAATCTATTGCTAAAGCCAGTCCCTGCACTCAGCAGCAATTATATTGGTCCTGCCCTTCCCATGATGGGCTGGCACTCCACCAGGAGAGCCACTTCTGTACACTGCAGAAAAACCATCGCTCTTTGCCCCTTCATCTCTCCAGGGCCCCTTAGCCATGTAAGATTTTCAAAACTCATGATACAGGAATTGTACCCCCACAATACTAGTACTAACATCCAGTGAATTGGAGACAAGTGACAAGTATATGAGGAAAGCTAGCAAAATTCAGACATTTAAACAGTCAGCCATCTTTTGTTCAGCTAGGTGCTGGTAACTGTGAAGAACCAGACAGCAAAGTGTGAAATTACTTTTTGAAGTATGAATTTAGTTCCTGTACTACCATAGGAGTCTTCTGATATCTTAGAAGAGGCTGGAGTTCCACTCCAACTGGTGAAGTCCAATATTTGAATCCATTTGTATTTATTTCAAAGAAATTACTATTAGAGTTAGAAAGCCTAATTAAACAAGAAATGAAAGAGCCACAAGACCTTCAAAAATTACTGACGCACTGCACTGAGGATTCTAAACTGCTGACATATACTCTGTGATTCTCTTCCTTTGCCATTTTTTGGAAAGTTATTAGCATAAAAAAAGATATTCAGCTTTTATTAATTCATCTGATCTTTATTCTTCACATGAAATACAAATTCTTTAATTAAGACATAATCATCCAGACACCGATTACTTGGGCTAGGACTCAGCAACACCAAGCAGAGAACTGAAAGGCTTGTCATGAGCTTTCAAGGAAGCGGCACAAGTGGAGTAAAATCTTGTCTGCACACCAAGGAAACAACTACCCTTATCTGTAAGGAAAGAGTAGCTTAGTTTGGCAAGTGGTAAATCTTAATAAAGTTCCACGTGAGATCCACTGTTTGCTAATGACTCTGAAGTCCCTTGTCATTTTAGTCCACAAACAAAAGCTCTCAAGAATCTAGCAGGACATTTCTTATTCAAAACTAATAATGCATATTAAATTTATTTAAATCTATTTCTCACTCTGGCTAGAGTCCAAAGTAGAGACATACAATTTCTAAAAGAGACCACTTAAAAAGAAGTGAACACAAAACCTTTATAAGCTTAGATATAATGTGATGGAGCCAGTTGTAATTAGTCAGCTTCCCCACCTTAATACTAATACATTGACTGAGAAATAAGGAAGTAAAGCAAGATATCAAACTTTCTTTCCCTTGAAATAACTTTAGTGATGTAACTAACTCCAGAGTAATAGAGATAAAGACTTCAAAAACTCATTACTGTTTTTTATCCTTATGAAATTTAACAAGGTTTTTTAGCTCAGAATCAGCGCATTCACATTTTCATGGAATTCCTTACATGAAGAGCCACCTATGCTGGTTGAGATTTCTTTTTGCCCAGAAACATCAATGTGAAAAACAAAATCAATTGTTAGTATGCATTAGTTGACTTTTTTCGTAGTATCGATGCAGCCCTGTGAATTTGAGGATTTTTCAGTTTCCCAGTTAAATTAATTCTATGTTTTTGTTTTACAAAAGTGGAGACAGAATTAATGCCAAATATTGCTGCAAAGGTTAATTTACCAGATCTATAAAACTGTTTGGTACTGCTGAATAATAATTTAAAAATAATGATCTTTTGAACACTGCAGATGATGAGGTTACAAGAAACTTATATTCGAAGATATTGAAATATTTTCTATGTTAGAGTTTTGTTAACTATTGGCTTGCAGCTGCAAAGTTATTCATATATCATATTCAAATAGTATTTGATAAACCAGCAGCAAAATTTATTGTTTCTCTATAAATCCCACTGTCTTGACCCCATCCCAAAGCTGCAGAACGGCACAAAGTCCAGCACCAGTTGTACCCATAGGCAGTCCAGTTCCCTGTGAAGGGGTAAATTTTTCAGAAACCATTTTAGAGAAGCAAACTGGCATGAACAGAAATCCTGTGAGAGTCGTCCAGCATTAGTATCTGAAGCCTCATAAGATGATAGCGGGCTTAGAAAAGTAAAATCTTTATGTTTTCCATTTGCTGTGTTATGATCTAGGGTTATGCATGGGGGAGGCACAGACCATTGTTAAGACTGTATGGTACTTTAGAAAAGTTAACTAGTCAAATATGTTAATCTTCAGTCAATGTTCCTAAATCAACAGATTTAGTGATGGGCACTGGACATTCTTAGAGATTAATTACTACTAGAGCAATATGTTGCGTGTTCTTGAAATGCAATCTGAACAACATTTTAACTATAAGGATGAGCCTATAATCTTCAGGATGTACTCAGAAATACATAACAAGAAGGAGAATACTACAAAACACAGCTATGTCTGAGTTGCAAAGCATGATATTGTAAGCATGAAGCACAGCAAGGATGGGGAAGATTGGGCCACACACTATGCTAGAAACGGCATTACAGGGTAGAGCCCTGTAAAGCTCCCAGATGCTGTGTGCCAAACCACCTTCTTTTCCCTCTCAGAGAACGGGTTGCTGCACTGACGCACAAACAGGTGGAGAACACTTTCCTTTCTCCTCCAGATGTGCTTTACTGGGAGAAATTGAGCTCCTCCTTCCCCTGTGGGCCTTGCCAGGAGGGACAAGGGCAATTACCTCTCTCCCACCCCGCGCACTCTGGGGCAGGCAAGCGAGATCAGACCACCAGAGTTTACATGCTTCCCACTTTGTTTCCATTCTAGTATTATATCTGAATATTCCCTCTTCACCAAGATGTGGTGAATAATATATGCAGTCCTCCTCGAGTGAACTTCCTCCCTGACCTTCTAGCATCTTAGCTACATTCTAGTTCCTTCTAACACTGTTTCCTTAAGTCCTAGTAGTTTGTGACACTGGTAAAACAGTCTAACACATTTGATTCCTTCTAATGCTCTAAATAAAAATACTCAGATCATCTGGAGGTACATGTGCCTTAAAAATAACTACAAATCAACTATCTGATCTGATTTTACTGATCTTTAAGTCATAAAGCCTTCAAACCCAGTCTTTTTTAGATTGTCTAGAGAACATCCCGAACCAGAGATAACCTGTTTGGGGTTATACTTGATGCAGTTCACATTATCTCATGCTTTTGTTTATCTTGCAAGTTGAGTTACTCAATACTTTAGACCTTCCCAAACATTATACCTCCAAGACTCCTCAAATTAACATCAGATATTCTGTTAGCTTTCAAGAACTGAATTATTAACATGAAGGGCAAGAGCCTTTATCAGAGCTTGGATTCTCCTTCAGCCACCAAGAGTATGAGGCAGACACCTATGTATACGTCATGCTCAAATACATTCCTGCCCCCCACAGAACTTACTCTTCTTTCACATTTTAACTGCAATTTCAATGACCTTCTAATTGGTTTTGATCCTTCTGTGCACAGGAGGCTCTTTGAAATAATTTTATGAACAGCAACATATAATTCCTTCATAATTTCATGTTGGGGGCTTTTTATTGCTAATAGGCAATGGGAATGGGATCAAATGCAGCTTTCAAATTTCAAGATAAAAGAAATTCTAAAAATAGATGACCCACTTCAACTCGTCCTCTAAAATTCTGAATAAATTCATGTTTTGCACTTTGAAAGGTATTTGGTCATCTATAAATTCACATCAGGTCTGTCAGTGAGAAGTACCTGAGAAAATCAGCATCTGAAAGTAACTACGATTTTCTTTCTAATTTCACAAGACTATAAAATGAGCCAATAATGTGTAAGTAGTTTCTGTTCTCACTTGTTAATGCCCAACATTATGATTTTCCAGGAGGATGCAAAACACACATTAAAGCAAGAAACAAAGCATCAGTGTATGTTTTCAGGAGTCTGTCAGCCATTCTGCAGTTTTCTATGAGCTGCTGCTTTGAATTTTGTTCCTCTGAGCCCTTCTTTGTTTTCTCAAAAGAGTTTTTTTAATGCAATTTTTTGCAAGTAGAATAAGAAAAAGCCCTTATAACACACCTATTTTAATCTATTTGATGTGCAGTAATCCAATATACATGTAACCTGGGGCTGCTTTCAAAAAAGATCTGCAAATGATAAGACCCATGCAATTCAGCATGACAGAATTTCAAAAAGGCATTTTCAAGGCTAGTTACTAGAAGAGCAGAAACTATCCTTTCATCTTGGTATTGATAGGATGGATCAAGCTAGTTAGACACAGATTGAGTAATTCTACATTAGCAGATCAACAGCTTCACTGTAGCTGCTGTTAATATTTCATAGTCTAGTTTGGGAGTGCTTAAAAATGAAAGCTGTTATAGCTTGTGCAATAAATTCAGTGATTATATTTCTATGCACAGGCATGCACACGTGTACATAATGTATGGCTACTAAAAATTCCCTCAGACCAAGACACATCAAGAAGTCTGTTAATGGCAACAACAGTGTTGCTTTTATAGAAAAGTAACTATTTCAAAGAGTATCCAGGGAGTAAGATGTCGACAAGAAGAACATTAAAACAGTATCACTCTCCCCACGTTGCTTCATTGTTGGCTACATGCAGACTGCTTTGCCATTGGATGAACAAGAGCTTCAGCGTTACACTAGCCTCATGGAAAGAGCCAAACAGTCTCTGTTCAAGCACCTGAAGTGCTATTCTCTTGCTAAAGAAGTGAAGAAACAGCTAAGTAAAAATTACTGAAGATTGGAATCTCTACAAAGAGACAGACTAATAGGAAGTGCAGGACTTGCCTCATCTGGCGAGAATCTTGAGAGGGTTTCAGAATCTGTAACTGGTTTCTTAAAGATAAGGCATGCCAAACATACTTGGGACTGTGGTATTTGTGATAATAAAATGGGAGATGCTTCAAGATAGGATTTCTGATGAGATCAGGCAGGAATCTTTTTGCCCCTGCACTGGCAGCAGCACACAACTGGCTACAGGGCTATTCGGTTGTTCACACCAAATACAAAGTTAACCATCACAAGTATGAGACAATGTATTTGCAATGTGGCAAACAAGGCATAGAGAGGGCTGGAAGGCAATTCTGAAGTTTTGCAAGGAGGGGAATTCTGAAAGAGATCTCTTCAAGTTATCTCGACCTTTTAATTTCTTCTACAGAATACAAGCTTGCTCTGCCCACAACAGCCATAGTGGGACACTGCCTGTTCATTGCCTATGGTTCATATGCTTCAGTAGTATATACCAAATACGATCTGTTATACTGTTATAAGAACAATCAGTCTCAAGGTCAGGTCCCCCTGCTGACTTCCACTTGGACACTCAGATGCTTATCCTCTTCTCTTGGCTGACAAGGAGAGGGAATAAAAAAAAAATATATAGCATGGCATTGACTGAACAAATAATCTGGCAACTGCAGAAACAGTAGCATCAAACCAAGTCAGGAGCAGGAGACAAGCTGGATTCAGAAGAAACTGTTGGGGAACTATGTCCAAAACAGGAGATATGGAGGCAACCAGACAGGGTATGACTGTCAGATGTTGCAAGCTGCATGCATATCTGTGCACGCTTGCAAAGCGTCCTGTGGAAGAAAGGCAGGGACACTGGACAAGCTGGCAAGCAGCCAGCCTTTCACTCCGTACTTTTTCCCCCCACCAAGACAACTAAAAGTAGATGCCTATATCTTGACAGCCCTAATCCCCAGCTGGCTTGCACTGTTCAGGCAGGTTGAGACAAGAAGTGTTATTTCTTGACTGTAATTCTTAAAGTTGCTAACTAGGGCAATGTAAGCTTTTTCTTTCTTGCCAGCATAGTAAAAGTAGCTCTATTTCACCTGGAGTCATGACTGCAATATGAAGGCTGACATTGCCAACATTGACTGCGATCCAGACATGGTGTATTTGTAGGGTACCACAAGACTGATCAGCAAAGCCATCTCAGAGCCTTCTGCCCTGTAAATAAGGTGGAGTTTTGCAGGGGCAAAACAGTTACTTGTTCAAATAAATTCCTAAGCAAAGAAATGAGTTCAAGGAATTTGAGGAAGATGGAGCTGTTTCAAGGACTCTGGGTGGGACAGAAGTCAGAAAAGGGCAGGAGAGTTTTAGTATACCTGCTGGTACAAGTTATTTCTGTCCAGCTGGTGCTCCTTCCTCAGGACCTTCTTTTTTCCACACTCATTTTGCTTTAAAGCATGGATAGCCTGCCTCTACTCTTCCCCATCCCTGGGCATTACTACCACCCTCCTGCGGGGCTAACCTAAGCTTTTTCTGCTCTGGTATGACCATCCTCCTTTTGATCTCCAGACGCAAGGTACTAATGGCAACCCAGTTCCCTCTCCTTGCAAAGGAGCCCATGCTCACCCTCTGTGGCAGTGTGTTTGCTAGACTGAGCAGAGAGAATAAAAGGACCAAGAGCAGGACTTGCTCTTGTAGGGGGGAGCATGAGACGGACTGGGCTGGGATTGCTGCTGAGGGAATGATTGTGCTGGGACAGACCCCCTCATGCACTATTGTCCAATGTGCTTTGGCAAGGCACAGGGGACTGGTCTGAACAAACCTATCTGACGCTTGTCTTGTAAGGCCTGTGCAAAGCAGGCTGCCCATCACCCCCAGAGGCTGCCAGAAAGTTGCTTGCCCTGCTCATAGCCTGAGCCAGTCTCGCTGCTCAGCGGCAGTAACACCTCAAGGCAACCAGAGGTGTTCCTCATTTTGGGGCAGGGATGAAGGGAGGACATAGCCAGACAAGCTGTGCTTGGGTGAGCTTCCACCAAAGAAGTAGCTGTTAGAGAAGTGAAAATGTGGTGCTTTAGAGGTAAGGGCAGACAGCTCAGCCTCCTCTTCAGCTCCCCTCTGTTGAAATTATCCAGCTCCATGCCTTTGGTTGCTATTCTTCTATGAAGTGCCTATATTTTCTGAGCACAAATTTGAGTGTTAGACAGTCAAAAGAGGTGAGAAAGCTTGTCACAGTTGCCCAGCCAGAGGGATGAGGAGGACAAAATGACATCCCAAGACTGAGTTGTCCTTCCTGTAGAAGCACAGTGGAGGCAGAGAGAATAGTGTCTCTATCAGTTACCAGTATTTACAGTCTTTCTATCATTTAGCAGTATTTGCAGTCTTCAACAGGGAATTCAATGACAAATATCAAAGTACAGAGGCACCAGCAAATCCTGTAGCTCCCTGAACTCCTGAAAGCAGCTGGTTCAGACCTTGGACCATATTTTGTTTTCCCCAAAGACTCTATTTAAAACTGCTGTGTGTCTTTACACTTTCAATCCCAAGCCCCGACTGCAGAAAGTTCATTGTTGTTGAAATAAGTGACAGGAAGAACCAGCCTTGAATTTCAGATTCAAGGCTGATATTGAGAGAGAAATTTTTAGAGTGGAGGAAAATTTAAAAAAACCCAAACATCCAACAATAAAAAACTCTTGAAAGTTTTGCACTAATGCAAAAATCTCTTGTTTCCCTCTAAAGCGCAAAAAAGTTTGTAGAGCAGAATCACTTTCTGAAGTTTAATGATGTAGTAATGACTCAAGTACTTTCTAATATAAACCTAAAATAGCAGCAATGGGCAACATTTTGTATTAGGTGTCAAATATTTTTCTTGTGTGCTATTAGGCTTAGTTTCCTAACCAGAATAAGGAAAACATACTCAACTTTCTTGCACCAGAAGTAGCACTACTATTGACAAGACATGCCTATCTATAGCCTTATAAAGAGATAAGTGCTTGTGTTTGCATAGGGGAGAGGTTCAAATACTCTTATCCTAATGGTTATTTACAGATATTTCAATTTAAGTGAATTTCCCATAGCAGAATGTCTAAGTTGTCATAAATAACACACTTCTGTACGTACTATAAACAGAAACAAAATCAAATTTTTCTTATTCATTTAGACGTGCAAAGCAAAGACTTATTCATAGCTTCACACTTAATTCAAATACTTATGTAAGTGCTTGTATAACCGCAATCTGAAAGAATGGCTCCAACTTCATGCTGAGAAATATGGTTTATTTTATTGCACTACATACTTCTTTCTGCAAGGTTTACCTGGGTGTTTGTACAAACTTTTATAATAGCAAGTGCTAACAGATTTAAAAAAAAACCAAAAACACCACCCCAAACAAACCAGACAAAACAACAAATCAGCAGATGTACTGAATTTGATATTAACTGCAGTTTAGAGATCTATTTGCTGGCCTGATCCTGAGAGGTCCTAGGCACATACTCTAACCTGTGCAATAAACAGGAATAAGTCCTTTAGTTGTACAGCTCTAGTTTCATCTTTTTGTTACTGTAATAATCAGGGACATTTGTGGAGAAAGTTCCATTAAGAAAGAGAGGACAAAAATTATGAGTTACCTTCAGATTAAGCCCAGATACATACAGGGAGGTATAAATAAAATTTTAATTAAAATAACATTAATTACTAAAGGAATAGCTGAATTACTGAGGGAGAATGTGCATGAAGTACCTGTTTTCAGATAGTCTAGGTGGGATAAATGACCCCCTAAAGAACTATATTGTAGTCACAAAATCAGAACATTACCAGTTAGCATATGACAAAGGACAAATGAAGGTCTACTTAACATCGTAACAGCTTCTTTTCAGAACAGTACAGATCAGACATTTAGGCAAATCACATTGCCAAGAACCTTCATGAAGAATAAGTAAAAGAAGAAATAATTCAAAACCTTGTTGTTTATATAATGTTAGCTTAAAAGATATTTTAAAAATAACCCAGTGAAGTCGGAGAATGAACATTTGGGCAGCATCTGCAGTCCATCCTATCCATCTTCTTGTCAACGTATGCCATTGTACCACTGTTGCTGATTCTGGGAAGAATCTGATTTTTGTACCCTTATATTATGAAAAGGCATTCTTGACAGAAGGAAATATTTGCATATGACCAAAACCTATGGCTTAGGACTAGCATAGCTGTATCAACAAAGTGTTGCCATAAGAGAAATAATCTTTTTAGCCCCAATTCCAAGGGCAATGAAACTTATATGACTGCACTGTCTGTTTCACTCTTTTAACCTTAAAAATAGAGAAACACGGCTATTTAATTTTATCCAAATCCAACTGACACAAGATGGGGAATGGCAAAATTCTCAGAAATAATTAAGCTCCTACAAGTTTCAGAAAAAAATTGGTGGCTAAACAGAAAAAAGAAAACATTAACTAGTGTTCCCACAGATGGGAATGCAGGTAGGCTCACCTACTGTTTAATGCTACTAACTGACTAACTAATGTACACCCTGGAAACGGCAAGCCATCCAGCACACAGATAGCTCCAGACTGGCAACACAGAAAACAAGATTCATAGAAGTTAAAGAATAAAGGACAGATATCAGCAGGAAGACCAGCTTAATTACCACATATAAGAGAACTTGCCTTGAAACCATGCCCCTTGATTAACGGCATGCTGTAGAATAAATAATTAAGGATCTAGTTAATATATTGTGAAATACAGCAGAAAACACCCAAGGATATCCAAACCTTGATATAAAATGCAGCACAGGCGTACAGTATCTAAGCTCTCAGTCACTGTGGCAAATCCTTCACATACATAGATCTTCCAACACTGCAGCTAGGGCTCATAAACAGCTTTAGGCAAAACCACTATTGCTGCTAGTCTTGCTTAAACTTCCATCTGTGATGGTTCTGAATTAGCACTCCTAAAGTTAAGTTTTACTTCATTTGTGTATCTTTTGTTCCTTTCGTCTTGGCAAGTTCCTAGACTCTTCCTACCGAACAATTACGTTCACTATCTTTCTGACACCACAGATTTTAACTTAGCAGCCACTCTCAACCCCAGTCCAATTTTTGTATTCTTCCCACAATAAAACCTGGTAGCTACATCCTCCTTTTGACTTGCCATTTAGTACTGACAGCAGAAGAGCAACAAGCTTCCTGCTCTCAAATCAAGCCCAGCGTAACTGAAACAAACTAAATCTCGCTAAGTTCAGAAAGTCATACTCAGTCCCGAGCTGCTATGTATCAGCGCCACAAAGGGCTTTAGCTGCAAAGCCTGAGCAAAGCCTGATTGAGCTGGGGTGAATCAAAGCTTCTCAGCAAAATCTCGATATTTTCATATAGAAAATGTTGCAGATGCATCCCTGATGAAACTTGCTCACCACTAACCCAAAATTGTGTTTCTAAAGAAAAAAGACAAACCAGAAAACCCAAACTTCCATCAGAATTGTCATTGTGAAAGATCAGCTCCACACATCCTGAGCACACTCTGTGTATTGTTCTCCAAGAGTTAAAGTTTTCCAAAATAATTAGTTTTTGCACGTGCTTTATAGTATTCCTCTTTTTGATTTAATTTGTAAGGTTTTAGCTGTAAAAGTACATAGGTAAGAAACCTGCATTAGAGAAAAGCTATCTTAGTGCTCAGGTGACATATGCAACAAGTTACATCATATCTTGTAGTTTCACGTCTGCTCTGAATACAAAATTTCATGGACAAGAACAACTATTTCAGGGAAGGCAAATAATTTGAGTTTTTCTGTTTTTAAAAGAAACTTTTTGCAACAGTAACAAGAAGCCAGTAAAGAAGGACCATTCCTTCTTGTCCACCAAGCTATATGCTGTACAGTCTTGAAGACGAAAGAGTCCTTGGCTCCTTTTTGCAGCTGTGCTGTTGGTAGAGACACAAGAAAATCCAACGAGTATCAGATAACTCCACTAATATGGCATGCTAGCAAAAGAACAGCTTCAAAAATATTGCAGTAGTCAATCGTATAGACATGTCTCCATTTCAATCATAACAGACATACTTTTACTTGCTGGTGACCTGCTCCAAGCTCAATGGAGAAAAAAAGATGAATGTGTATTCATGGGAGTGTATGAATCTATACTCTCAAACATCACGGTATTTTATGTTGAAAAGTTTTGTAGGAAGGCTGATATCTTTATTGCTGGGCTGGTTTGTAACTTGAATGTACTCTGCTTGGAAGGATGCTTTTTATCCCCTTTTACTTTCCTCAGTTATAGTATTCACAGCTGAAATGCACAGATACGCTGCAGCCATTCATGTTTGCCTGTACAATAGTTTTTACACTGTGATGCAATTAGAATTAGGAATTTCAAGGCATCATGTTCTCATGATGCATTCAAAAACATATTCCCTGCACTCCTGCCTGTCCTATTCAGAGCAATAATACCAGCAATGCTCTCACGGCGAAGTGCAGATCTCATTTCTCCTGTGCCTCAGAATAGTAAGAAATCTTGTACGGTACCTAAATACCAATGTTTTTGGTAATATTATTGACTTCTAGCTTTGCAGTTTTATTTAGTTACCATGGGTCAGCTGGGATATGTTGTTGAATTTGAAATGACATAAAATACAAGGCAGACTATGCTACCCCTAAGAAAATGTGGATTTTAAGCAATGCAATCACTGATAACAAGCAGCTTACACAGGCACTAAATGCTGTAATACATAACACCAGACTATTTGAAGAATGACATAGCTTAACCCAAAAAGCATAAACATAATTTATGGCCTAATATTTTACATGTGTGGAATTATTAGCAAAATTAAGGTTTTACATCTGAAAATTAAGGTTTATATGAAAAACGTAGCAGTGTTCACCCACTGAGGAAAAGCATAAAATGAAAAGCAGCTCTGAGGATGGGACACAGCTGCAGCAGACATGCAAGGAATCCACTAACACAGCAACTCCCTGCAACATACCGTAGAGGATGGAGCGGAGTCGAGATTCCGTGGCCATGCTCTGTGATGATAAAGCGGGAAGAAATGGTCCTCTAGAACTGATAAGCAGCTCATCTGGCCCCCTGAGCCAACAGGTTTTCAAAACCTTTACAAAGTGCTATCCTCTTGTGAACTATGCTCGTTTTAACATCATTTTAATACCAAAACACACCTCCATCCTGAAGGCTACCCGCATCCAAGGTGCAACCACCCCTCTTCGAGTCTGCTCTCTCAATTTTTCATAAAGTATACCTTAAATGTGAAGCGAGAGAATTTTACACCAATCATGATGAAAGGTATGTACGACTACAGTCACTTAAACTCCATCTTAAATGTAGAAAGGATATAAAAACAGCCAGGGAAATGGGGGATTTTTGGAGAAGAAGGTAACACCGTGGACTTTCGGAGGAGAAGATAACACTGTGAGCAAGTCAAGGGAAACTCCACCTCAGACTGCCTCCGACAACCAGGATTGGCCAACGGGCTGAGCCTTGCTTCTCCTCACCTTGGGACGCTTAAGGTGAGACTTAAACTACGTGCTTTTCTTGGGAATCTTAGAAATCTCTCTAGAGAGTTACTCCCTAATCTCTATAGCCCGGCTGTATTATATATAACCTTTTCATGCATTTGATATTTGCATGTGCTTTCTTGCAGACAGTTACTATCACCAGCAATTCAAAAAGCCTATATACCTATTGCACATATAAAACTGCACTGTTTAACTAGCCAGTGGTCACAGTTTCTCACTGAACACAACCAAATGCGGCCATGCTAGTTCACGAGCACGACTGGACTGAAGGTGCAGGCTGCTATTAGTGTATCCAGAATTGTGGTAGTTTAATATACATATTAAATGCGACTGGACTGGTAGTGGCAAATTGGATATCACTCAGAATTTAAACCTAGCCGCACCTAGCCTCTCACTCTGGTGAAGAGAGATAGAACACAAGGAGGTTAATTTTCTGCCAAATTAACATGACAACATGCAAACTAGGGCTGCTCTGTGAGATGCTATTTCCTAGAAAATAAAACATTCAAGGTTGCATATGTGCAGTTGTAAGTTTGCGCGTGTACATGTAAAACACATGAGAATGACTGCCTGTACACAGACTAATGAAGATAACTATGTGTTGAAGTTATGTTTTGCTATTTTAATTTAAGATTGCACTAATAGAAGCGGTACCTAAAGAACCTGATGGCAAAAGCTTTCCAGATGCTAGTCACATTATTTCTTATTTTCTTCACTAAATAAAACCATGAAGCATACTAACTGTTTTGAAGAAAACTGTTCGCATACCAGTATATAGTGTCAATTTTGGGAAGGTCTTCAATAAGCACTGTCTTGTCATGCCATTTATCTATATCTTCTGCTTCCAAGTATAGGACAATTTTGTACTTGATCAGCTGCTATATTTTCTTTATAACTTGAAATATATTAGCACATAACTAAGGTAAATGTGCAAAAAGAATAATCTAACATTTTATATTACAAAACTTAACTGCCAGAGTGTTCTGGTTTGGCTGCAGCTGGCAACAAAAGTGCCACGCAGCCGCCCCTCCCCCCGCCAGGGTGCGGAGGAGAATGGAAAGAAACAGGCAGAAACTGGTGGGTCGGGATAAGGGCAGTTTAACAGAACAGCAAAC
>Ga0065711_1045130_pt1 | contig 13668 bp, 8 predicted proteins | sample Hoacrofraction12_FD_59098 | JGI IMG/M metagenome (GOLD analysis project Ga0065711, IMG submission 59098) | Hoatzin crop microbial communities from Cojedes, Venezuela - Epithelial fraction 12 v2 (version 2) | ecosystem: Host-associated > Birds > Digestive system > Esophagus > Crop | place... | reverse complement strand
TTTTTTTTTTTTTTTTTTTTTTTTTTTTTCTCCACAAAATCTCGTGTTTTATCCTGTTGGACCAAAGTTTGAGTCACTCCTGCACCATGAATGTCCTGAGGATGACAAGTAGCTTGCTGGCCCATGGCTGTGTGCAGCAGTGGCACAGCACTCTGGCCTCAGTGGTCTTTGGGAGCTGATTGTATCACATCTTTCTGCTACTGAACCTGAGCAGGGAGCCCACAACCATTAATTATGTCTTTAACCTTCCCGCAGTCCTGGCGAGCCGAAGGCGGCTGCCTCTTTCCGTCTCCGCATTCCAAACTCAGACCGTGCTGCAACCATTGCAGCTGCTGCTGGGGTGTAACCGGGGCCAAAGCTTTGCCTGGCTGGTGCCTGCGGTGCAGACGCCAGTGAGACAGTGCCACACTCCTGGGTTTGCTTTTGTAAAGGATGAAGTTCAGTGACAGATCAGCTGACTAGTCTGAGAGCAGCCAGCAAGAAGTAACCTTCTGGCTTTGCTGACGAGACAAAATGGGGTTTGATGACTTTTTTTTTTTAATAGTAGACAGGATAGTCTTATAATTAGTGTATTTCTGTGAAGCAAGGTGACAATTAAGGGAATGACTCTCCACGTACAGTCTAGAATATGATTTGGTAATGTCCAGCAAGACTAATGTGTATGTTAAGACATACTTATTCTGTATGTAGGTCTTTGACATCATCATTTTCGGGTAGATGGACCTAATAGTCACAGTTTTCAAATATGGATTTAATTTCAGTGTTGTTTGGAGATGATACAGTGACCAGAAAGTCATTTAAAAGTAGTGGTTGCCACTAAGTTTCAGTTGTAGAAGAGACAAAGTCCAAGGTAGGTCTATGCCGTAGCAGCCCTCGTGGTTGAGCATTGTGCCCTTGCTGCTTGACCAGCTGCGTGGCTGTCCTCTCCGGGTCCGGACTGGTGAGACCTGCCCTCAGGGCTGAGGCGTTGACTTGGGTCTCCTCCCTTTGCTCTGCTGCCAGCTTCTGTGAAACCCGCCGAAACTTCGCGTCCTCAGACCTCTGCCCTCCGCTCAGCCGGGTGTAGCTGGGTCACAGACTCCTTCCTTACTGGCGGTAATGACAAACAGGTAGACAGGTGGTTGCCATGATATGCAAGTCTTTCTCCTAGTAAACCAGGCTAAAATGTAATCAGGCCTGATCCTCTCCTTCACCGCATCTGACCCCATGGGGTGGAGAATCAGACCAGCGGTTGTTGTCTTGATGATATACGGCTGCGGCCAAACCATGTCTGAACATTGGCTTTTCTTGCCAGTGACAGCAAAGCTGTGCGTGTGTTTCATATCCTGGTTGTGTGTGTGATGAAAAGCCATTTTATTATCCATAATTTTCTTCGACTCTTGAGATTTCAAACAGGATTGGGTATGAGAAAGGCCATGCGCTTCCTTTCCAAAACGACTCGAAGCCTGACTTAAAATATATATATGATTAGAAATATATAAGAATAAGAAGAAGGAGCCAAATTGTGTATTTCTTCTTGCAGCTGGAGCTGAAATAGCTGCTAATGTTTCCACCCCCCAGCTGAGAATTGGTACAGTTTGTTTTTCTTACATATTTTCCATGGTGTTGATAATGATGTATTTGTATATCGTGACTGATGAGAGATAATCAGACAGGGAAAGAGCACAGAATTACCTGTCCTTTTTTTCCAGTCAAAACAGAATGTATGAATTTATTACAAGAAAAAAGTGTGCAAATGAACTTCCTGTAATTAGGCCATTCTGACCTGTGTAGAACCACACTTTGTTTGAAATTTATAAAAATTATAACTAGTACAAAACATTGTGCTTGATGTCTCTATATGAAGTAACAAGTCAAATGAGCTTTCTTTCTATTCAAAATAAATGAGTATCAGTAAAGGCACGTCATCACAGCTGGAAAAAATCCACACATCTGTCCAATATAACTGTATTTGTCCAACACACGTGTCACAAATGACACAGTGGTTGTTTTCCTTCACACATCTCCCTTAGTTGTGTTCCTGAATCCCTGGGACTCAGGAAAGCACAGAGGCTCACACAGACAGTTCAGTTGCATACGCTAATGCTGCAGCAACAAGGCAAGGAAGTTGTAGGATAACTGCATTACAGTTACCCCTGAGAAATCTGCATAATCTTTGGCTACCAGTGGTTTGTTAGGGAGTGCTAATCGACCCAAATGCATGTTGTGGATCATGTAGAAGGGCACGGATGTAAAAGTGAGGACGTAGAAACACAATGCAGATGGAGAAACCAAAACAAATTGGAACTAATTTCAGCTGGTATCCAGATTTCTGGGGGCAAACTTCACCTTGCTTGAGTTTTTAAGTCCTTGGCCTTAACGTGTTACTGCAGTGCAATATTGGTATGAGAAAAGGAAGAAGTAGGACCACACCAGATCCCGCGTGTGGGGCTTGCTTTGTTTCCCCCTCCCCAAGCTGGCCCCAAGGCTGGAAGCCCAGCCGCACGCGGGAGCAGGTGTGACGATGTCCTCTTGCAGATCTCTGGCGTGGAGCTCCACACGCCGGGATCTGCCTGCGCAGCTCCGCTCCCAGCTTGGCGTGGTTTGCAGGAGGCGCTTCACGGGACAGAGCTGGGGCATTGCTCTTTGCCGAGGAGTGTGTTTGGATGCAACGCGAATGGAGAGCCACACCGGCTGATCCACCTCCCACAGGGTCGGTCCTTGGAGCAGGACTGAACCAGCCAGCAAAGGCTGCCGGCAGTCCCCAGCTGGGACCAGAGCCTGCGTGGGGCTTTGCTCAGCTCTGTCTACTTCGAGCAGGTGCTCTGCGGAGATGGCTTAACATCATACCTCGCCTTTCTGTGCCTTAGCATAAAAGAAAGAGTTTGGCCTTTCTTCTCTTTTAAAGAGCCAGCACTTCGATAGAGCACACAGGGAAAGTACTGATTTACAGGTTGTAACCCTCCCCTGGGGTACAGCTGCTGTCTGCACCAGGTTATCAAAACTGGAGAGAGGAGCATGAAAATTCACCTGGTCTAGCAGAGCCCGAGGTCTCAGCTGCAGACCGAGAGCCCGTCCTCCCCCTCAGTTAGCCCCACAGCCCTTTCTGTTTTCACTTTCTTTCCTAATCATCTTTTATTTCCTTCCGCAGTAGTTTACAGACGAGAAGCATCGGTCTCCCCCTCTCTCTCCACCTCCTTTCCAGCCATGTGACTGAGCACTCCCTGCATCAAGTGAAACTTTTCAGTCCCCAGGAAACCTTGAGTCCCTTTCCACCCACTCTGCGGTGAGAAGCAGCACCCCTCGGACCTGCAGCTGTGCTGGCCATGGGGAGGAGTGCATGGTACTTCGTCTTCCTAACCTTCACCTGCGGTGAGTAACATCCCCCATCGTTTCTATCAGAAAAATGAGATAGACTATGCTAGTTGTGTTTCTTTACAGTCAGGTCAGCCCCTAAAAGACTGAAAACTTTAAATAGTTTTGTTGCTAGCCCTCAAGGTGCTTTTAATAAAGTCTTACTGCTAAGAAATAACTATAACTATAACCACAAGCCTTTGACACCAATTAATGAGAAATTTCTTTGCAACAACTAGCTTACAATAAGCTTCTCAGACAACGTGTTGTGGCATCCTCTGTGGAGCTGTACTGCTAGGAATATGAGCTGTCTTGGACTTCTGGGTCCCTTCAGTCTCCAAGTTGCAGCTGGAGTAGGCTTAGTCTGATGTTTTCCTGTATATTTTCCCTTGCACTTTGTGGTGACATAAACTCTGACTGTGTGATGGAGTCAGCTCGAAATAGTACTGGAAGCAGGCTTTTTTGGGCTTGCTTTCCTTAATTAAAAATAATTCCCAGACTGGCAGAAGTGACTGAAGGTCTTGAGTGAGACAAGTAGAAGAAAAACTAAGGGAGCGTTGCTCGAGCCATTCATTTGTCTGCACTGCAAGACACAGAGCACAATCAGGAAAGCAGGAGTGAGGCGGGGGCTTGGAGGAGGCAGGTTGGGGCTTATCTCAATGACAAACCACATCAAAGTCACCATTTGATCCTTAATGCTGCTCTGAAAATCTGGGGAGACAGCCTGGTCAAGAACATGTCCCAGCACAGCAAGTCATCCCTCAACACCTGCAGCAGTACAAAATCTGTCGTGTGAAAAAGGACAGAGCGTGATTTATTCTGTGTAATGGCTAAAGGTGTGAGCTCCCTGCTGGGGCGCGGGATTTCTGCGGTGTGTTTTGCCATTGGCATGCAGAGATCGCACAAGTAACAACCCTCGTCCCACTCCCAGCCCTATGAGCATGGAAGCAGCCCGGGGGCTCAACAACAAGCAGCTCCTACCGTATCCACTCTGCTTTCCCACACCCGTGCAATAGCTGGAGTCTGCTGAAGTAGCCCCAGAATGTGTACTGCAAAGGGAGAGCAAGCTCTGAGTGAGAGAGGTAGCACCGATAACTCAGTGGACAGCAAGGAAGTTTTCCATCAGGAAGAACTTGTTTCCTCAGCTCTTTATCCATTTTTGATCACTCCTTTCATAATTTGATGCCATGTTTTATTAACGCCACAAGGTCAAGCCTTTCTGTGCAGACAGGGAATTAAACACAATTACAGTTTAAGGGATAAAGGTCTGATGGGTTGGAGGTTTAAGAAACTGCTCCTGTGTTGGAGGTAAACTATGACAGTACGGAAACCTCTCAGGAAATCGTGGTGCTTTTCCAGTTCCTCAAGGACACAAACCAAAGCAGCCGGGGCCAGTGAGAGTGTTTGAAGTGACTGTAGGAGCCGTGTCAGGTTTTTGTGTCCACAACTATTACAAAACCAGTCAGCTAAACACAGGCATTTCTTCTGGGCAGCACAAAGCGGAACAGACCTGCTGGGCGGCTGAGCAGCATGAGCGTGTGGTTAGATGAGATGGGGAAAAAATCCCCGGCAAGTGCTTTTTGTTCACCCACTCCCTTACAAGCCGGCAGGCTGAGAAATGTCACTGCCAGACCATGGCACCGAGCACTCCGCTTCCCACCATAGTGCCTGGGAGCAGAGCAGTGACACTCCTTTGCTGGTATCGACTGAAACTTGTCACCAAAGCATGAAAATGGGGGCTCCAGGGCCCAGACTGGGGTTAGCCAATTTCTGAGAGCTGCCCTGATCTTTTTCTGGGCTTTGTTCTGCAGTGCTGCATGCATGGAGGCTTGCTGGGCAGAAACGCAGCCCTTGGCACTCGTAACGCAGAACTTTGACGCCGGGGTGAGGTGAGGGGGTTGCAGCTGCTTGCTCAGAAAGATACAGCCCAGGGAGCTTGCAAACCTCCAGCAAAATGTTGGTCGCATGAAGTTTTGAGCTGGCTTCATAGAAAAAAAAGGAGACTAACAGGGGAGGGGGACGCAGAGCTGCAATTCCTCGTTGCCGGCAGAGCCATGAGAAGGACTGCGATGGGGGCAGCTGTGCAGGTTCCTTTGCCAAGCCGTGCCAGGCTCCCCGAGAGGCAACGCTGCAACGCCGAGCGAGTCGTGGTGAAGCCTTCCAGGCCTTAGTTGGAGGGCGGTCAGGCACCCTGTGGGCCCACTGCCCCCTCACACAGCAAAGCCACCCAACCACCTCCAACAGCCACCCAGGAAGAGCTGAGACCATGAGGTGCAACCAGAGAGCCGTCCTCACCCATCCCTGGGAGCCCATGGCCAAATGTCTCTCGAGATGACGACCCGAGCCAACAGGTTTAGCAGCGTGGCCATGCCCCGTCAGAAGCTACATAATGCTGGGGATTGCGTGGGAGGCTGGAGGAGAAGTCTGGCAGGTCACCAGGGAGCACGAGCCGCGGGCCACCCCAAAGACATTCCTGACTTTACCCCTCAGTGACCCAGTCAGGCTGGATGTATCTCTAATGAAAACCAGTTAAGGCTGAAATGACCTTTTGGGGAAAATGCATTTAAAAGCTATGGGTGGCATCCAAATATCAGTCAAATAACATTTCTCTCCATGTCTGTAAGATAAGTGATATCTGGTCAGTAATCAAAACCAATCTGCTAACTAAAAACTAAGAAGTACTGACTATTGTGTAAATTTAAATATGGGTTGTTTTGCAGTCTTATAGGGGAAAAAAGAGTGAAAATTGCAACTTCTTTTTTGATTTTATTGTGCCGATATACACCAGCTATATGTAGCTACATCTGAGTGTGGCAGCTGCTCTGATTTTCCACTGGCACCCAGAGAAGGAGGGAAGTTATCTGCTTTTCAGCTCTGCCAGCAGGTGTGGTAAAGTCTAGGGGAAAGTGAGAAAATGAACTGAAGTATCATACTAATTATGGCATTTTTAGGTTCCTTCTGATAAAATTCACAACGAGAGCGATCTGTCCTGTCATTTTTGTGGCTTTTCAACTGTATCAAGTTGCACTTCTTTGATGGTAACAGCTACACTGGCAGCCAGGTATATTCTGTACAGCACAGAGGTGAAACCCAGGCAATTTTAGGAATATGCAGTGTACACCTACACTTCTGCTCTTCTCCAGCATAGCCATGTTTAAGGGAAGGTTGTGATGTGGCTTCAGATCTACACATCTGTCCTCCTTTCTTTGGTTTTGATCTTGAATTTGATTCAGAAGCCAATAGCTTTCATTATTCTTATTTGGTTTATATGTATTCTAAAATGGTGAGATTTTGTGAATTCAGCTACTGTTGCAGAGCTCTGTTCATGCTGAGTGAGAATAAATCGATGAAAGGAAGATTTCAGCCATTTCCACTCTGAATGTGCCTCTGGCCTTAATCAGTCCTAAAATCCGAGTCTCGGCAACCTGCCTGCCATAAACCTTTGACACCAATTAATGAGAAATTTCTTTGCAACAACTAGCTTACAACAAACTTCTCAGACAAAGCATTGTGGCATCCTCTGTGGAGCTGTACTGCTAGGAATATGAGCTGTCTTGGACTTCTGGGTCCCTTCAGTCTCCAAACTGAAGAATTCATCTCTGTCCTCCAGCTAATTTACGCTGTAAAACACCGGAAGATTTCTGCACATCCAGGAACGCATATATGTCAGTGATTCATGATTTATATTCACTTGACACCTTGTCTTTACGGCGTCTTGTTCCATACTCACAATCAAAGAATCAAGCAGAAGAGTTGTGACTTTCATCTATACTACAATGTACTTTTTCCACCTTTTCTTCACTTCATTATTTACAATTTTCTTAATTTCATTGTTTACATTTAGGAGCCAGAGATTTTCTTTTCAGTTCTGCAAAGGACATGTTTCTGTAAATGTTATAAGATGGAAGCATAATTTTGGTGCTGAACTATTTTAAAATTTAGTCCAAGAAGCCCCTGGATGCTGTACTCTGACAGTTGTTTCTCACTGCTGAAAGAGCATCACCAAGAGGGCTTGTCTTTCCTTGTTTGAAGCATCCCTTTGGGTACCTCCGAAGAGGAAGAACTTGAGGGTGCAAGCTGGTGTGGCTACAACATCGCCATAAATAAATATCTGGAATTTCCCTGCCTCCCAGACCGGTTTCCCAGACTATTCCGAATCACGTTATGACCATTATGCTGCCTCACTTCCTTCACACACACAAAATGTTCCTTTTCCCCATGCTTTGTTGGTAAGTAACCAGCCACCCCTTCACCTGTTACACCCAGGCTTCCACTGCACCTTCCTTAGATCTTGGTAGCTTTCTTCAAGCAAATCTTGCTGTACTACTGCCTGTTAGGGAATTCTTGTGCTGTCTGGGGATTGTGCAAGGTCTGCTCACACCTCGGTCATCCTCTGGCTCCTTCAGCAGTAAAAGCAGTGTGTGGGCAGCCGGGAGTCCATGCACTTCCACTGCGATGGGTAGTAATTATGTTGTGGGTGTCAACAGAAATGTTAAACATAAAGGTTTCTACACTAATGACTTGTTGGTTTCTCTGCAGCATTTTCCTCCTGCTTTGCCAAAGTGGCCCTGGGGACCATACTGTCTCCAGAAACCACATCCGTCCACCATACGGCTACTTCTGCTCAGTCACTTTCCCATTGTCATTCTTCATCCCATCAAGGCACCACAGCTCATTTTATCAGCACAGGCTCTCCTAAAACACCCATAAGCTATACAACAACAGTGCAGAGGACAGAGCAGCATCAGGTAACAACAGCACCAGGACATCACACAACAGCCCAGGCAGGAGCAACCACCATGCAAGTGACTGGCCAGACATCTCCCACGGGGGTATCCACAACCGCATCAGACAACGCAACCGCATCAGACAACGCAACCGCATCAGACAACGCAACCGCATCAGACAACGCAACTGCAGCAGACAACACAACTGCAGCGGGTCATGCTACAACCCAGGCAATGGAAACAGTCACACCTGCAGTGAAGAACACAACCCAGCATCCTATGTCCTCAATCAAGCAAGCCACAACACATGTAAGCACAGAAATGACAGTGGCAGCCACAAACACAACCGTAAACCATACAACGCCATACACAGAAATGACGGCTGCTGCCGTAACTACTACAGCCATCACCATGCAAACTGTAAAGCCCATCACAGGGTCAGGAAATCAAACAACAGCGCCTAAAAGTCCAACAGCCACAGCTATGACCAACGCAACAACCATTCCTCCAGGGACTCAAACAACCATCCCATCTACTACGGTGACAGTGAGACCCACTCTTGCACCACGGCCTTCTCCCATCCCCACTGGCACATACACAGTTTCCAGTGGGAACAGGACCTGCATCAAAGCGGTCATGGGCCTGCAACTGATGGTTCAAAATACACAGAAGGTGAGGTGGAAGCACTACAAGGCTGAGTGCTGTAACGACTGTTTCTTCATTAGCTGGAATTTATTCTTCTTTCAAAGCAGTTTTCAGAAATTAGCTTGTATGATAAAAATAAGTTGTTTGCTACCAGCCTGAGGCCTTTGCTGTGCCACAGCATCTCAGCTGCTGTACTTTGGCTTCTGTGATGATGTCAGTGGGATGTACGGGTGCTTTCTTATCTCAGTGATGTATGTGTGGTAGCAACACTGGGGGGCAGGTCAGCCTTCAGCGTTATGTGTGTTTCCCATAATGGGAAACTAGTTAAAATTGGAATTGACTTCAGTAAAGGACTTGACATTGTGAGTTGCAATGAAAGCGAGAAATTGTCAGTTCACAGACCTGGATTCAGAGGTGGGTTGTCTTGATGCTGACGCGTGGAGATTTTAGGAACTGCCAGGCTGGATCAGAGCAGGGGTCCTGGGGAGCTGGTACCCTCTCCTAGCAGCGTTCCACTGTGAATGATTCAGCAAAAGATGTCATAAAACCCGAAATGGTGATTACGTCCCTCAGACTTACGGTTTTGTAGCCTCCATTATTACGGTATGTGGGGTTACATCCTCAGGCTCTGGAGTTCACACACCTCGAGCCATTCCCGCTAAAAATCCAATTATTCTTGTTTGGGGTCTGAATATTTCTAAGATAGGATGGGTATCTAACGTTGGTAAATGTAATATTCATCCCTCATCCTGGCAGAAGCCAGGCAGGGAGCACGATTCCCAACCTCACCAGCCCACAGCAAGACGTTCAGTACAGACGTAAGGTGTGTTTAAGATGCGACTGAAGGAGCCAGACTGTATGCAGGGCTGCAGAGCTCTCCTTTCAGACTACAGCGTGGGTTGGTGGACGCTAGAGATGAACTATTCAGTACATAAAGAGGTGGCCAGGGCGATACAAGGAGCAACACATGTCAAAGCTAATCTAACCCCTGCCTGCCTCTGTCTTGATTGTTCCTCTGCCTTCATGGACGAGTTCCTACTGCTTCCCCATTTTAAATTACCACTGGTGCTCATCTGACCCTGCTCTGAATCATATCAGTTCACCGAATGAGCAGAAAACTATTACCTTCGGCCAGCTTAACATGCTGGAACAGCTCGGTGACATGTCAGACAAGTGTTAGTGCTGGTTTACGCATGGCGAGTGACCCTGGCAGACAGCAATTAGGCTGCCAGCGCCTGTTCATTCACCAGGGCTGTTCATTCAGCCATACAGAGCCTGTCTGGAGAACAAACCCCAAACCACCAGCTATAAATCTCTGTGTGTTTCTTATTAAGTTTCCCCCCTCCTCCTCCTCAGCAGACCTGCAATGTCTCTTCTCTCCACAGAAGCGGATGGAGTACATGGCTGTCAACCCCAACGCGACGCAGACCTCTGGCAGCTGTGGGACGGTGCAGTCTGAGCTGAACATAACTTTCAGTGGAGGGTTTATAAACTTGACCTTTGTAAAGGTAACTGTTGCATTTATAGACAAGGAGTGCTTAGGATTGGGGAACTGGAACTTTGGCTGCATTTGATCCAGCTCATGCTGCGGGAAGAAGCATTTCATCTCTATGCTAGTTTTCCGCCTGTATGTAAGGCACTATTACTCCTGTCCTTCCCAAGAGGCTAGAATCATAGAAATACAGATTAATTCAGGTTGGAAAAGATCTCTGGAGGCCACCTGGTCCAACCTCCTGCTCAGAGCAGGGCTAACTTCAATGTTAAATCAGGTCTTGTCTATCTGAACTTTCAATTTGGGACGGTTCATATGTGTGACGAAGGGTAAGCACAGTGCCTTGCCATCCTTTGCTAGAAAGTGCTAGAGAACAGTGTTAAAGCTACCTGTCTAGCAACACAAAGTCTAGAAATAGCCTCAAGCAAAATCTGCATCTCATTTTTACATAGGTAAAAATCTAGTGGGAGGAAAGGCCAGGTCGGGTGTTCGTGTTGGAATGGGACAGAGGGAATGGGTTTGGGACTGGAGTCCCTGTGCAGGAACAAGGGGTGTGTGCCGGGTGCTCTGACTCACGCTCTCCAGTTGCTCTTACGAAATGGTGTCACAGGGGCCACCTGCACGCAGGTGAGGTTAGTCATTTGTTTTCCATAAATGCCAAATATCACCACTGTCCAGCCAAAAGCCAGCTGTGGTTGGTAAATCCAAAGAGCAGCCTGCACAGTTTCAAGGACCCCCGGCCCATCCACAGCTGAAGGGGCCCAATTTTATCTAATTTCTGAGTGGAAAATTCCAAACAACTGAACTACCACCAAGCTGTAGATAAGTGCCCTTAAAATGCACTAGACCCTGGAGACTTATAAATATACAGAAACTTGGTCAAGAGAGAGGCCCATGCTTACGTAGTGGCAAAAGGAGGAGTTTTTTGACATGGTATTTGTTGATACCCTGTTCCATGCTGGGACCGTATCGTAAGTGGATGAGGTTTTAACATTAGCTACGAAGAGTGCTGCTGACATTACAGCCACGGGAGAAAATGGCCGAGTGCAGCCATCTTCTTGCTTCCCCAAACATTTACATTGTTTGCACATTTTAGGAGGCAGCACGTGGTAACATTTCTGTGGAAGCTTAAACGGCTGGATGGTGAATCCAGCAGGGCTAAAGACAGAATTTAGTACTGTGTGTAAAGTCATTAATGGGCAGGAGGTTGGATCCCACCAGACTCTGAGTGTAACGTGCGTTAAAGCCATGTCCTGGAACATCCATAGCAGCTCAGAGCTGCACCTGGCCATCACTGCTGATCCGTGTCCTTCAGTTAATCAAACCAAAACATCAATGTTGCAGCCTGGTTCTAAGCTCAAATTAGTGACAACTAAGAAAAATACAAATGGTAATCAGTCACCATCTTCAGTTCAACTGGAGGCCAGCAGGTCCTCGGAAATTCGATACATTTCTACAGAAAGTCCAAGTGAGAGCAAATTATACCCACCAGAGTCATTAATGCTCGAGCAGAGGAAAGATTTCAACTAATAATCATCTTGATCTTAGTTTATGGTAGAAAGTTTTCTGAAAGTTACAGAGAAAAAAGTGAATTAAAAAATCAAGGAGGCATTTTAAAGCAAAGGTTCAGTTCAGCCGATGAGTGTTTGCTTTCAACGTACGCTTCCTGCAACAAGGGGTGCATTTCTGTGTTACAAGGATGCTTGGAAAAAGTCTGGTGATTCAAGTACCCATGAAAGCCCCAACTTGCAGCAGTGCTAAGGAGAGTAATATGAACCTTTAGGAGGTACTTGACCTGTCTTGCCCTGAAAAAGGTGGTTACTGGCACAGCATTAGACAATACGCCCTTCTCTTAAAGATAAGCCTCAAGAGCACAGCAGGGCTTGGCTTGGACTTCTTTGCAATTCGAGTTGCTGTTTTTTATGTATTTGGCCCCACAGCCTCTCTAACTGCTTTGAACCAGGAGTGGTCCAGCGATGGCACTTCTGATATTCACCGGTGACAGAGGAGCTGGATGAGGCCCCGGGGCTGCAGTGCCGGTGCGGGGTAGCAGGAGGTGAGCGGCCGGCTCAGCACTCACCGCTGCCAGCTGCCTTTTGCAAAGAACTTGAAAAAAGGAAGTTTTGTAACCAACCCACAAGGCACGAAGTGGGAGCAGGTGTCTTCCCCGAGCAAAGTTATTAACTGCAGCCAAACAGAACACAGCGCTGCTGCCAAAAAATGGCAATATTTGACCTATTTATGTCTTTAGGTAGGAATAATGCTGAGAACCTCTTTTCTGGTGTATTTCTTTCTTAAACTTTCCCAATCCATCCTACCAGCTTTTAAACTGCAGAACGTTAAACCTGGGTGCACAGGAGACATTCCCGTCTGCTGCCATTTATCCACCAGCTGCACTCACCAGTCCCTGTGCACTCACAGTTGGAATTAAAATTAATAGTGGGCTGCTACGTAAAGACTCACCTTACCTTCCAACGCTGCCACCAGGGAAAAGCTCCCAGGGCTGGCTCTCACTGTGTGACTGTCTAGGGGAGGACAGCGGTCTGGTCGCAGCAGGGTTTTAGGGCACAGACAGGCAGGACGCTCGGCTGGAAATTTCGCTCGGTGCTGCGGTACCAGGTGCTTTCCATGTCGGCAGGCTGTAGACATACGAAACAAAGCCAGCCAGCACCGACAGCGTCAGCAGGGTGGAAAAAACAGTGATTTCTCCCCTACGCAGACACATCCACAACCAACAACATGCTGTTTCCTCATTGTAGTAACTACTGTTGGCAGATAAAATGGGGAATAAGTGGTCCTAGCATGAGATGAGCTGCCGGCTCTCAGCATGTTGCTGACCTCTCCCAGTTCAAAACAACGATGAGCGTGGAAGCACGGCTCCTTTCTGCAGTTTGCTCACACAAAGGGCATCTATGCATAAAGTGCATTGCAGAGTCCTGAGTACTTCTAAAGGTGTTGGCTTAGGTCCTGCAAGCAGCCAGACCGCAGCTCAGCATGGATGAACTTGGTGCAGGATTACTCCTGAGAGCACTGCAGGGACTCTCAATGAACGCAGAACCGGTGAATAAAAATAAAATGGCCTTATCACATGCCTGTTCACTTGTGCAGTGTATACGATTTGCCTAACTCCTTCCTACTTTTAGTTTCCACAAGTATCACACAAATGTCTAGCTTGAGCAGTGTGTGTGAAATCACACCTGCACAGTCCGACTTCACTGAGCTGAGCAGAACTGGTGCTGTAGCTGGGACAGCCGCATGACACTGGTTTCTCAGCTATTAGATGGGGTGATTTGGAAAAGGAAAAGTGATACGTCCAGTCAAGGTGGTTCTTGGGTCTTGAAGGTGATGCTTTAAAATGTGTTTCTTTGGGAAATTGTGACTGTTTTGCTGTGACGAACTGTATTTTTTTTTTCACAAATATGAGGACCTATTGCGAATTAAGATTTTTTTTTTTTTTTTTTTTTTTTTTTT
>Ga0065711_1045128_pt1 | contig 13670 bp, 5 predicted proteins | sample Hoacrofraction12_FD_59098 | JGI IMG/M metagenome (GOLD analysis project Ga0065711, IMG submission 59098) | Hoatzin crop microbial communities from Cojedes, Venezuela - Epithelial fraction 12 v2 (version 2) | ecosystem: Host-associated > Birds > Digestive system > Esophagus > Crop | place... | reverse complement strand
CTTCTCTTCTCTTCTCTTCTCTTCTCTTCTCTTCTCTCCTCTCCTCTCCTCTCCTCTCCTCTCCTCTCCTTTGTCAGTTCTATTATGGTCTTTTAATAGTACTAATAATAAATACTTCTGAGCTGCATTTCTTTTTCCTTTTTTGTATCTGGGTTTCTTCGTTATCGGATAGGATGCTTCTTAATGCCACTCTACTTATCTCTATTTTCCGATGAAGGCCAAATCCCTAGATAAAGTGGTTTAGGAAATGCTGTGCTTGACTCCATTATCACAGTTTAAACACGTACTGCTAGTGAGGCTTTCTATGCAAGTGAACTGTCAAGCTATTTAAATCAGTTCCATCCACCATATTTTTCATTGTCCAGCATGTGACAATTCAAAAACTCCAAGGTGAAAGAAGGCAGTCTTACTCCTGCTGTGATTCTTGAACCAGCTTGGATATTTATTAGCGCAACATTCTTAGTTTGTAATATGTGATAATGATGTTAATATACTTCCTGGGGAGATTTCACTTCTACTGAGTGCATTTCTTTCCTTTTTCCTGGCGCATTTTCTGAGTGGTGAATCACATACCTTTAATAAATGTTAATAAATTTTATGTTTACCATATATTTAAGTCAACAGGGAGCATATTTTGCCATTAACCTGCTATGAGATTATATTAAAATAGTGGACCATAATCATTTACAGTAAAGGACAATTTTCCATAAATTTCTGTGTTCAGTTACACATTTAGCAATACACTTGGCAGAAAAATAAAAAAGTACCTTTTCATAGATATACTATGTTACAAAGACTGTATGAGAAAGAATAGGCATGAATCAATCACTTTTTTGATGCTGGTCAGGAAATTCAAAGCAGTGTGCAAGAGCTGACTGTTGTGACTAACAGAGCCTCAAATTAAAACCAATTTTGCATAATGTTGGACTAGTTCATATCAAATTTTTAAGATGGACTAGGTAATATATGTTGTGATACTTGAGTAATATATGTTGTAAGTTATATTTTAGTTAAGCTAAGTCTTGCTGTGGGAGACTGTGGATAATAAATACTTTTCCAATTCTCTTCTGGATAGTTTCAATCTATGCCTGTGTCCGTACAAGTAATTGCTGGCAGTTTTATGTATTTAAGCATTTTAAAGGTAATTATTTTACAGAAAGTGGTATATAAACAAAAGGCAGTCAAAATGAAATGTCAACAAACATTTCCCAAACACCACCCCAAGGCAAGATATTGAAGGAAAACCCATGTAGTTTATTGCATGCCATACTCTCATGTCTTGTGTCTACTCCCTCTTCTCTAATTGCCTCTTCTAAAATTCTTGCTTGACATTGATGCTGGATTAAGCAAGGCTTCTGCAAATACACTCAGGAGTTATTGCATCTGTGTGTTCTTTGATTCTTGCCGTGACTTTCAAGAAAGTGATTCTGACTTTTTATAACAGATTTTTTCTCACTGTGTCTGAATTTTATTTTCCTATAGTATTCCACTATCAGCTTCCTCCTTGCTACATGCCATATGTCATGACAGCAATATACAATGGCACAGAGCACAGTGATACACAAGTCTGTATAGAGCAGACACCATAGTATCATGCCATGAGAAGATGTGGTTCCCAAGAACAGTGTAACTGGAGTTAGAATAAGGTCCAGCCTAAACTAATAAAATGAAAACTTTAGACTTGGTGAATGATGTTGTGTAGACAGTTCTGGCTGGGAAAAGTTCAGTCTAGTAATAGGTCAAGTGGGAATGGCCATACAAATCATATAATACAAGCAGGTTAAAACTGTGGGATATAAAAGCTGCTCATCTGGTTGGAGTATGTAAGTTAACAAAGCAGCACATAAATTAATGGAGAAATCCACTGTGCGCGATGGACTCTGCTCCCAAGGGTCATAGAATTGTAGAATCATAGAATCATTAAGATTGGAGAAGACCTCTAAGATCATCAAGTCCAACCGTCAACCCACCACCACCATGCCTGCTAAACTGTGTCCTGAAGTCCCATAGCTAAGCACTAAGCCGTCGCTAAGCCACACAGCTTTCCCTTTCCTATGTGTAGTTCATATGGTATGTGCAGAATTCAAGCACTGCCCTACTTTCACATGTTAAACAGTTGCATATGTGAGTATTTATTCAGAGAAGGAAAACTTAGAAACTAAAATACAATCTGTGTTTGTGATTGTAACAGATGAACCAGAGCTAATCCTTAGGAAACGGGTTGTTCTGACCTCTTTGCTTTTCAAAGCAGGAAGTTGTGGAGATTCATTTAGATGCAGAAGGGAAGAACTCTAGGATTTAATCTTCTAAAATGCACATACATAGATATAGATGCACTAATACATTTGTCATTCCTTTCAAAGAACTTTGGTGTTGGTATGGAAATGTCTTGTTTCTCCTAGAAAGAGAAGATTTGCTACCTATGAAAAAGAACAGATATTTAGACCAGAGCAGGACAGCTAAAACATGTCACTCGTGGAAACTTGTTTCCCTGGAAATATTGCAAATATTTCTCCAAGTAACCACTTTAAAAAGAAGTTCTGCTGGAAACAATGTGAGATAATCACTAATGTAACTAGACAGTGGGGAAAAAAGGGAACACCCTGCCTTAGATTATCCGGTTATTAATTTCTATTTCCAGATTGCGTAAGGAGAACATAAAATTAAATATGTTACTTGGATGAAATATTTTGTGTTCCAGCTGTACTATTTGTAAACAATATAAAAAGAGGAGTCACAGCAGGTGCTTAGAGTATTCTAATACTATTATTATGTCACATTTCTAGGGCTATCTAAAATAAGAAAAATAGGTTTTGCTTTTTTTGTTTTTTACTTCTGCCTGCCAAGGTCATAGGGTGCAATTCAATCCACTAAAGGTAATGGAAAATCTCCTGTTTGCATTTGCCCTTTGATAAATTGCATATTGCTACATCCACACCAGATTTATCTTTGTTATTAACACTGAAAAGAAACTACTGTAAATCCAAGACTTGCATTTCTAAAAAGGAGAAAATTAATTGTTGTTACTTAATGAAAATGCTGAATTATAAACCCTCTCAATAATGGTAGATGTAAGCACACAGGAAGAATTGATGTTTCAAGAGTCTTTCTCCTTTTGTGAAAATGCTTTAATCACCTTTAAAATTACATTAATTTTAATATATTTTTAGTAAGTTCAGTAAACTTGGAAGTATGATGAAGAGATGGCAATCAAGCTTCTTAATTTTGAGTATTAATATCCACAGTGATATGAAGTCTACGAGAGTGTAATCAGTTAAAATTACATTTTTGTAGTAATTTATTGACTGGTCATAACACTGAAAAACTGATGTGTTTTGCTCAATCAAAGTGAAAAATGATATCTGAATCTCAGAACCAAATTAGCTTTTTGAACAGTACATTGGAATTACATCCCAAATCTTTGACTTGATTTGGTGAAGAAAAGAGCCGTCAGGGAAAACAATACCTCATAAGAAATTATTGTATTCTGCACTGACAAATCAATAAACTTGAAAAAAGAGGGAGAAATTGAAGTTGGGAGTTGACATACATCCCATAACACTATAGGATTGGGTACTCTAAACACAGGCCTAAAAGTCAGGTTTTCTTAATGAGTTAGCTGCTCCTAGTGCTTTTATGAAAGAAAGATTTTGCTGCCCTTAAAGGAATGTGAGGAGAAAATAGAAAATCGGCAATTCCATTCCTTAGTGACATTTTATAGCTACAGACTACTGTGATACTACTGTATCACTGTTTATTTGGGATGCTGTGTTACTTCCTTAGAGGCATAAGGACTTATCTCTTTGTGTGGACCTTCATGAAACATCACACAACTCCTTATAAGAATATACCTCGAAGTAAAGAGCACACCTTTCCCTTTAAAGTCTTCAGTGCTCATGCTTATAAGCTACAAAATTTGTTATTCTGTAATGATTTTCCTATAAATATTGACATGAGAGCATAGACCATTAATTATGTAACAAAGGACACCCACCAAACCAAGCCAAACCTAATTTTAATTTTCCTAGTGGATATACAGTCTAAAAAGTGCTAAAGCCCTGTAAACATATTTTTATTCTGGATCAGTATATTTGCTAGGGTACATTCCTCCCGAATTTCATCAGAGAACCACAGTGCTGTAGGAGTGCTCTTATTCCAGCCTAAAAGCTTACGTAATAAAAATTATTAGTGGATATTTCAGATGAAGTACATTGGCGTCTGAGTGTGCTGTATTCTCCCTTCTGCTAGGAATTACAAGATGCTTCACATGGGATGCCAGGTTTTGTGCAGTGTTCTTTATTTGTGGCAAATTAGGGAGCTGTTCTGAAGCAATGAGGTTGCTGAATATTTACCAAATGCCAGGTGACTGCAGTTATCATTTTATAGGTGAACAACAAGAACTATCCAATTGTACTTTGAGTATATACATCCACAGCAGTCCAAATTACACCAGCAGTAGCACTGGTATTTATACAGGTGGTAACAGCACTACAGAAAATACCAGTCACGTGGGAATAAGAGACTATAGTAGAAGTCCTTCTTTATCTGCCTATCGAAATGCTCGAAAGCTGAATTCACAAAAGGATAGTGTTTATATTACCAGTGGAAAAACTGTACCTATGTTCTTTTTACACATGGAAAATGGTCTGTGAAATTTTCTTCAGCTGTGCAAAGGAATATCACTGTGAAAATACGATGTACCTGGTTATGAGTAAAGCTACTGAATGTCTATAGACTTGAATGCATAGAATCATCGAATGTTTTGGGTTGGAAGGGACCTTAAAGATCATCTAGTTCCAAAACCCCTGCCATGGGAATCATGAGGAGTAGGTTTTGAAGATCAAGAGTAAGAGTCACTTATGTTTATATTTCTAATTATGCTTATATTTATTATGCCTGTTCTTAACCTTTTCATGAATACATACTCTGGCCTGTAATAGAGTGATAGCACATGTGAGCATATAACTACAAGCGGATTACTGTTCTGTCATAGGATATACAACAGACCTGTGTAGGCAACACATGACCTCGCTGAGAGTAATGGTATCTGTCCTGCTCAGTGGAGTCTTGCTGAGACCCCAGACCAGTCAGCGCATGCTACCAAATGTCTCTATGTGCAGTGTTTCCCCAGGGGGAGAGGAGGCTGAACAATCTGTGCTTGTGCAGGGTACAGTAGCTCAGGTGTGCTGCCATATAGTTCCAGCTCTGTGCTGTTGAGACCCAGGGGAAGCAGGGGTTTCTGCACGGCGCTCCTGGGAGCTCTCAGAGGCAAGGTGAGTGTGGGCAGGAGCCCACACTCCGCTCTCTGCAGGGTAAACATACCCTAAATCAATAGGGCGTTCCCATTGTATTAGGATACTTAAATGCTGTTTATCTGGCTGAAGATGAGAAGTGCTGTACCTGTAATGACCTGATGATATCACTTCACATTGACTTCTAGGGGAGAGAATGACAAGGTCACCTACTGGAGCTGGAAAAAGTAGTCAAGCTTACAGGCGAGTAAGCCATATGCATTCAGGTATATAGGTCTGCTTTGGTGAATGCTGGGATTTAAAAATTCTATCCAGGCTCGGCTAGCAGAACGGACCTTTCAAGAAATTCTTCAGTTCCTCAAAAATTACTGTGTTAGCTGTTTGTTGGTATAGTTGCATGACTTAATAAGGCTTCCCTTAGACAGTTGACCTTAGCTCACCTCAGTTCACCACTGAATGAACTATGCTATACTAGTAGTTGCAGGAAGTTAGCATTGTCCTCACCATTTCAGCTCACGCAACACTCTTGTGTAGATCCTCAGGAGTCTTCAAGAGTGAATTTCATGTTAACATCTTAGGAATTGCAAAAGCTGAGAGGGACCAAGGGGACTAATCCATCAAAGTATATAGTAACTATTTCTTCTAATAACAGTTACATTTTGTAAGTGGGCTATTATGGATTTTACACCTTCACTGATGGAATTTATTTTCTCATAAGTGATTTTGGATTAAGATGGCAATAGGACTTTAAATAGTAAATGTGTTACTTTCACAGTAAATACACGTGATCGTTTTGGCCTGGAGCCCAAGAAGAGCTGAGAACTTTTCTCTGCCATTGGCTTTAGCTTCAGTATTTTTCAAACTCTGTAAGTGTTTGCCAAAAAGCTAAAGTCTGTTCCCTCTCTTTCTATGTGTTTTGAGTTGTATAGCTTTTCGAAGAAGTCTCATGTGGGTTCTAGTTTCTCTAAATAGTTTAATTCTGGAAGTGGGATTAAATGAAATATGCACGGATGGTTAAAGCCAAACCTTGGTCAGTTTATTTGTCATTAAAACCAAATGTTTTGCCTTGGCTATTGCAGTCACTATCAAAAACCTTGTCCAGGGAAAATTAAGGATACCAAAAGGCCTGCCTGACCAGATTGTTTTATGCATGTGGATGTGGTTGATTCATGAATACAAATGCAATTCTGGGTGCTTAACTTTCTTTCCAATTATTGTCAGCCAGCTGTGGACCTTGAGCCCCCACTAACTTGTCACATTTTCTCATACCTCGGTGACCTATACTGGTGCCTATAGAAACCTTACATAGGAGGGGGAAGGTCTGATTGGGGTGAAGGGTGTATTCCTCAAGTTAAGTGTTAAGGGGCAGAAGTTTGTGAGAGTCAGTTGTTGGCACTTTAAATTGGATTGAATTTGAACTTTTAAAGTTAATTTGTTTAAGACCAAGTGCGGGTTTAATATTTAGGATTTAGAAATGGCTAGTTGATGATAGGGCTGATAAAGTGTTTCAGCACAGACGGGACGAACCAGTGATAGTTGGGAGAGAAATCGAACACGGAAGAGGAACATGTGTGGAAGGATCTTGGGGACAGGACCAGGAGCAGTACACGATGCTGTTCCTGGTACCTTTTCAGGACCGAGGCCTGGAGGTGAAGATGCTAATGAGAAACAGTTTGCATGCCAGTCCTGCACCTACCAAATGTGTGCTGTGTTCCTTGGCAGTATCAGAAGACCAGACCTGCCTGTGGCAGATATAGGGAATCCAAACAAGTGTCAGTGTAAGCAAAATGAAGGCTCCTTACAGGACAAACTTGTGGACATCACCTCACTTTGGTGAAGGTAGTGGTGGAGTCTGCGATGACCTGCACAACATCTTAGCCTTGGCCTAGGCCTGAACACGCCGTGATGTTCAGGTTATAATTGAGATGATCCAAATACTTGGCACTGTAAAGGTTTATACATATCAGGGAGAAACCCTGCTGCAAGTCAGCCATCACAGAACCTATATTCTCAATATGGTAGTGATTTGCAACATGTTTCTTTGAGTCATCATTTAGTTTATGCTAAATACTCTGGTTCCTGTGACAATGCAAATCTCTGAGCTGGGCCAGGTTTCAGCCACAGACTTTGATTGTCAGCATATGGCTCCTGGATGAGTTTCCAGTAAAAAGACCTTGCTAAATGCCTTTTTTTGTGCTTACTTAAGTTCTAATTAAATTACATGGTCAGCAGGCACTTGCTTCTCGCACTGACATGGTTTTACATATTTTGTATTTCTCCTCCCCAACTCCCTTTTGGGAGTTTTTTTTTACTTCGATCTGATTTATCCCAAATTCTTAAGCCTAATGTGCAGTATTGGTATTTGCATCATTTCAAGTATACCTTCTGTACACTGAATTATAGCAATTAAGTTTAATATTTGGAACATATTGCACATTGCATTATAAAGGCAGGGATCACAATATGTCTTTGCCATTGAAGACAGGATCCCAACATGTGACTTCATTGATCCTTCACAGACCAGATGAAGAATTCAAGAATAACTTGCAAGCGTCACATGTTACAGTTTATGTTGCTTCATTCAAATTGTGATAGAGTGAGAAAGTAACACTGTGATGGAAGGATCAAGAGAGAGAATTTGAAGAGAGAGCAGAGAAGGAATGCAATCTTCTTTTCCCCAGTTCTCAGAATGTGGTGATTTTCCCTATCTAAAAGTCTGTGACAGGTTTTTAGGCACTAGTTGTTCATGCAGGTACAAACTCTTCTCTATGAGCTGTTAACACAGGAACACATGGCACTGGCCTAATAACATTCGGGAACCAACGCACTTCGGAACAGTAAAGGTGAGTCATTTGAAATCGCCATGATCCATGGTAAAACTAATGGTAGGAGTGTCTGTCAGATCAGGTAGCCCTGACTGATCCAATTAGCTGTGCTTGTAATTGATGTTGCAAGTTTCAAGTCTGTTGTGATTCATGGTCACTAAAGTTCACAGCAGTAGTGGCTTTTCCATTTTACGGAGAAGACAAAGAATTGCTTTGTAATACCTATGACTGTGTTGAATGGAATGGGGAGGTGACCGAAAACCTAATGTTTTAGTGAACTGTCAGGGGTGAGGTATTAATAAGGCAGGGGCCGTAGCATGCTGAACCTCAAAGTTACTTAGTATGCTCAGAGACCCCATACTGACTACAATGGGGACACTGTGCTGAATTCCCCTTTGGGCATCTCCAGCCAGTTGCCAGTCAGATTCTTGGCTGGCTGAGTGTTTTATTTTGGCCTCTGAGAATATCCCTTGCAGTTTTAACCAGGTTGCACAGAGTCCTGTGGATTCCTGCTACAGAGAGATAAAAGTGCATCCTAGGCAGTTTTGTATTTAGTTAGAAATATGTTATGTCTTTTGACATAAAGTAAAACACTGACGCTTTGTTTTAGCTGCTGCAGTACACAGTGTTAGTGATCTCCTGGGCTCTCAGAATTTTATCCCCACTGGGTGCATCCATTACTTCCTAAAGTCCACATATACTGGCACAGTCACTACAGAACTTAGCCAAAAATCTGCACCGTGCTCTCCCTGAGAGGCACCTACAGCATGGAGGCACAGCACAGCCAGAGTAAGTAAAAAGGCCTTGGCCTTTTTAGTGCGCCTTAGCAATCTGAGGAAGCCTTCTGAAGCACCCCGGCAACTTCTGAATTGCTTGTACATGCTGAGAGAAAAATAAAGATGTGTAGGGAGATGGCTATTACTCAGGGTTGTGTGATTATCCCAGAAACATGAGTCCTTGTACCCAATTTTTCACCCAGTTGTCAGCAGCAGGGGAGGCAATCTCACTGCTGAGCACAGAACACTTCTGCTTTACTCTTTTCTTGTTATGTCTGAAGAGCCCTGCACACAGGGCTCTTGTTGGGACGGCAAGACCAGTGCTGCTAATGCTCTTAAGAAACTTTAAGGTGAGCTGGCTACCCAAACAAGCTAGTTTAAAGGCAACTTGGTTATGTCTGCGTGGTTTCAAGTGACTGCAGTGTAGGCGTATCTTTTCAGGTATGCCCATTCTCCTCAGCTAAAGCCACATCATAACATATTGCTTGCTATAGTATAATACTATTACAATGTGTAGACCTATGCTGGCACTGAAGCAGCATAAAGTAAGATTAGAATACTTTTAGTTTTATGTCTAACAGCATCAGCCTGAAATCCTGCTGTGGGGTTTACATCACAGGCAGAGGTACACAACGGCCTGTGAATTTTTTTTCTACTTTATGCCCCATAACTTCTCTCCTTCTGGCATATCTCACTGAATGGCTCTTAAATTGTGCAGTGAAATTTGCTTTTGTGTAAGTAGCAGCATTCTGTTCAATCATTTTCTGGAGAAAGCAGCATATAAAAGACTGTCTTTCCTAATCCTTCTCTATTTCCTTCACCTCCAGGCCTCCCTGCTTCACCTTCAGTTTCTCTCCCAGCTGGAAAGAGATTCTTGTACTCCTCTCTAATGATTACTAACTTTGCAGTTAAAAACTATTGGCTTCCTGCAAAGCCCAGAGGATCCTTGTGTAAAGAAGGGTGGTAGTTCAAACAGCCTAAGGGTGATCAAATCCATTTCTCTCATTTGATATTGCCTCCTACTCATTTAATTTTGTTCTTTATTGCAACGAGATGAAAGAATAAAATAGACCCCTCTGGACTTTGGAAAATTCCCTTAGCAAAGTAATTTCTCGGTAAGAGATAGATCAAAAAATATCTTTGGTACTGAGGTGCAGATTAGAAAAAAAAAGGCTGTATGACTGATGGTGTTGCAAAGCCTAAAGGTAGGTGGCTAGCACCAGGAGAACAGAGGACCATGTGTGATTCCCTCCAGTACCAAGAGCTGGGATCCACATCAGGTGTCAGACTGAGCTGTGATATCACATGACTGGTGAACTGCTCGGTGAGGCTCTCACCCTCATGGCTTGGGTGCCTTTCAGAGGCTTGCATTTGGGTATTAGCCTTCTGCTTTGGGATTAGGTGCTCTTGGACAACTGCTTTCTTTTGAAATGTGTGTGTCCAGCCACAGCGAAGTCTGTCACGGCAGGACCTGGCAGCCAGAGCCCATCCCAACACCCCAGCCAGGGGCAGGGCAGCTGGGGGGCACTGGGGAAGCTCCAGCCCTGGGTATCAGGCACCTCCCTGGGGACAGGGACAGGCTGAGACTGGGTCAGGACGTGGACCCACAGGTGAACCCAGCTTGGAACGGCCCATGGCCAGGCGTGGGGGCTGGCCCTGATGTGGTGCTGCTGGGGCAGGGGCTGGCGGACCTGGAGGGCTGAAATGGGGTCCTGGACTGTGGGCAGGGTGGGGGAAACCCAGGGTGCATGGGCAGGGACAAGCAGGGCTGGTGGTGCCTTGGGGCCATGGTGCTGTGTGATTTTGCACCAACCATTTGCATTGTAGCCAGATAACTAGAGCATTCACTGAAGGAACGGAACGTGCAGTCCACAGACCTTCCCTGAATGATCTCCATTCGCCTCTCCCATATTACTGAAGACTACCCATGTTCTTCAGCGCTTCATCCTTTTCATCCTCCATGGTGCAAAACTCAGTCTAAGGTGTCCAGCTCTTCACATGTGCTGCAGAGGGAATCACTTTACCCAAGTCAGGCTTGTAAAGCCCACCCTAGTGTGGGATCTGGGAGGACATTTGCCGGTATGGGTCTCTGCAACTTACTACCATTTCAGCACCAGTTACTGTAAATGTTTGCATATATTGCTGTCCTTTTGTGGAAATGGTAAAATGTATGCTGTTATACCTCATTATTTTAGAATAAATTGTATTTAAAAATTTACATTTTATTGAACTTCTGTTTTCATCTCATTAAATGTCTGCTTTAGTGTGAATACCAGTGTATTAAAGCCATGGATGACATTGAAAATCATAATCTCTCCAGTATGATAAAGGGAGAGGATGTAAGTTAGAGAGCTTTCTCAAAGCCATTGTTCAAAATTTCCTTATAGAGGAGTATCTGAGCCAGAAATATCGTAAAAAGCTACCCTACTTGCTAGTTCTGAAGGAATTGTGAAGGAAATGCAGATTTAATTACTCCAGCGAGCTTTGCAATGAGCCTACCACTGAAAATAATAAAATTTCTCAAACCACTGCAAATTTTAAGTAAGTCCACTCTGAAACTTCATTGTGAATGTAAACTAAACTAAAAGGGACTTCAAATGGCAGAACACATAATTAATTTAATTTAAAACACTTGATTTGCATGTGAAAATGAAAAACAAGTTGTGTAAGTAAAACATGTATTTATGTACCTGTCCCAAGTGATTTATCATCTTTTTAGAGGTGCAGAGTGGGGGGCAAAGGACACAACGCGCAACAGGGAAAATTCTGATTAGGTATTAGGATAATTTCTTTCACTATGACATTGGTCAGATATTGTACCAGATTGCCCAGAGACTTATAATATTTCTGTCCTTGGAGGTATTCTCGACTGTAATGAACAAGTCCCTAAGTCCTCTCAGCTGGCTCAGGTTTGAGCACTGTCTGGACCAGCTGATACTCAGAGGTCCATTTGAACGTATATCATTCCACGGCTGAGTAAGATTCAGAGGTTTGCAAGAGCAAAGTGGTGAAAATCAGTGTTAGTGGATAAAGTTCTCTGGCAAGATTTGGACCTTGGCCTTTCATTTGATGGCATACATTGTTTGAATGAAAAATGAAGTAAAACTATGATGAAACTACAATTCAAATTCAAATTACCCTAGTGGCGTGGAATGGATTACTATCAAAACCACATATTATAGGTGCTGGAGACATTATTTTTATAAAGGCTATAAAGTAATATAAAACTGAAAAACTACATATTCTGCAAGTAAAAACCCCTAAGGCCAATATCTCTGTGTGAATTGTTGCATACTGTTGTTGTTTGTAGGAAAGCTAAGTAAGTGATTTACTGGACTGAATTAAAAGGAGCAAAGAAACACCAAAAAATGATTTCTACAGTTCTGGGCTGTACTCCTCACACCTGAGGTTCTGAGTGAAGGAGAACTCAGTGTGTCCACTCCTGCTGAAACTGGTGCGAGCGGAGGAGGCACCATACAGGGTTAGGGCTTTGGTGATGAGGGGTTCTACGCTTTCAGAAAGCATCAGCCGTGGATCATAGAGATCTTTAAAAGGTGTATTTAATTGTTCCACTTGAAGAAACAAGATGGTGTGGTCTTTAGCCTGCCCTTGAATTCCTCTGATTTTGCAAGTAGATCTGATATGAATGTCACAAACGTGACAGAAACAGGGAAACAGTGAGAGAAGGGAAAATGTATCAGTAAATTACCAAGTGGCAGTCTTGCCTGGCTCATTTGAAAAGCTCCTGCCCTCCTTATTCAGATTAAGTCTTAAGGTTATTGACATTACCTAATGGCTGGAAGGGTTGACATCTGTGTTATTATTAACATATCTGATAATCATCCCACAGAGAAGTGACACAGGATGATTTTTTTCAACAACAAAACAAAAATCTTATCAAGAAAAGCAAAATTTAAGTAAAAACATTTTAACAAAGACTTTTGTGTAAAGCTTTGTATTTGCTTATACATTTTGTATAGTCTCAGGAAATGCTGACTTGCCCAATGTAATTTTGTTGTTTTTATGGCTTATTTTTGTATTTATGTGGTTCTCCCCCTGCTACTACTGAAGGTAAATAGTAATATATCTACTTCCCTTGGCTGAGTCCTAGACAGAAAGAGAAGTGGTTTACCATGCTGGTTGAAGATGAGTGGAAAGTCTGAGGAAGAGATGGCCTCTGTCAGGGCTGGCAGGGAGGCAGAAGGATCAAGTGGTGGCTGTGTTCCCTCAAGAAGGAAGTTCTGGAAAAGAAAAAGGGCCGGAGAGGGTATTTCACCTCGACTTCAGCAAAGCTTTTGACACTGTCTCCCATAACATCCTCATAGGAAAGCTCAGGAAGTGTGGGCTGGATGAGTGGTCAGTGAGGTGGACTGAGAACTGGCTGAATGCCAGAACTCAGAGGGTTGTCATCAGCGGCACTGAGTCTAGTTGAAGGCCATTAACTAGTGGTGTCCCCCAGGGGTCAGTACTGGGCCCAGTCCTGTTCATCTTCTTCATCAATGACCTGGATGAGGGGACAGAGTGTACCCTCAGCAAGTTTGCTGATGACACAAAGCTGGGAGGAGTGTTGGATACACTAGCAGGCTGTGCTGCCATTCAGCGAGACCTGGACAGGCTGGAAAGTTGGGCAGAGAGGAACCTGATGAGGTTCAACAAAAGCAAGTGCAGGGTGCTGCACCTGGGGAGGAACAACACCATACACTAGTACAGGCTTGGGGCGGACCTGCTGGAGAGCAGCTCTGTGGAGAGGGACCTGGGTGTCCTGGTGGACGACAGGTTGACCATGAGCCAGCAGTGTGCCCTGGTTGCCAAGAAGG
>Ga0065711_1008005_pt1 | contig 13670 bp, 9 predicted proteins | sample Hoacrofraction12_FD_59098 | JGI IMG/M metagenome (GOLD analysis project Ga0065711, IMG submission 59098) | Hoatzin crop microbial communities from Cojedes, Venezuela - Epithelial fraction 12 v2 (version 2) | ecosystem: Host-associated > Birds > Digestive system > Esophagus > Crop | place... | reverse complement strand
ACTGCTGGCCACTTCCTTTCTTGGTAGGCTGAGAGAAGCCATGGCCCCGCTAACCCACTGCTACACAGGGGTTGAATTTGCCTTCACCAAGTGCTGACGCACCAAGCTTTATCGCTCATTGCTGGGTTACACTTAACAGCTTAAGTACAACAGCCTTGTTTTTCTTGGAGTGTTTTTTTTGCCTACCCTGGGGGAGGGAACCGAGGCCTTCCCTCCTGGCCAGGAGTGCTCTTAGTGTCTTAATAAGGTACAAGCCATCTTGCTGTGCATTGCTGATGTGTAGTTGTGAGGCGTAAGCGTGGAGACGTGCCAAGCCCGCGGTGTGTAGCTTGTGGTTTGAGCATGCTGCTTGGTTGTAGCAGTTTTAGGGGCCAATCTGGAGAAAAAGAAACCCCCATCGAGTGTTTTGATACTAAATTGAAAAATTGTCTTACTGTCTTTTGAAATAAAAACGAATCCCTCCATGCTGCTGGCCGGCTGCGGAGTTTTACTGTGTGGGAGCTGCTCTCTCTGGGCCTGTGGGGGCTGAGGGCAGGTCTGAGGGCTGGGGCCTGTGCCTCTGCCGGAGGGAGGAAGGCTGGGGTGAGGTGAGGCGGGGCTCGCCTGCTTCTTCCCGGGGCCGGAGCGCGGTGGGGCCGGTGTGTGTGACCGCTCCCTCCTCTACCTCAGCCCTTCGCGGGGGGCTGCTGCCCGCTCCCGCGTGGGGAGCACCGCGCGTGCGCAGGCGGTGAGGCACTCACCAGGGCTGGGCGGGAGCCGGGAGGTGGGCGGCACCGCGCATGCGCAGAGCCTGAGGGATGCACTTGGGCGGGAGAGGGAAGGTGGGCGTGTCACCCCCGCGCATGCGCAGGTGGTGAGGAACGCACTGGGGCTGGGTAGGCGCGGGGAGGTGGGCGGGGCCGCGCATGCGCACTGCCAGTTGTGGCGACGCTCCGCAGCGTGAGGGGAGCTGGGTTCGCCGCCCTCATCCTCCCCCCGCTCTCTGCGGTGGCCGTCTTCGCCTCTCAAGCCTGCCCAAAGCGCTGCTGCCCTTCGGCAGGAAGCCTCGGGCTCCCTCCGAGCTAGAAGCTGCGGGGGCTGTTGCTCCCGGTGAGCGGGCAGTGGCACGGGGGCGGGCGGGCCCTTGCTCCTGGTGAAAGAGGGAGCGGTGCTGAGGGGAGCAGAGGCTGCGGGGAGCGCTGAGGAGGCGGGAGCCCTCTGGTAACAGGGTGGAGAAAGCCGGCACTGAGGGAGGGTGTGTGGTGGAGCGGTCTGTGGCTTGTTTTCCTGGGCTAGGGAAAGGTCTGGAGAGCACAAGGGGCAGACCTGAACAGAACCCAGGTGCCCGAGCTCAGGGCCTCGCTGCGGGGTGCTGGGCACGGCTGCGCTGCCGGCTGGCGAGGCAGAAGGCTCTCACCTTCTTCGGCAGCACCGTAGTCCAAGGGGCATCGGCGATCTGACGGGGGGACCGAGGGGATGTTGACCCCTCTGCTTGTGCTTGGCTGTGGGGTGCCGGTTTGTGTAGTCAGAGCTGGGTTGGTGGGTTTTCTGGGTTCTTGGCTGGTGTCAACGTCAAAACCTGGAGAAGAGGGACCACCAGCTGTTGGCCTGTGCACCTTTGGAACTTGGTACGTGAGCTGTTGGGAGCCAGCTCTACCCAGCACGGAGAAGAATGCGCTGAAGCAGATTGTTGCAGGAATAAATACGAAAAAAGGGAGTAGTTTAATGACAATATAAACCTGCATTTACTTAATCACTCTGCCACTTTTTGGTTTTAAGCCTTTTTAAAGATACTCCTGTGAGTAGGGGTGGGGGAAAGCATCTTTCAGTCTTTCGTTCAGGCCTTCCTCACGTTATGATACAGTCACTGTTGAGCCCGTTGATGAGAATGGCATCATTTGTTCCCAAAATGCTTTGTTGTCTGCTCAGTCTTCATAAGTGAGAAAGCTAGGCAGTGTTGTGATGGCTGAGGAACGTGGTGGGTAGAGTGTAAAAATTCATAGAGCAGAGGATTGTATGCATAAATGTACATTTTTAGAAAGAAGAACAATTTAACTACTCTGTTGAAAAACCTATGGTTTGTGATAGCGTATTATTCAGGCTCTGTAGGACAGGAAGCCACCTGTTTGTTCTTTATTATTTTCACTAGTACTAGCTTTTCACAAGTTTTGAAGCCATTATGAGCTTGTAGATGCTGAATTAAGGATTATTTGTTCTCTTGTTGTAGTGACAGGCCATTTACTCTGTTGTGATGTCATTGTTGATGTGATAGACAGTATTGAGATTGTCTCCCCGACTCAAGAACTCTGCGTGGATGGTTCTCCCCTGGCTGTGAGAGCTCTGGACATCAAAGGTGTTACTTGTGAGATGAGCTCTCCTGCTATGATTCCAAAGTTGTAACTCTTCCTCCTGAGAAAGAAATGCTTTGTGTTTTCTTCATATTTAAAGGGAAAGGAGGTTTGGTTTTACTGTATCAGCTAGCAAGAATCCATGAGTTTTAGTCTGTGTGCGAATTCTCCTTTCTGTAGATAATTATCAGATTCCTGTAATCTGTAAAGTCACCTTTTTTTTTCAGAATTAGAACTTCCCCTTCAACATTATGAACTTGAACTTTGCGACTGAGTTATTGCGCCGGGGGCGTCTGACCTTCTTCCGGTGGGTTGGAGGTGAACGCGGCCACTGTGTGAGCAGCGCGGTTGGGACAGAGCAAGCTTGTCTTTGTTCGTGAGAGTGTCGTTCTAAATAGAGTTCCGGCTAGATCTTATGTCCTGTTACGTGGCTGTCCTCTTTCCCAAGTATGACCAACCTGATTTGTAGTAAAAAAGACTGTAAAAGCAAACAGGAAATTTTGGGGTCCGATTCTGAGTTTCTCTGAACGCTTGAACTTCTCATAGTAGATCCTTGGGCTCTCTGGGGACATCTGTATTCTCTTTTAATAAATGAAAACCGTGAAAGAATTATTGTACAAGAACCAAGATGGTCATATGTGAGCTGCATCTGGTCTTCATAGCTGTACTATGTATGTTGTAGAACCTGGATTTTTAGGTAGTAAGAAAATGAAGGTTTGATTGTAAAACTCCCACATTTCTTTTTTTTTTTTTTTATCCAGAACATACTTCTCCTTTAAAATATGATTGCCTCCATTACGTTGGCAGTGGGCAGCTAAGGCAAAAACAGACTGCATCTTTTCAAGTCCGTTGATTTGCAAATTGAAGTTGGCTTTTCTCCGTTTGATGGGCTGCTCGCTAAATCAGAGTAATTAACTAAACTAAAGATTAACAACAGAGAATGGGCCTCGGAGCTTGGAAAACATGTGTCATGGTTTCCTTCGTGCCCCTTTGTGCTTCTTGCTGAACTATTTTTGTTGGAGTGTGTTTGAATTTAAGAATTAGTTTTTACATGATACCGGATACTTTGGAGGATGAATAATGAGAGCTTTTCTGCTTCAGTCACTAATTCCTATCCAGAAAAGTTTCACAGTGATGCTGGGTGCTGGCTGCCTCATCGCTGTCCTTTGCCATTCTGCGCTGAAATCTGTTTGTTGGCAGCAGAAAGGTGACTTTGCTACAGAAATTAGCATCACTCTCTCATTGCTCTAGGACAAAGCGTAACACAAACTTCAGGTTTCCAAGCCAGTTTAGAAGTGCTTCTGTTATTAATCTGCAGATTAATAACTTTTGATAATAGAGTTGCTTTCTTAATGAAAAATGTGTTACCACCATTAGTTGCTGTTGCTGGTTCTCGGGAGCAAACCACGTGTTCTCTGTCAGGTTTCACTGTCTACCCAGGAGACAGGTGGATGCTGGAGGCAAAGCGAGAGTATGTGATCGCTGTAGAAGTTTGACACAGGCAGCACTGAAGTGTATTTATCTGATGTGAATATGTGTTTAGTTAACAACGAGCAGCTGCCAAAGGGAGTGCCATGATGAATTGTGTTAGATATTTAGCACTAATAAGGATATGAGAGAGAGAGGGGGAGAGAGAAGGAAATTAACCCTTGCCGTGTTGTTATCTCCGTCTCGCTCTCACACGCTTTTCTATTCCCATTTCATCCATACCATTCTCCTTGCTGTGTTGCAAGCCTCTACAGAAACAGACAATTCTGTGAGTGTTTGCGGAAAGTGCGCTGGGTTTTACTTGGAAGGGGACGCAATTTTCACTGATCTCTTGTCAATTTGCAGAACCTGAGAATAACTCGTCTTTTTTCTAAGGTGTGTTTTGAAGAGCTGCTGTCTTCTCATGATGGGTCTTACCATATGGTTCAGGTAATGCCGTCCTGAAAGATGGCATTACAGCGTTAAAAGCCGAGCTGATTTCTGTTCTTCTACAGGGAAGAGACAAAGGTGGTAGTAATTTTCTTCAGATTTGTTTTTCTCTAGTCCCTCAGGTCGTATAATAATACTCTTGTTCACACCTATGTGAAAGGAACTTCTTTGTGGTTCAAGTTATGCCGTATTTCTTCTACAAGAGCAAGTTATTCTCTACAAGGTTTTTGTAGGCAATGCCTTCTGCAGTTTCTGTAGTTGTGAGCAGTCCAAGAGGCAAATGGGACTCCCTCAGAAATGTGAGAAACCAGGTACTTTGATAGGAAGGCCAGGAAAAATTGAGTTACAGCAGCGACTCTTGCACGTTCTGCTCTGGTGTCAGAGCAGCAGCAGCTCTTACCTGAGCTGTGTGCAGCGTGGTGGCTTCTTACCCGGACCTGCGTAGGGCCTTGGCACACTTGCTCTTTGCCAAGTAGTGTTCTTGCAAACAATTTCCACACAAAGTTTTGGAGTGAGGGTGTTCTAGGGACCATTCTCCATTGGGGAGTTAGATGTAGTTTTTGAAGCTGATGAGTTTCAAAGCAGAAGCAAGTTATCCCATGCCAACTGGCCTCAGCACCTGGGAATGTAAATTAAATGTGTTCAGGAACTAATATAAATGGAGCCACAGACTCCTGTCTCAGTTCTACACAAAGCAAAGTAATTTGGAGGCAATCCAGCATGTTAAAGCGACATTTTGATTACCCCAAAAAAGAAACAACTGGTTTTAGATACGTGGTTTTTAAGCTTACGTCCTAAGCAATCAGTACAAATCTTCTTGGCGGGATTTCAGACCTGCTAAGACTTGTATAAAGTGTCTAGTTCTGTTACCTGTCATTTGCCAGCGGTTAAAAGTGTGAACTTTGTCCTTTTGGTGGCAAGCTCTTTGCTTGAAAGATTTCTTCCTCTTTTCCCCTTGTTTGTAAGATGGCTCTGAAGCTCACTTCCCCATAGCAGTCAGCCATGAGCAGGTGGTGAAGGTTTCCCTTCCCACCAAGCTGTCACCTTCTTTCCTTGCATTTCCACACCATCCCATGGAAGTCTCATATCGATATAAACTGCAGGTGAAGTAGGCAATGGACAGGAAAATCGTGAAGGCCACCTTGGTGTGAGCGCCTCTTCCAGAAGAAAAGTTCCTTAAAAACATCTAGCCAATAGAGGCACAATGAGACTCCTGAGCACGAGTGGGCCAGATCACTCTCATTTTCCATCTTTGGCCATGTAACAGTTCTGCTTCCACACTGCTCTCTGTTTAGCTCCCCGTTTTCTGTTGATAAAGTCATGTACTCTCTTCCTTTCTCCAGAGATGCCATGCTCTTATCCTCAAGTGTTCTTTTCCCCCATCCATGCTTTTCCTCTCTCTTCCGCTCTTGTGTCTTTTTGTTGTCTTGTTCTTTGGTCACGTGCCTGTATTCCCAGGCTGTTTGCTGTTTGCTTGGCTCTGCATCGTTAAAGTCCACGGGGTTTTTGAACTGGTGACAGTCTTGTGTAATTGTAAGAAGAGGCAACAGAGGTGCACTTTTTCCCCATTCTTTCACACTTTTCCCTCTTCTTTTGGTCCTTATTTACCTGGGGTAAATGGTCTCCCTGTGTCTTGGCTGGAAAAATGGAGTTTGTTTGGTTTTGCTTAAGCTGTAAAATAAGCCTACATGTTTTCCGTTTTACTTCCCATGGTCCATTGTGAGACGTAATGGAAGTCTGAAAAGTACTTTGAGATCCTCAGCTGAAAAGTTACAGGAGTGCTGCTGCTGGTTTTGGTTGGGGCTTGGGTTTGGGGGTTTTTTTGTACTGTAACGCCATTGCTAAGCTAATACTGCTTGCTTTGTCACAGGAAATAATCCTGTGGTGAATTGTGTGGGCTGAGCCCAGCGAAGCTTTGCTTATGTCAAGTGGATGCAGTTGCCTACCAACAATCAACACAGTTGATCAGAGCAATGGCTTTTGAGTAGAATCCATCCTGTCTGTAATTTTAACTTCTCTGTAACAGACACACAAAGGTGTATTTTCTTCAGTTACTCTGTCTTTGCCTCTTTGCTTTCATCGTAGCTCATCCCTTTGCAGCCTGGAAAGGTATGATCTCTGTTTGGGGTTCCTGGGACCAGTTACAGCCCACCTGTGTGTGTCTGACATGCACGAGTTGGAGGTGGATCTCACTGCTAAGGTGAAGTGGTCTCAGGGAAGCTCAAATGTTTCTAGAACCTAACGTGGAAGGATATATTTCCCTGCCCGCAGAGAGGAGGCAGCACCAAGATAGGTTTTAGGACTAAGCATTCAGAGCAAGACATGGATATGGAGCCCCCAAGGAAGAATGTACAAAGCACCTCTCTTCCTTTCTCCTCTCCCCCTCTCTTTAATCCAGCTTGAGACTGGCAAGTATCTCATTGTTAACCGTTTTGAGTCCTGGGCTTTCAGCACTTCCCTTGCAGAGTAAATACTTCAAGTACGTGAAGCTGGTTTTGGTTAAACTCTTGTAGTGAATCTTCTTTACTGCCAAGTTCTTCTAAGTAACTGCATTTTTCTGAAGTTGGCTGCGTGTTTTACAGACAGTGTCTGCTCCAAAGCTGATAACACCTGATGTTTATAGTCTTACTGAGCTAATGGTAGGAATGGAAGGCAGAAAAAGGCCCCTGTTGATAATTATTACCATAGCAGCCAAGGTCACCAGTAGACCTGTTAGGTCCCGGGAGTGAGGAGTCGGAAAGGGTCGCACTCACAGGGAGGGGTGGACAGAACAGGGGACCCGGTATTGGCCAATGCGGTATTCCATGCCATGCGCATCGTACTCAGGGTAACGCTGGAGGATCACGAGGGTCTCGCTCTCTTCATCCAAGGCCAGCTTCTGAAGAGGACGCTGCTCCTTGTCCTGCCTGCGATCCTGAGCCAGATTCCGATCCGTGCGGTCCTGAGTCCAGTTCCCGTCTACTGATGAGACCACCCTGGAACTTCCTGGTGCCTGCCTGTGGCACACAACTCCATGAAACTCGGTATGGGTTTTGTATATTTTATTTCTCTTAGTATTATTAGTAAAGCTGTTTTAATATCCAGTTTGTGCGTCTCTCTCCCTTTTCCTCCTATTTGCTGTCCCCTGATGGGGCGGGGCGGGGTTAACAGAGAGCATCTGCCGCTCCGTTCATTGCTGCCCTGCTCTGAGCGGTGACACAAGGGCAGAGGAGGGCCAGCAACACATTTCAGCGCCGGCACCTTCTGTGTGAGAGCTGTCTCGGGACGTTTGCGATTTTGGAGCTGGGCTCCAGCAGGCAAAGGAGAGCAACAAATCTGGTGAAGGGTTTAGAGCAGAAGTCTTAGACTGGGGTTGTTCAGTCTGGAGAAGAGGAGGCTGAGGGGAGACCTTATCGCTCTCTACAACGACCTGAAAGGCGGTTGTAGTGAGGTGGATGTTGGTCTCTTCTCCCAAGTAACAAGCCATAGAACAAGAGGAAATGGCCTCAGGTTGCATCAGGGGAGGTTTAGATTGGATATTAAGAAAACTTTATTCCCCAGAAGCGTTATCAAGCACTGGAACAGGCTGCCCAGGGAAGGGATGGAGTCACCATCCCTGGAGGCGTTTGAAAGACATGCGGATGTGGTGCTTAGGGACAGGGTTTAGTGGTGGGACTGGCAGTGCTAGGTTAATGGTTGGACTTCATGGTCTTAAAGGTCTTTTCCAACCTAAATGATTCTATCAGCAGTAAGCAAATCCTATATTAGTTTGTGCTTATAATGTAAAGAAACGGGGAATATTAAGGGGAAAAAGTATTAAAAGAGGTTTTTAGCCAAATGAGAATAGGCTTAGTTTGAGACTTCTGAAAGCTCGGGTTGTGCTCCAGAGGCACCTCCATGGGTGATGACGAGTTGTCTCCTGTTTGTGTCCAGCTTTTGAGGGGATCAAGTAAAAGCTCTGTCTTCTTGGGGGACACCCAACTCTCCCCTCCTACCCCCTGCGGAACCTCCTCCCCTTTGTCCCTTTGCCAAGCCTCCCCTTCTGTCCCACTGCTGTGTCCAGGCTCCGCTTTGTGCTCCCTCAGTTTTGTGAGGAAGCCAGATGAGAGTAGGCTCTGAAAGCTTTTCGCTTTGAGGGGATCGACTCAAAGCTCTGTCTTCTTGGGGTGTCCCAACTTCCCCTTCTGGCCCTCTGCCATGCATGGGCCTTAGCTTTGCACTCACTGGGAAGAGTCTAATTGGGAAAATGTGTCAAATTTCCTCCTGGCCAGACCCTAAAAGCCCGTTAAGCTCCANGTGCCACAATTGCGGCACACAATTAAGCAAAAATGGGGGCAGGCAGTCAGTCCAACTTGCCCACCAGTGGAAGGGCCGCACTTAGCCAAACCAGAACTGCAGTCTCCAGCCGAGGGAACCTCTCACCTGGCAAATCAGCTTCCCTTACGAACAGGCACCGGCAGAAATCTCCTACAGCTTGCTGTCCTGGTTTTGGCTGGGATAGAGTTAATTTTCTTATTAGTAGCTCTGTGTTTTGGATTTAGTAGGAGAATAATGTTGATAACACACTGATGGTTGTCGTTGTTGCTAAGAAATCGAGGACTTTTTCCAGTTTCCCATGTTCAGCTAATGAGCAGGTGTGCAGGAGCTGGGAGGGAGCACAGCCAGGCAGCTCGCCCAAGCTGGCTAACGGAAATATTCCATACCACAGACGTCATGCTCAGCACAGAAATGAGGGTTGGGCAGGGATCCGCGAGTTCTCTGAGCTCCTCCATCACTGCTTGGGGACTGGCTGCGCAGTCAGTCAGCGGTGGTGAGAAAAATTGTATTGTGTATCGCTTGTTTTGCATATTCTGTAGTAGTAGTAGTATTACAAATAGAACCTAAGTGTCATTTTGCCTCTCACCCCTAATCCAGTGGGGCTGTAGAGAGGAAAAACTCTCCAAATTAGCGAGAATTTGTGCAGAAATTGGTCTGAAATGTCTGGATGCGTTACCTCTCCCACTGATGAGTACGAGGAGCATTATGAATAGAAAATACAGGCTGTTTTCTCATGAGATTTTAACGGACTGTCTTACACAACACCCTTAATTCCCATGCAGTCAAACTTTAACAGATAATGCTTTTCTAAAACAGTGCCAGGTATTCGTGAAATGTTTAAGGGCTTGCCCCACGCAGCTGAAGGCAGCTTTACCAGAACCCGCTACTGAAGCCTGTCACTCCTTAAAACCAGGAGACAGGGTCTACGTGGAGGTGTATCGGTGAAAGCACGCCTGAAGAGCGCCAGAAGGGACCTGATCTGGTCCCGGTAATTACTACAGTAATTACTGCAGTGATGGCAAGGGCTGCTCAACTGGATCAGCGCTTCCCAGTTGCCCTGGTTTCAGCTGGGACAGAGTTCATTGTCCTCCCAGTAGCTGCTGTGGTTTGGATTTAGTAGGAGAAGAATGTTGATAACACCGATGTTCTCAGTTGCCGCTAAGAAAACAAGGCAAGAGGGAGCGACCAGCAGCAGCAAAGGTTGGGGCGAGGAGGTGAGGAATCCTGGCTTAGAACCGTTGTTCTGGTAACAAAGGCCCAGCGCTCACTCCAGCACAGCCCAGGATTTCTCAGCGGTCAGCACGGCGCTGAGCGGGGTCCAACAACGGGCCAGACCAGGTCACACAGTGCCACAGGAACACGGCACAGCCCTGGCCGCTGAACGGCCACTGCCTCGCTGCCCGAAGCCCAGCGCAGGCAGCAGCCACCTCTCACCACCCCTGCATCGGCAAACCACAGAGTGCTGCCCAACATGCAGCCACAGCAGCACTTATTTATGGCTGTGAAATCTTATACTAGGGCTCAGACCTGTCAGGAAAACTGGTGGAACTGGGCCCTTCTTTCCCTCTTTGTTTTATTGATAGCAATTTATTTTACTGACCATATGCCCACTAGCGGCTTCAGAAGGCAGCCAGGCCCCTCCAGGACCTCCTGGGAAAAGAGAGGCAGGCTTCTCTCATGGTGTTCATTTTATTACAAAATCCTCAGTACCTCAAAACACCTCAACCCTTAACAGAGCAACCAGAAAGAACAGAAACACAGCAATTAACTGCTTACCAAAATACAACGGGGCTTCCTAGAGCGCAAGCGTCGATGGGGACCGGCCGTGCCCCACCTAGCAAAGCAGCAGCTCCCACAAGCTCTACCAAAACGCGGCCTGGTTCTGCCACCAGACAGAGCTCCTTCCCACAGATGGCTCAGCAAGGCGGGCGACGCTTGGAGGAGAGGGGCCCTGAGATTGAAGGTGTTTGAGAAGACGGCAGCGGGCCAAGAGCCACTGCGGAGCTGCGCACCTGCAAACACGCTCCTCCAGGCGTTAACACCTTCGTATCACAGACGCGCTATGTCTGCAGCGGAGTGAGGGGTCTCCGCTCCAGATACGCAGACAAGGGGGGCTGGGAGTTTTCAGTTGGGTTTTTTTTCTTTGCTTGTTTCTTTTTTAAAAACGGAGAAGACAACGCATCGCTGCCATTGAGGCGATTGATTCCTTGTTGCCACCAGGGCTGAAGCACAGCCCAGGCAGCGCTTTGCAGGGGTGACCGCTGCGATCCCAGCACACCCGCTGTTGTGGGTGGGTTAGTGGCTGTTCTCTCCTGAGCTCTGGGGTGCTGGTGGCATTCGACTTTGCTCAGTTCTTTTTGGTCTTGGGGGTGTCATACTTTCTCTTGCTTGAGTACCACAGCAGCAGTGGGATCCCAATGGAGGGCAGGGTCATCACACCAAAAGCTGCCCAGTCCAGCTAGAAGGAGATATTTTTAGAAGTCAAAACAAATCATGTACAGATGAGCCTTATAACCATCAGATCTACTCTCAAAGCTTCCAGCTCAAATCCCACAGTGCCAGCTCCTTCACACAGGCAGCCGGGATGTAAACCCTATGCTGCTTCTGTGATATTCTCCTGGACAACCGATACGGATTAATCCTTGTTGGAGTTTTCCAGGTGACTGCAGCGCTAACCAAACACACCACAGACTGGCAAAAAGCTGCTGCGCTGGGTTGCAGAGTTGCTGCAGTGCAATTTCAGTTACCGATTGAAAGGTACTTACAAAGTGAGGGGAGAACCTCCTGTCAAACTCACGCTGAGCCAAGATTCCTCCCTGCCCAGGAGCACTCGTGAAACCAACCTGGAAAAGGTACGAGGAGAAAGACAGCATTTGCCACCTTTCCTTCTTCCAACAGAGCCTGTGCAGTGTAAGAGGGCAGGGACATGCATCATCCCCTGACAAGCAGCTCAAAGAGCAGAGTCGGGTCTATCTGCAGTCTGGGCAAGGATCCTGCAAACGGTCAACTCACCACAACCTGTCCACCCTCCTGCGCCAGGTACGTGATGGTCGCAGAGGTGAAGTTGAAGTAGCCAGCTTTGAGAGGCCGCAGAACCACAGTGTGGGACACATTACTTGCTCTGAGGGCCGAAAGTTAAGGAAAATAGTTGCATTTCATCAAAGGAACATAAGTGAGGAGACAGGTCAAGAAAAGCTTCGAACCAGGTGGAAAAGTCAGTCCTGCGGACAGATCCGAGTGCTCTCTGGTTCCAGACACCCAGCGCCATCCAAGGCTGATCCTTCCCAGGCAGGAGAACTGCACAGGGACCCGGCCCTGTCCGCAAGAAACTTTATTTTCAGTTACACAGCACTTTCAAGGAGAACAGAGGTTTGCATTCATCACCCCGCCCAGGGTCTGGCATGCTGGACTTTCAGTGACAGCGAATGAAGACAGGAGAGCTACGGGATGCTTCGGGGGAAGGAGCGTTGGGAGAAATTTCAAAACATGAAAAGATACGGAGCGATCCTGTCCCACTTGACGTTGAGCATCCCAGAGACAATGCCAAAATCTTCGGGGGGGAAAGAATCATCCGACAGCTCCACATCTAAAGCAGCACTAAACGCAACAAAGAAAGGGATGAGAAGAGAATCTTGGACTTGGCATTCTGTTCGCTGGGGACTGCACCGAAGAGGGATGACAGTTCCGCACAGACAATTCAGCAGCTGGAAAAACTGATTTTTGAAACATAAAAAGTCACCAACTGAAGATGAGGAGGGAAGTCAAGGCGTATTACAGGGAGACTGCAGAAAGAGGAAGGTAAAGCTGAGAGAAACTGCAAAAAAGACAAGAAACCAGGTGTGGAAAAGAGCTCATAAAGCCAAGAAAGGGAGGCTGCGTGCTTGGGGAGCGGAGTGTCACACGATAGAGAAGTAACGACACCATGCTGGACCAACAGCCAGAGCAGCCACGAGGCGAAAGCAGGAAATGGTGAAAGCAGGGACAACAGAACAGGAAAAAAAAAGGCAAATTGCAGGGTGAAATGGTCAAGCACGGGTGATAAGCTCAGAGTTAGGGGGAGCAAAGGTAACCACACATCACAGAGCCTAGAAATAGTCTCGCACCCTGCAGACACACACGCGTAACGCTTGCTCCTGGTCAGCGTTAGAAGCCTGGACAGGGCCTACCTGGAGCCGACGTTGTAGATGTTGTATTGCAAAGTCAAGTCCTTGCCCTCCACGGCATATCTGTTTAACAGAGATTTGGAGGCCAGGAGCCTGGCGCCTTCCTCACAGTGGGCCACGTAAACCAGGGCAAACACAGTGAGAATCTGGAGCTTCATCTAGAAGCAAAAGAAGACGGAATGTCATTGATAATTTGATTGCAAAAAGAACATGAACAGGACAACTAAACCAGACATTTTGGGTACTCATGTGTAGCGAGACATGAACAGCTGTATACTTCACAGCAATGCTGATAAAGGATTATCACAAGCTGGCAGAAAGTTACCCTGGCTCCACATAGGTCCGCAGCTGCCCCTGAAATACCTGTACGCTTTTCTGCAAGCACGCAAGAAGCGGCACAGCAGTGTCCCACATCAGCAGGCAGGGAAGAAAAGACGACGGTTTTCTCCCTTTTCAAAGCCCCGGCAGGCATCACTCCCCTGTATCACTTCTCAGCAACTGGCAAAGGCCTCAGGTCACTCTAGCAACTTTCAGAGCAAAAGATTTGGCATTTAATGCTTTCGCCAGTTTTAGCAATAAACAGTTAATTGCCATTGTGAAGCATATGGCAGCTTTCCAGCACTGTCTCAGACAACAGAGTTAGTTCTTCCCCCCATCAAATTCTCTGTTCTCAGAAAGTACTAGCTCTTCGTTTCCAACATCTGTTATTCCTCCCTATTTCCAGCCACTGAGGTACCACCAACTCCCTCCAGCGGCCTTTTGCTCCCCAGAAGTCCCTGCTGCAGGCCACGTGTCCCAGTTCCCCTGCGCCCAGCACCTTTGGAGCTGCCCTGCTGAGAGGATGTCCTGGGTTTGGCCAGGACAGGGTTAATTTTCACCGGACTCCAGGAAGGGGCACAGCCGGGGGGTGGGGGCTGACCCCACCTGGCCGAACAGAGCCCGGTATTCCATACCCTGTGACGTCACG